>Ga0209626_1000028_pt1 | contig 45651 bp, 46 predicted proteins | sample JacPinW_OM1H0_M2_FD_187962 | JGI IMG/M metagenome (GOLD analysis project Ga0209626, IMG submission 187962) | Forest soil microbial communities from Algoma, Ontario, Canada - Jack Pine, Ontario site 1_JW_OM1H0_M2 (SPAdes) (version 2) | ecosystem: Environmental > Terrestrial > Soil > Boreal... | reverse complement strand
CGCGCGAGCGTGGCGCGCATCCCGGTCAAAGGCCCTGCGGTCGCGCGAGTCGCGCCGCCGGCGCGCGCGGCCGACTCCGGTGGCGTGCCGGGACCACGTCCAGGGCAATGCAGGTCAGTGCTCGCATATCGGCGATCTGATGATCACGCGGCCGAGGGACTCCTGCCAGCCGCTCCCGCGAGGCGGCCGCCTTGTGAGTAGATACGGTACGTAACGACCAGCGGCGCAGGACGTGGTCGTGTGCCATTCCTTCGGTGCTGCGATAGGTGCGGTAGCGCCCCGACGGCGCCGAGCTACGGGTGCCTAATACAGCCTGGTAAATCCACGGAGAATCAAATGTATATCGGTAGCGGCATCCTGGGAACCATTCTGCTCGTTGTTCTCATTCTTTGGGTGATGCGCAGAGTGTGACCGGCTCGACGTCAATAGACAATCCACAAGCTGAGAGTGAGCCGCCGCCCCACAAGTGGGCACAAATGAGGCCGCTGAGGTCGCTGTGGGTCTGCGCGCTGTGAAGCCCGCCGCCGTCCCGGCCTCCACCGGCATGGCTGACTCGGCGCGTGCTGTGGGGCAACTCGACTCTACCGTGGACGCCTCACTCGTTACCCTGCCCGCAGTACGGATGCAGGTTAATGCACGAGGCCTGGCGCTGGGGATTCTGGCGGCACTCGCGACGGTGTTCGCCTTGTCGTGGGCGCAGAGCTTTGTGATACCGCTGTTGCTCGGCATCGTAATTTCGTACACGGTGAATCCGCTCGTCACCTGGCTTGAGGCGCTGAAGATCCCGCGTGTTGTCGGCACCGTCATCGTGATGGCAAGCATTATCGGTGCACTCATTTTCGGCACCTACTCGCTGCGCGGACAAATGCGCACCATCGTCGCACAGTTACCCGAAGCAGCGGCGACATTCGCGACTGGGCTTGCGCGCATGCGAATCGGCGAGATCGGCAACTTACGGACAGTGCAAAACGCGGCAGCCGAGCTGGAGCGGGCGACGACTCAAGTACCCGCTGAACCCGTAGCTCGGCGTCAGCGTGCCACGCACGTCATCGTCGATCAGCCCGCATTCAAGCTCGACAACTTCCTGTGGAAGAATTCAATGGGCGCCCTCGGGGTCCTGGGCCAGGCGGCGATGGTCGTGTTCCTGGTTTTCTTTCTCCTGCTCGGTGGCGGTACATTCAAACGCAAGCTGGTGCGTCTGACTGGGCCGTCGCTGTCGAAGAGAAAAATTGCCATACGCATTCTCGACGACATCAACGACTCTATCCAGAAGTACATGTTCATGCTGCTGACGACAAACCTGGTGGTCGCGTTGCTCACCTGGATCGCCTTTCGATGGATCGGCCTCGAGAACGCGGGAGCTTGGGCCGCGGCTGCGGGAGTGCTGCACATCGTTCCGTACCTGGGCCCCGGTGTAACAGCGGTCGCAACAGGTATGGCCGCTTTCATGCAGTTCCACTCCCTACCGATCACACTCCTGGTTGCCGGCTCTTCGCTGGCGATCGCCACGCTGGTCGGGACGTTTGTGACCACCTGGATGACCGGACGAATCGCCCACCTGAATTCAGCGGCCGTGTTCATATCGCTGTTGTTCTGGGGTTGGCTGTGGGGTGTTTGGGGAATGCTGCTCAGCATTCCCATCATCGTCATCGTCAAGGTCGTGTCGCAGCATGTGGAGCCGTTGCACCCGATGGCGGAACTGCTGGGGGATTGAATGGCTTCCGCGCCGCGGCCCACGACGGCAGATCAAAACTTCCCGTTCGGATTCTTCCAATCGGCGCGCGGCGGTATGGTTTCCAGCGTGTCCCAATGCTCGGCGATCTTTCCGTTCTGGATTCGGTACAGGTCGTAAAACGAGGTAGGGCGATCGCCGCAGGTCCCCTCGCTCACCACCAGCACGAAATTGCCTTCCCCGAGCACTTTGTAAGCCTTGTCGTACTTCACGGCGGAGCCCCGTGCAGCCAAGGCCTGCGGACCGGCGGCCAGACCAGTGTTCGTCACGGGCATCGCTCATGGCACAATGCGATCCGTCATGGGTATAAGGGCTTCCATGCCGAAGCTGAGTACGCGCGAGAAGATCGTATCCGCCGCGGCCGATCGGTTTCACGCGCTCGGATACAGCGCGTGTGGTGTCCAGGAGATCGTTGATGCCGCCGGTGTACCGAAGGGTTCGTTCTACAACTACTTCAAGGCGAAGGAGCTCCTGGCGGTAGAGGTTCTGGGAGCGTACTGGGAGAGCGTAAGGATCGACATGCTGGCGGACGAAGGCACAGCACCGTTTGAACGCATTCGCGGTCACTTCGAGCACATCGCTTCCCTTTACGCTGGGTTCGGGTACGAGCGAGGATGCTTGATCGGCAAGTTCGTCCAGGAACTGTCGGAAACAACACCGCGTATCCGTCAGGACGTTGTCGGCGAGGTCGTAAGATGGATTGGGCTTCTGGCGTCGGCCATTCGTGAAGGCCAAGCCGATGGGAGCATCGCTCGCGAACTTGACGCCGATAAGATCGCACGCTATCTGATCAATAGCTGGGGGGGCGCCGCGGCGGGCATGAAGATCGTGAAGAGCCGTGCGCCTCTCGATGACTTCTTCTCCACTACTTTCTCCTTGTTGCTGCCGCCTTCACCGGGCAGCCGCGCACGCCGCAATCCTGTTCAGCGCAGCAGCGTCGGGAAAGGGCGGCGAGTAAAGCGCGCTGCCGGACGCGAGCTTCGCTGAGCCTGCCCGGCCGCGCGCGGCGTCTTCCATAGTCCGTTCGATGACACGGGCGAGGTTGACGCCGGTCAAAAAAGCTCTTGACGGTCAAGACGACCGGTCGTAGTGTCAAATGACAAAACACCACCCAGCTGCCGGCCGCGGCCGTGCTCGCGGGCCATCAACGCAGGCTCTGTCTATGCCGCCGCCGTTAGCTGAGCGCTGCGGATTGAGGGTTATTGGTTTGACCTCCAGGGAGTCGGCGCGTAGTGAAAACCGCTGGCCGCCTCCACGTCGTGCGCGCCGCTCGCGGGTGCTAGACTCCGGACCAGCTGCTTGCTGCGTACGGTAAGGCCAAGTCAATTCTAACGGCAACCGTACAGGAGTGTGGCTCAGGTCCGCTGGACGATTCCCAAGCGATATTGATGCTGTCCCTCGCAAAGCTCGAGAGCACCCTGGCTACGGGTTACTGACCTTGGCGTGTTGGACGGTATCGGGTTGAGCTGTACGGGGCGTGGAGAGAGCAATGTCCCAACCGATGAGGCTGATGATCAACGGCGAAGTCCGAACGCTCGAGGCGCCGGAGGACATGCCGCTGCTGTGGGTGCTGCGAGACCTGCTCGGTCTCACCGGCACGAAGTTCGGCTGTGGCATCGCGCAGTGCGGCGCCTGTACGGTGCATATCGACGGCAAGCCGGTGCGCTCCTGCATGCTCCCGGTGAGCGCGGTGGGCAATCGGCCGGTAACGACGATCGAGGGTGTCGGCGCGACGCCTGCGGGGGCGAAGGTGCAGAAGGCCTGGCTCGATCTGGAAGTAGTCCAGTGCGGCTATTGCCAGTCCGGTCAGATCATGTCGGCCGCGGCCCTGCTTGCAGACACGCCGAATCCCGATGACGCCGACATCGATGCAGCCATGGCGGGCAACATCTGCCGCTGTGGCACCTATGTGCGCATCCGGGCCGCGATCAAGCGCGCGGCCAGCGGATCCGGGGCTTAGGAGGCGACATGAGCGTGCTGCAAAGTGCCATCTCACGCCGCAGCCTCCTGGGCGGAGGGCTTGCGGGCGGCTTCCTGCTCGCCTTCCATCTGCCGACCTACGGGGCGAGCGAGCCGGCCCAGGCCGGTACCAAGGGCAAATTCGCGCCCAACGCGTTCATTCGCATCGATCCGGCGGGCAAGACGACGCTCGTAATGCCGCAGGTTGAGATGGGTCAGGGCGTTTACACGTCGGTCGCCATGATCCTCGCCGAGGAGCTGGACGCCGATTACCAGCAGGTCGTACTGGAACACGCGCCGCCCAACGACAAGCTCTACGGCAACCCCGTCTTCGGTATCCAGGTCACCGGTAACTCCAACTCCATCCGTGCGTTCTGGAAGCCGCTGCGCGAGGCCGGAGCCGCGGCGCGCGCCATGCTGATTCAGGCGGCGGCACAGCAGTGGAAGGTCGATCCCGCGAGTTGCACCGCGGCCGATGGCCAGGTGAGGCACAGCGGCAGCGGACGGAAGTTGGGGTTTGGCAGCCTGGCCGGCGCGGCCAGTAGACTCGCGCCACCAAAGAATCCGCCGCTCAAGGACCCCAAGAATTTCACGCTGATCGGCAAGTCGCTCAAGCGCCTTGACACGCCGCACAAGGTCGACGGCGGCGTCGTCTACGGAATCGATGTGATGCTGCCCGGGATGAAATTTGCGACCCTGGCGGCAAGTCCCGTGTTTGGCGGCAAGGTGGCCCACGTGGATCCCGCCCCCGCAAGCAGGATTCCGGGCGTCCGCAAGGTGGTCGTGCTGGACGACATGGTCGCGGTCGTGGGCGATCACATGTGGGCGGCGAAGCAGGGTCTTCAGGCGCTCGATATCACCTGGAACGAGGGACCGAACGCGGCCGTCTCCTCCGCGGATATCTGGCAGGACCTGCGCAAGGCGAGCGAGGGAAGTGGGGCGGTCGCGAAGAACACCGGAGACGTCGACAAGGCGCTCAGTCAGGGCGAGAAGTACCAGGCCGCGTACGAGCTGCCCTTCCTCGCACACGCCACGATGGAGCCCTTGAACTGCACGGTGCAGCTGAAACCCGACTCGTGCGAGATCTGGCTCGGTACGCAGGTGATCTCGCGCGTGCAGGGCACCGTGGCGAAACTGACCGGCCTGCCGGTTGACAAGGTCACCGTTCACAACCACCTGATCGGCGGGGGCTTCGGACGCCGGCTCGAGCCGGACATGGCACTCGCGGCCGTGCGCGTGGCGCAGCATCTGGACGGGGAACCGGTCAAGGTCGTATGGACGCGCGAGGAAGACATCCAGCACGATGTCTACCGTCCGGCCTACCGCGACACGATCGCCGCCACGCTCTCCGGCGGCAAGGTTGCGGCCTTCAAATACAAGGTCACGGGCTCATCCGTGATCGCACGCTGGTTGCCGCCGGCCTTTCAGAAGGGAATCGATATCGATGCGATCGACTGTGCCGTCGACATGCCCTACGACATTGCGCATCTGCAGGTCGAGTATGTGCGCGCCGAGCCCCCGGCGGTGCCGACCGGCTTCTGGCGTGGTGTGGGGCCGAACAACAACGTCTTTGCGATCGAGTGTTTCATGGACGAGCTCGCGAGGAAGGCGGGGAAGGACCCGATCGCGTTCCGCCGCGCCATGCTCGGGAAATCTCCTCGGCTCCTGGCGGCGCTCGATCTAGTGGCAGAAAAATCGAACTGGGGCCAGCCCCTGCCGGCGCGCGCCGGCCGCGGAGTCTCGGTGCAGCCCGCTTTCGGAAGCTTTATCGCGACGGTGGTGGAAGCGCAAGTCGATGCACGCGGCGAAGTGCGCTTGCGCCGCGTGACGAGCGCGGTGGACACCGGTATCGCGGTCAACCCGGACACCATCGTCGCGCAACTGCAGGGAGGCCTCATCTTCGGGCTCACCGCGGCGCTGTACGGCGAGGTGACGGTGAAGCATGGTCGTGTACAGCAGTCGAACTTCAACGACTATCGCATGCTGCGCATCAATCAGGTCCCCCCGATCGAGGTCTATGTGATCAAAAGCGGTGAGGCACCGGGGGGTATCGGGGAAACCGGCGCGACCGCCGGACCGCCCGCGCTACGCAACGCGATCTACGCCGCCACCGGCATCGCCCTAAGACGCCTGCCGATCGATCGCGATGTCCTCGCCGGTAAGAGGTCGTCATGAGCGCCCTGCACAACCGGGATCCTAAAGTCAGCGGCGCAGCCCGCGGCACGCTCATTACGGTCCTCATCGTCCTCGCGATGCTGCTGGCTGCGGCCCTGTGGTTGCGCGGTCCGGGACCTATGGAATTCGCGCCGGGACAGAAGGTAGCGCTCGCGGACTATCATGCGGCCGATCCCACCGGTGTTCCGGCGGCGCTGAAGGATGCCCCCCAGATTGCGCGCGGAGAGTATCTGGCACGCGCCGCCGACTGCATCGTCTGTCACACCAGCCGGGGTGGCAAGCCGTATGCCGGTGGCTTTGCGTTCACTCTGGCCTTCGGCACGCTCTATTCGACCAATATCACGCCCGACAAAGAGACCGGCATCGGCAATTACACCGATGCGCAATTCCTCCTCGCGCTGCGCCGCGGGGTTCGCGACGATGGCGCCCGGCTGTATCCGGCGATGCCATTCGCCTCGTACACTTTTCTGACCGATGCCGATGCACTCGCGATCAAAGCGTATCTGTTCAGCCTCGCGCCGGTGCACACCGCGGATAGGGCCGACACCTTGTCATTTCCCTTCAACCAGCGCTGGCTGCTGGGCCTTTGGTCATGGCTGTTCAACCCCGACCAGCGCTTTAAGGCAAACCCCGCGCAGAGCCCGGAATGGAATCGCGGTGCGTATGTCAGCGAGGCGCTCGCCCATTGCGGCGAGTGTCACACGCCGCGCAACGTCGCCTTCGCGCTCAACAACCGCAAGAAGTTCAGCGGTGCGGTTACCGCCGGCTGGCGTGCGTACAACATCACCGGCGACCCGGGTACCGGCATCGGTGCCTGGCATGACGACGTTTTCGTCTATCTCTCCGAAGGCCATGCCGTGGGGCACGGTACGGCGGCCGGACCCATGGGAGAGGCGGTCGATGGCAGCTTCAGCTACCTGGCGCCTGAAGATGTCCGCGCGGTCGTCACCTATCTGCGCAGCATCCCGGCGCTGGCGTCGTCCGATCTGCCGGCCACTCTGGCGCCCCCGGCCGACTCGTCGCACAAGGTCGGCCCGATGAGCGTCGGTTCTCGGGGCAAGGAAGTGTTTGAAGGTGCCTGCGCCAGCTGTCATAGCTGGAGCGGAGTGAGCCCGATTTCAGCTTTCGCCACACTCACCGGTACGCGCGCGGTGAACGATCCCAGTGGCACGAATGTGGCGCAGATTGTGATTTCCGGCACGAGGCGATTCACTCCACCCGGCATCCTCTCCATGCCGGCCTTCGGCAGCACCTACTCCGACGCCGAGATCGCGGCCGTCGCCAACTACGTCACCGCGCGCTTCGGCGCCAAAGGCTCCTCGATCGGCGAGCACGAGGTGGCCTCTCTCAGAAGGCAGGTGGCGCAATAGGCATCCCGCCACCCATGTGGAGCGCGGCGATGCGCTGCTGGGCTACCCACCCCTTGCGTCATTTATTCGGACTGGCTTAAAACAACAGAGTGCACCAGCTCTGGCCCACTGCATCGGCTGTGCGGTCGATGCATGTTTGACAGGACCCCGTCATGCCTAACTCTGAAAGTGTCGCCGTAGGTTCCAACGTGATGCGACGGGCACTTTGCGTTGGCGCCGCTACCCTGGTGCTCGTGGCCTGCGGCAAAAAGGGCCCTCCCCCTCCGCCGCCGGCAGACGTCTCCACGGTTGCCGTGGCGCCGCAGGCAGCCACGGTCGCGGAGGATTACGTCGCCGAGACCGAGGCGGTCAACACCGTCGAGATACGGCCGCGAGTCGGCGGCGTGCTGGAAAAGCAGTTGCCGATCGAGGGTGAGCGCCTGAAAGTCGGCGCGCTGCTGTTCGTCATCGACCAGCAACCCTACGTCGCGGCGCTGGCCCAGGCGAAGGCGACGCTGGCGCAGAGCGAGGCGGCCCTGGTCCAATCGCAGCGCGATCTGGGGCGTGCCAAGTCGCTCTCGGAGATCGATGCCGTGAGCCAGCAGGAGCTGGATGCGGCCGTGGCTAAGAACGACGCCAACCTGGCTTCGGTCGACGCCAGCCGCGCCGTGGTCAGGACCGCCACGCTGAACCTGGGTTATACCACCATCACCAGCCCCATCAACGGTGTCATGGGCCGCGCGCAGTTGCGACTGGGTGGCCTGGTGACGGCGAACAGCACCGTACTGACGACGCTCTATCAGACCGACCGCATGTATGTGAATTTCAGCATCAGCGAGCAACGCCTGTTGACCCTGCAGCGCCAGCTGGGCCGAGCGCCGAACCAGGACAGCGCTACGCCACCGCCATTCCGCATATTCCTTGCCGACGGCTCCGAATACCCGCAGCGGCCCCGGCTGAACTTCATCGATCCGGCCGTGAATCAGCGCACCGGCACCCTGGCGATTCGCCTCGAAGTGGACAACCCGCAGCAGCTGCTGCACGCCGGGCAGTTCGCGCGAGTGCAGGTGGCGGCGACGCAGCTGGCGGATGCCATCGTGCTGCCGCAGCGCGCCATCCAGGAGCTGCAAGGCAAGTACTACGTGTGGATCGTCGACGCCGACAGCAAGGCGCAGCAGCGCGACGTGCAGATGGGACCGCGTATCGGCAGCGGCTGGCAGGTGCAGCAGGGACTCAAGGCCGGTGATAGGGTGGTCGTGGACGGCGTGCAGCGCCTGAAGCCCGGATCCGCGGTGCACGCCACGCCACTCGTGAACGCCCGCGAGGCAGGCAGTGAAGCGTCCGGGAGCCGCACGTGATCAACTTCTTCATCGATCGCCCGATCTTCTCGACGGTCCTCGCCATCGTCATCACGCTCGCCGGCAGCGTCGCGCTGTTCACCCTGCCGGTCGCCCGCTTCCCGCAGATCACGCCGCCGACCATCGTCGTCTCGACCGTTTTCCCGGGCGCCGACGCCGCCACCATCGAGCAGTCGGTAGCCGCGCCGATCGAGGAGCAGGTCAACGGCGTGCCGCACATGATTTATATGGACTCCAAGAGCGCCAACGACGGCAGCTACGCCTTGACCGTGACCTTCGCTGTCGGCACCGACCAGGACATCGCTGCCGTGGATGTGCAGAACCAGGTCGCAATTGCCCAGCGCCAGCTGCCGCAGCAGGTGCTGCAGCAAGGGATCACGGTCGCCAAGCGCCAGCCGCAGATCCTCCTGGCCGTGTCGATCGGCTCGGACGATCCGCGCTACGACTACCTCTTTCTGTCCAACTACGCGACGCTCCACGTCTACGACGCCCTGGCGCGAGTACACGGCGTCGGCCAGGTGGTCGTATTCGGCGCTCGCGACTACGGCATGCGCATCTGGCTCGATCCGGCAAAAATGGCGCGCCTCGGCGTCACCACCCAGGACGTAGGCAGCGTCCTCACCGAACAGAACGTGGTGGCGCCCGCCGGCACCGTCGGTGCAGAACCGGCGCCCCCAGGGCAGCAGATGCAGTACATCGCCTCGGTGAAGGGTCGCCTGTCGACGCCCGAGCAATACGGCAACATCGTGGTGCGCACCGGGGCCGAGGGCGCCATCGTCCACCTCAAGGACATTGCCCGCATCGAGCTCGCCGCCACCGACTACTCGCGCTCCAGCAGGCTGAACGGCGTCCCCACGGCCATCATCGGCGTCTACCAGTTGCCGGATGCGAACGCGCTGGAGGTGGCCAACGGCGTGCGTCAGGTGATGGACAGCCTCGCGCCGACCTTCCCCAAAGGCATCCACTACCAGATCCCCTACGACACCACGCTGTTCGTGGCGGAATCGGTGCGCGAAGTGGTCAAGACGCTGCTCGAAGCGAGCGTGCTGGTGTTGCTGGTGGTTTTCGTGTTCCTCGAGAGCTGGCGCGCCACGTTTATCCCGATGCTCGCGATCCCGGTGTCCCTCATCGGTGCGTTCAGCGCCTTTATCGCGCTCGGCTTCTCGCTCAACACGCTCACGCTATTTGCGCTGGTGCTCGCCATCGGTCTGGTGGTGGACGACGCCATCGTCGTGGTCGAAGCCGTCACCCAAATCATGGACAGCCGCAAGCTGCCGGCGCGCGAGGCCACCAAGGCGGCGATGCAGGAAGTCTCAGCCCCCGTGGTGGCGATCGCTCTGGTGCTGATCTCGGTATTCGTGCCGGTGGCCTTCCTCGGCGGCCTCACCGGCCAGTTCTACCGGCAGTTCGCGTTGACGCTCGCGGTGTCGGTGGCGATCTCGGCGCTGGTCGCCCTCACCTTCACCCCGGCGTTGTGCGCGCTGCTGCTTAAGCCGACGGCGGAATCACATTTCGGCGGGATCCTCGGCCGCTTCTTCGGCTCCTTTGACCGCGGCTTCAAGCGCTTCACTGCGCGCTACGTCGGCACGGTCGGCAGCGCCATCCGACGCACCGCGCGGTCGATGGCGATTTTCCTGATCCTGTCCGCAACCGCGCTGATGCTGCTGCACGCCCGGCCCACCGGCTTCATGCCGGACGAGGATCAGGGCTATCTGATCGGCCTCGTCACCCTGCCGGTCGGCGCCTCGCTGCAGCGCACCGAAGCGGTGGCCGGCGAGTTCAGCCAGACGGTGCGCAAGCAGCCGGAGGTTCAGGCGACGTTCGCCATCACCGGGCTGAACCTGCTCACCGGCACCAACTCCTCCTACGCAGCGACGATCTTCATCATCCTTAAGCCCTGGAGCCAGCGCAGCGGCACGGCGCATGGCTCGCTGGCGCTGGCGGGACGCATCAACGGGCTGGCCCGCGGCATCAAGGAAGCGAACGTGCTGGCGCTGAATCCGCCACCGGTTCCGGGCATCGGCGCCGCCGGCGGCTTCGAGTTCATCCTGGAAGACCGCAGCGGCGGCGACATCCAGAAGTTCGCCGGCGTGATCCAGGACGTCCTCGGACAGGCCAACAAGCGCCCGGAACTGACCCGCGTCTTCACGCAGTTCAATGTGAATACGCCGCAGGTCGAGTATGTCATCGACCGCGAGCGCGCCAAGGTCCTGGGTGTGTCGCTCTCGGGCATCTTCTCCACGCTGCAGGCCTTCTTCGGCGGCAGCTATATCAACGACTTCAACCTCTACGGACGCACCTACAAGGTCACGGCCCAGGCCGAGGCCGCCGCGCGCGCCTCGCCGGAATCGGTCAACGGCTTGTATGTACGCACCGAGCAGGGCGACATGGTGCCCCTGTCAACCCTGGTGTCGATCAAGGAGATCCAGGGTCCGGAATACATCGAGCGCTTCAACGTGTTCCGCGCGGTGACCATCAACGGTTCCGCTGCGCCAGGTTACAGTTCCGGACAGGCGACGCTGGCGATGGAAGATCTGGCGAGCCGCCTGCCGGATGGCTACGGCTACGAGTGGACCGGCACGACTTACCAGGAAAAGCTCTCCGGCGGGCAGTCGGGAGCCATCTTCGCCATGGCTATCGTCTTCGTCTTCCTGGTGCTGGCGGCGCTGTATGAAAGCTGGGCGGTCCCGTTCGCCGTTCTCCTGGGGATCCCGTTTGCGGTGCTGGGCGCCTACCTCGGCCTGACGTTGCGCAGCATGCCCAGCGACATCTACGCCCAGATCGGGCTCGTGATGCTGATCGGACTGGCGGCGAAAAACGCGATCCTCATCGTCGAATTTGCCAAGCTCGCGTACGAGCGCGGCAAGCCGCTGGTCGAGGCGGCGATCGAGGGCGCGCGTCTGCGCCTGCGGCCGATCCTGATGACCTCCTTCGCCTTCATCTTTGGTTCCGTGCCGCTGGCGATCGCCACCGGAGCGGGCTCCGGCGCGCGCCTGGTGCTGGGCACCGCGGTGGTATTCGGCATGAGCGTCGCCACCATGATCGGCATCTTCATCATTCCGGTGTTCTACGTGCTGGTGCAGAGCCTGCAGGAACGCCTGCGCGGTAAGCCCGCGGTTGCCACGGAAGCGCCGTCATGAGGCGCAACCTGTGCAGCGTCGTGATCGCCGGCGCGGCTCTGTTGGCCGCGGCGTGCGCGCTCGGGCCCGATTACCAGCGGCCCAAGGAGAAGATTCCGGCTGCGTACCGCTTCGAGCCGGCCGCCGGCAACGACTCCTTCGCCGACCAGGGATGGTGGCAGCTCTACCAGGACCCCACCCTGCAGTCGCTGATCCGCGAGGCCCTCGACAACAACTTCGACGTGCGCATTGCCGCGGCGCGTATCGACCAGGCGCGCGCCATTCTCGGCTCAACGCGTTTGCAGCAGCTGCCGCAGATTTCGGCTTCGGCCGACGCGCAGCGCGCGCGCACTTCTGTCGACCAGCGCATCCCCGGCGTACCGGCCATCAGCAACGTGTTCTCGGTGGACGGCAGCCTGTCGTACGAATTCGATTTCTGGGGCAAGTACCGGCGCGCCACCGAGGCCACCCGTGCCGGGCTGCTCGCTTCCCAATACGCCAAGCAGGACGTGATGGCGGGGCTGGTCTCGAGCGTCGCCACCGCCTATTTCACCCTGCTGACGCTGGATGAACAGCTCGCCATCACCCAGCACACCGTGGGGACACGCCAGAAATTCGTCGACCTGACGCAGGCCCAACATGAGCGCGGCACGGTGTCGGGCCTGGACGTTGCCACCGCGCAGGCGCAGTTGGCCATTGCGCAGGCCAACATCCCCGAGCTGCAACGCCAGATCGGCATCTCCGAGGACCAGCTGAGCGTGCTGCTGGGCCGCAACCCGGACCAGATCCTGCGCACCGAGAGCAGCCAGCTCAAGCGCATGATCGAACCCGCCATCCCGCCCGTGCCGCCGGCCGGCCTGCCGTCGAGCCTGCTGGAGCGCCGCCCGGACCTGCGTGAGGCGGAGCAGAATCTGGTGGCGGCCAACGCCAACGTTGGCGTAGCCAAAGCCAACCTGTTCCCGACCATCACCCTTACCGCAGCCGGGGGTAGTGAGAGTTCCGCACTGTCGAACCTGTTCCGGGGTCCCACGAAGACCTGGTCGGCCGCCGCCGGCCTGCTGCAACCCCTGCTGAGCTCGCAGCGCAATCTCTACCAGGTCGATCTGGCCAATGCGCAGAAGCGGCAGGCTCTGCTGCAATACCAACAGAGCATCCAGACCGCTTTCCGGGAAGTGTCCGACGCGCTCATCGCACGGCAGAAATACGCTGAATTCCAGGTAGCGCAGCAGGCCCAGGTGGACGCGCAGCGCAAGGCCAACACCATCGCCCTGGCCCGCTATCGCGTCGGCTATTCCTCCTACTTCGATGTGATCAACGCCGACCGCGACCTGTTCACCGCGGAGCTGTCGCTGTCCGCGGCGCACTTGAATACCCTGCTGTCGCTGGTGCAGCTTTATCGGGCCGCCGGCGGCGGTTGGCAGAGCGAACAATCCGGCCGCCCGGATCCCCCATCGGCGAGTGCACGCACACTGTAAGTCTCATGGCTAAGCAGTGCCGTCATCTGGATTTCGTGCGGACCGATCGGCCGCGTAGTCGGGGTTGCGAGGAGTGTCTCAAGCTCGGCGATACCTGGGTGCATCTGCGACTGTGCAGGACCTGCGGGCATGTCGGTTGCTGCGACGACTCGAAGAATCGGCACGCAACCAAGCACTTCCACGCAACCCAGCACCCCATCATGACGTCGATCGAGCCCGGCGAGAATTGGAGCTGGTGCTACATCGATGAGCTGGCGATGGAGCTGCCGCCGTGACTCGACTCGATCTGTAGGAGCGACGGTGGCGAACGGTCTCCTGGAACAGCGGCGCGCGCAGATGTTCCCCAAGCTCACCTCCGCGCAGCTCGCGCGCCTGGAGCGCCAGGGCACTCGCATGCAGACGCAGGCGGGGGAGATCCTCGTGGAACTGGGCGCCCCACCGCGTGGTGTTTTCGTGGTAGCGGCGGGAAGTATCGAGGCGCTCGCTCCGCCGTCAGTTACTCAGGCCGCATCCGGCTACGAGTTGCTCTTCCTTCTGAGCCCGGGGGACTTTACCGGCGAGATGAGCACCCTGCGCGGCACCCCTGCCCTGGTGCGCGTTCGCGTGCGCGAGGCCGGCACCGTTCTGTTGATCGACGCGGAACAGCTGCGGCGCATCGTGCAGAACGATGCCGAGCTCAGCGAGCTCTTCATGCGCGCTTTCATCCTGCGCCGCATGAGCGTCATCGAGTCCGGCCATAGCGAGGTGCTGCTGCTGGGTTCGGATCATTCCGCCGACACCCTGCGGTTACGGGAGTTCCTGACGCGTAACGCTCGTCCCTACGTGAATATCGACATCGAGCACGATGCCGACGCCCAGGCATTGCTCGAGCGCTTTCACGTCCGGGGCGAGGACGTTCCGGTGGTGGTCTGCCGAGGCGCCGAACTTCTGAAAAATCCCAGTAATGCCGAGGTCGCCGAATGCCTCGGGATCAACGCCCCCGCCGCCGACGAGCGCGTGCACGACCTGCTGATCATTGGCGCGGGTCCTGCGGGCCTGGCCGCTGCGGTGTATGCGGCCTCCGAAGGGCTGGACGTGCGCATCGTGGAAACCTTCGCTCCCGGAGGCCAGGCCGGAACGAGCTCCCGCATCGAGAACTATCTGGGATTTCCCACCGGCATTTCGGGCGCAGCGCTCGCCGGTCGGGCGTTCTCTCAGGCGCAGAAGTTCGGGGCGCAGCTGAGCGTGGCCTGGCATGCGGCCAGACTCCGCTGCCAGGGTTGGCCGTACTCGGTCGACATGGCTGACGGCAAATCGATGCGCGCCAGAGCCATCCTTATCGCCAGCGGAGCGCAATACCGCATGCCCGATATTGCCAACCTCTCGCGCTTTCTTGGGCGCGGCATCTACTATGCCGCCACTCACCTGGAGGCCAAGCTGTGCGCCGACGAGGATATCGTGGTCGTCGGTGGTGGGAACTCTGCAGGCCAGGCAGCGGTTTTTCTCGCCAGCTCCTGTCGTCACGTTCACATGCTGGTCCGCTCCGACGGGCTGGCCGAGAGCATGTCGCAATACCTCATTCGGCGTATCGAAGAGGCCCCGAACATCAGCCTGCACACGCGCACGCAGCTCACGGCACTGGAGGGCTCTGACCGACTGGAGCGGGTTTCCTGGACGCGCCGCAAAGGCGAACTCGAAACGTCCGACCTCAGGCACGTATTCCTGATGACTGGAGCGCAGCCGAATACACGCTGGCTGCAGGGCTGCGTAGTGCTCGATGATCACGGCTTCGTGAAGACTGGGCCCGACCTCGGCACGGAACAGTTGGCGGACGCACGCTGGAACCCGCCACGTCTGCCGTACCTGCTGGAGAGCAGCGTGCCGGGGGTATTCGCCGCAGGCGACGTGCGCTCGGGGAGCGTCAAGCGTATTGCCTCGGCGGTGGGCGAGGGATCGATCTCAGTCCAGTTCGTGCATCGGGTGCTGCGCGAACTCGGCGATGCGGGCAACCCGCGTGCGATCGCCGCCACTTAACGAGGATACATCATGACGAACCACTATCACGCTGCTGTCTGGATCGATCACCATGAAGCGCGGGTGTTCCACTTCAACGCGACGGATGTTGACGAGATCGTCGTGCATCCGGAGCATCCCACTCGACACATTCACCACAAAGCCAACTCGATCGGCAGCGGGCACACCTCCGAAGATCACGCCTTCTTTCAGGACGTGATCAGTGCAATCGGTACCGCCGGCGCAATACTGGTCACCGGTCCGGCGAATGCCAAGACCGAGTTGATCAAGCACATCCACCGCCACAATCCCCAGCTCATCGAGCGGATCGCGGCGGTTGAGACCGTTGACCATCCTACCGATGGCGCATTCGTCGCCTACGCGCGCCGTTATTTCCGGGCCGCCGACCGAATGAGTGCGCAGAGACCTGGAGGTTGATATGACCATGTGGATGGCGGCGCGGATGCGCGGGTAGGTCCCGCAACGGCAGTAGCCGCGCTGCACAACGTCTACCGCCAATCATGACCGATCCAAAGTACCAGGCCTTCACGGCGCTCGACCCTTTCTTCGCCATAGTCCAGCAGGGTTTGGCCGGTCAGGTCGATGGCGACCATTATTTCGATACCATTGCCGAGAGCGCGATCTTCGAGTTTCGATATATTTTCCCTGGATGGCCACAGAAGGTTGACGGTCGCGAAGCACTGATGGCCCTTTATGCCGGCTACGGCAAGAACATCGTCCCTGCGCGGCGCGGACGCGCTCGTCGTGCATCGATCCCAGGATGCTCGTGTAGTGATCCTCGAATACGAGGTGCACGGCAAGATTGTCAGAACCGGCGCATCCTACGACAACCGGTTCATATCGGTCGTGACTATTAAGAACCGCAAGATTGTGCAATGGCGGGACTACATGGACTCGCTGACTGCCATGACTGCGCTTAGCCAAACGCAGTAGCGCAGAGTCGGCCTGGGGATCAAATGTATTTCGCGGGCGGCGAAACAATCACAGCTATCTCACGGTGGATTCTGGTCCCGGTAGCGACCGCCCAAAGATGCCGTAGAGGCCGATTACGGCCCATACCACATTGATGAAGGCCGAAGGGTATGCGCCGTTGAATCCGCTGTTGATGATGAAGCCTGCGCCGGATAGCACGTTCAGCCAATGGTAGACATTCGAACGGGCGCTGAGCCTTCCCATCGTGAGCAGAATGTAGGCCGATAACATCATCGCGGCCGCCACCCAGCCAATCACCTCCACCGTGTACTTCATGACTGATGCTCCCCCTATTCCGCCGATTGTTTGATAAGGAACGTGACCAACGGCGCTCCGTCAAGCCGACTCTCGAGTGGTGGTATCGGACGTGTCAGAGGCTCGAGCGAACAGCTCACGCGCAATCAGTAAGGCGACCAGGGCGCCCAAGAGTTGCGCGGCAATGAACCCGGGCACGTCCTGGGGCCGAATCCCCGCAAAGGTGTCCGAGAGAGAACGTGCGATGGTAATGGCAGGATTTGCGAACGAAGTCGACGCCGTAAACCAATAGGCCGCACCAATCCAGGCGGCGACCATCCAGGGCGCATCTTGCGTTCTTCGGTGTCCGAGCACCACCAGCGCCAGGCCGAAGGTCGCCACTGCTTCCGCCAACCACTGGGCAGGGCCCGAGCGTGCGTGGGCAGAGGACTGAATCCAGGGCAACTCAAACATCGCGTGGGCAAGGACAGCACCGATGCAGCAGCCCAGGACTTGAACGAAGGCGTACGCAACGGCTTCCCGCCAGGTGAGCGCACGACGGATGGCCTGGACGAACGTAACGGCGGGGTTGAAATGAGCGCCGCTCACCGGCCCCAGCAAGCCGATGAGCACAGCGAGACCTGCGACCGTCGCGGCCGTGTTGGCGAGCAGTGCCAATGCAGCATTACCTGCAGCCAGTCGCTCCGCCATGACCCCGGACCCGATGACGGTCGCCGCTAGCAGTACCGACCCCAGGGCTTCGGATGCGAGCCGCCGTCGCAGGCTCACGGCGGCTCCGCGGGCAGAACCGTCTTGCCGATCGCATCAAGACGCTCCTGGAGCTTCATGCGGTCAATGGACGCGAGCGGAAGACTCGTGAAGATCTTGATGCGGCTTTCCAGCCCATTGAATGCCCCTCGGAACGCGACCCACCTCTGGGTCTCGGAGCCTTCCACCGCAGCCGGGTCCGGCATACCCCAGTGCGCCGTCATCGGTTGTCCGGGCCAGTACGGACACACCTCACCCGCCGCGTTGTCGCACACGGTAAAGACGAAATCGAGAGGGGGCGCCCCAGGGGCTGCAAACTCATCCCAGCTCTTGCTGCGCAGTCCCTCCGTCGGCAGGTTCATTTTCCTGAGCAGCTCGAGCGCGATCGGGTGAACTACCCCCTTGGGGTGGCTGCCGGCACTGAAGCCACGGAAGCGACCGCGACCCCACTGATTAATGATGCACTCCGCCAGGATGCTCCGCGCGGAGTTGCCGGTGCACAAGAACAGTACGTTATATGGCCGATCAGCCGTGGGTTTTGTCCGGATGGCTTGTATCAACGAAGGGTTTTTGCCATGCAAGTAGCCGATTCCGGGCACAGCGACCGAAACTCTTCGCTGGACTGCACGGCAGGCGGGACACTCTCGCGCTCGATGGCGCGGTAGTTCTGCCGCTCGAAGAATGGCTTCGCCGTTTGCGTGAGCAGGATCAGCTCCGTGACGTCGGCAGCGCGGGCGCGCCGCTCAAGTTCCTGAAGGATGAGCTGGCCTACGCCCGAACCGCGGGCCCCGACTTCAACGACCACGGAGCGCAGCAGAGCAGCGGCTCCGAAGCGCTGCAGAGCGCCGGCGCCAATGATCCGCGTGCCTTCACAGGCGACGATAAATTCCGGTTGCGAGGAGACAAGATCGGCCGTCGGCAAGCCATCGAGCTCAAGAAGGACGCGGACGCTCTGCGCGTCCCGCGCGGTCGCGGTGCGTACCAGTGGGGTCGCCACAGGTCCTCAGCCCGCTTCACTGAATGCTTTGATTCAGATCTCCCACGGACACATGGACATGAAAACGCTTCATGAGGCCTTCCTCTTCCGCGGTTCGGCGGCCGTCGACGCGCAGCTGCGTCCGCCGCAACAGTTTTCGGTCAGAAACCCGAGCAGAGCGTTCATCCGCTCGTAATTTGCTGAGTAGTACACGAATCGACCCTCCTGGCGCGATAGGACCAGGTCGGCGTGATTCAGGGTCTTGAGGTGAAATGAGAGGGTGTTAGCCGGAATACCCAACTTCCCCGCAATCTCGCTCGCGGCCACTCCCTCGGGGCCCGCCTGGATAAGGAGCCGATAGACCTGCAGGCGGCTGTCCTGGGCCAGGGCCGCGAGAGCCTCGATGGCTGCCTTTGATTCCATGACTCCAGCATTATCGAATCTTTGCCCTGCGTCAAGACCGAGCCGTCACCCTCGGCGGGGTAGACTACCAATTTGTGCCAAAGGGGCATCTGATGCGTAAATCGCGGTGCACGGCCCTCACATACGCCGTCCTGCTGGCGGTTCAAGCGAACGCCGGTGCAGCTCAGAACATCCCAGGGTCAGCTAGCATTTCGCCGGCGCACGTAGCGTGGAGATTTGACCCAGTACACCAATGCCCTGATCTCAGAATCGCGGAGGATGGGGCTGCGGTGGTGGTCTTTCTGGCGGGTGTTAGCGGAGTCCCCTCGCGCGCGTCCATCAAATCGTCCTCCGGATCTGAGGCTCTCGATACTGCGGCCATGAACTGCGTCTTGAAGCTGCGGTTTCAACCGGCAACTCGCGCGGGAGATGGAGTATCGGTCGAGTCCTGGCAAGAAATAGCGTGGAGGTGGGCGACCCAGCGGGAGCAGCGCAGAGACCCTCGAGAGACTGCGAGCCGAGCGTCCCCGCAGGACGACCAGAAGTCGATCGCCCTCATTGCGGCGAAAGAGAATGATGCCAGCATGAGGCCGGAGAGCTCTCCCCCCAAAGAGGCCAAAGTAGAGTTGCACGTCTGCTCCGATGGCGCGGGCAAACTCGCGCAGGACCCGACAGTCATTCGTTCCTCAGGAGACCCTGGACTTGATGAAGCCGCGGTTGCGATCGCTAAGTCCGGGTCCGGATACTATCGGCCCGCAACGACCTTAGGCGGGAAGGCCGTATCCGGCTGCGCGCAGCTGGCGATCAAGTTCGAAATGAAATGATCGGCCCTGCCAAATGTTGACGCCCCTAGCGGCGGATATCGCATCAGGGTGGGATTAACGTGGTTGAAATCTCGGTGGTGACCTCGGTCATGAGCTTGTGGATCGGACATTTCTGCGCCACACGGAGAAGTTCCTCCCGCTGCGCGGTGCTCAAGTCACCTGTCAGGGACAGCGCTGCACTCAGGCGATAGATCCCTGCGCGTTCCTGGCTCGCATCGCGCTGCACGGAAACCTCGATACCTTCCACCGGGATATCCTTGTGCTTCGCGTACCAAAGCACCGTCAGTGCCTTGCACGCGCCTAGCGCGGCATCATAGAGGTCGTGGGGACTTGGCCCTGACCCCTGTCCGCCCTCCTTGACACTGAGATCGGTGGTAAGACTGTTTCGTCCGATGTGGATTTCATGCCGCATCGGCGCCTGCTGATCCCGAACGACTCGAATCGTCACCGTCTTGACTCCTCACGAAGCCATTGACTGCACACAGGTGATCGCCGGTAGTACGCGAACGCGCGCGCTGACTCCCAGATTTCTGCCGCACACCGCCCTAACTCACGTCGGCCGCCCATCGGAACCCAACGGATATCAACCCGGCCCACGCCAGCGCGCGATTGGCGCAGGTAACTTCCTGGATAAGAGGGTGAGACCACAGGGTCCAATGATAACGGAGGGTGGCACGTTCTTCACGAACGGACCCTGCGACGCGTGAGCAAGACGAGCCCCCGGCTTACCTCGGGGGCAGGTCGAATCTCAACAGGCAACCCGGGTCAATTTACAATCGGCACCGACACTTGCCAAAGAACCCCGGTAAGCCACGAACGTCATCCGCAACTAGTAGGGTGTCCACAGATATGACGCCGCGTTGCTATTAACCAACTCACGGCCATCTGGCGGCGCCGCCGCGACATAGTAAAACGGGTAGCCGTCTATCACCACTGTGGTATGGGTCCCGTAGCTTTCGGTGCAATCCGCTGCGTTGTGAGGAGCCACGTAGGTCGTGGTCACACGCCCCGCCAGTCCTCCGTTAGTCGTCGCGCACACAACCCCGAGCACGGGGCTATAGCCGTTGACAGCCCAGGTCACCAGATAGGTCGAGGTCGGACCGGTGCAATAGCGCCCGCAGGAACCGGTCGTGTATTTACACGCCCCAAAGATAGTGCCATCTGTGTTGAAACCGATGGAAGCGCAGTGTGACAGTGCGACGGAGATGGAATCCGGCGGTGGTGTTGGTTTCGAGAGTAGGGTCAGCGTATCGGCCTGGGCTGCATAAGGCAGAAGTAGAAAACAAGTGAACAGTAGGCTTTTCAATTTGGGACTCCAATTGCATTCACCGGTGATGGTTCGCTTCCCGATGCTGCAACGAAAAGCAATACCCTAAAGTGTGGTGTTAGACTACATGGAATAACCCATCACAACAGTAGGCAAACACCCCAAACTATAGAGAGGGCAAACCCCTACGTGTACCGGTCATCGCGTCCCTGGGATCGGGATGGGTGCAGCCAAGCGGATCGGACGGGAGCTCGGCTGCAACCGGGCGACGTTGCGCCTCCAACGATCCGGCTAGCTCGGCAGATCGCTGACTTGAGCGCGGACCTCTGGGGTCTTGAGGATCAGGAAGACGCTTGCAACCACGAGAGCCGATGCGAGCATCATCCGGATGGTAAGCACTTCCCCGGCCGCGAAGTAACCCAAAGCGACAGCGACCAGCGGATTCACATAGGCATGACTCGCGACCCGGGTCGCCGGCATGCGAGCCAGCAGCCAGACGTACGCTGTGAAGCCGAGCAGCGAGCCTCCGACGATCAGATATAACAGTGCCAATCCCGCGCGCAGCGAGATGTGGGGAAACGGCTGCAGTTCACCGCTGGCTTGCGACAGCGCGAGCAGCACCGCCCCACCGAGCATCATCTGCGCGCCGGCGGCCAGGGGCAGCGATTTGGGACGTGGCATGGAACGCGTCAGTACCGCCCCCAGAGACCAGGCCGTGCCACCGGCCAGGATCACGACACAGGGAAGCGCCGCGAATGGCTGTTGGCCGTTCTTTATCAGCAGCCACGCGACACCGCAAAATCCAAGCGCCACCGCGGCGAGCATCTGCCAGCGAAACGGCTGCTGGCGGAATATGAAAACCTCGAACCCGATCGTCGTAATGGGCAGCGTCGCCTCGATTACCGAAGTGATTCCGGAGGGCACATATTGCTCCGCCCAGAACAGCGCTCCATAGGTCGCGACAAACATGCACAAAGCGGTTACCGCGATACTGCGCCACTGGGCGGCTGCAGGACCAGGCTGTCCGCACAGGCGCATGAACACATAAAGCACCGCGCCGGCGGTAAAGAACCGCAGACCGGCGGTAAAGAACGGCGGGATCTCCAGTACGGCTATCCGGATAGCCAGGAATGTTCCACCCCATAGGAAATAGATGGCAACGAAAGCCAACAGCACGCGCACGTCGTAGCGCCGAGCACGGGCTCGAGGCAGGCTTCCTATAACCACTGAACTGTCCATAGGCGGTTATGATAGACAATCTTGTGCTAACCTGTAAAGTGGTATTTAGAGGTTACGCAGCTCATGAGCCAAACCAAAGAAAAGCGACCACTCTTCGATCTGTGCGGAGGGCACGCGGCGCTCGATTTTGTCAATTCGTTGGACAAGCGCTTTCTTGACGGCCGACCGATCGAATTGCTGGCCGACTACGGTGATCTGCTCAGGTTCGCGGAGCAGACCGCCGTGCTCGACACCCGGCAGGTGCGCCGGCTGGCGAACTCGGTGAATCCGGGTGCCGCAGCGCGGACGTTGCGGTCCGCGAGGGAATTGCGCGAGGCGCTGGCAGCGGCGTTTTACGGCAGCGTGGACAGCCACCCGCCCCTTGCGGCGGATATTCGGACCCTCGAACGGCATTTCCACAGCGCGAACGAGCACCGCGAACTGCGGTGGGAGCAACCTGCGGAGAACTCGAATGGCCGACCCGGAATTGGATGGGATTGGGGTCGCTTCGAAACAAATGCAGAACTTCCGGTATGGATCCTGTCGCAGGCAGCCTCGCAGCTCATGATGTCGGACGCGATGGATCGGATTCGCGCTTGCGGGGTGGAAACGTGCCGCTGGCTCTTTCTGGACACCAGCAAGAATCACACTCGCCGATGGTGCAACATGAGAGTCTGCGGAAACCGCGTGAAGGCGCGACGATTCCACGCGCGTCGCGAAGAATAGCGACGGTCAGCACCGTTGAGGGCAGGCGCCGCTTGGGGCTGATCCGAGAGCCGCGGTCAGGGCTCAGCGCACGGCGAGGCGCCAGAGCGATGTCACCTCGAGTGCGCGTGCGGCGTGCAACGGGTCGGTTTCGTCGGACACCCGGGGATGCTTCGGCCGCACATCGCTTCGATCCAGGACCTTCAACCCGGCCGCGTCGAACGCAGCAAGCAGTTCCGATCTCGGCCGCAGGCCCAGATGCTCCGCGAAGTCCGAAAGGATCACCCAGCCCTCACCCCCTGGCTGCAGGTGCGCGGGCAGCGCGCCCAGGAACCCGCGCAGCATGCGACTCTCGGGGTCGTAGATCCCGCGCTCGATGGGAGAGCTTGGCCGCGCGGGAACCCAGGGCGGGTTGCAAACCACGAGCTCGGCCCGCCCTTCGGGAAAGAGATCCGCCTGCACGACTGCCACTCGCGCTGCCAGCCCGAGCCGCTCGAGGTTCTCGCGAGCGCACGTCAGCGCGCGGGGATCCCGGTCGGTGGCGACCACACGCATGATGCCGCGCCGCGCGAGCACGGCGGCCAGCACCCCCGTTCCGGTGCCGATGTCGAAGGCCAGGCCGGAAGATGAGCTCAAGGCCGGCAGAGGCGCCGTGGCGACCAGATCCACGTATTCGCTGCGAATCGGCGCGAATACTCCATAGTGCGGATGGATTCGTCCGCCGATCGCCGCGATTTCAATTCCCCTGATGCGCCATTCATGTGCTCCGATGAGGCCCAGCAACGCTCGCAGCGAGGCGAGCGAGGATCCCTCTCCCGGACCGTAGGCTTCCACGCAGGCTTGTCGGATATCGGGCGCACGCCGCAACGGAATGCCGTAGTCCGCGTCGAGCGGCACCAGCAGCGCGCCCAACGTGCGCGCACGCTGTGACCGGGCCTGGCGATAGAGATGGAAGGCTTCGGCGGGCGACGTGGGCAGCGAGGATGCGGCCGACTTTCTTGGCTTGCGCGCCTGGCGGTCGGCGCGACTTGCCAACGCAAGCAGCATCCGGCGCGCGTTCTGGAAGTCCCCCCGCCACAGCAGCGCGGTGCCCTGGCACGCGAGGCCGTACGCATCGTCGGCGGTGATGTGATCATCGGCGATGACCACGCGCCTGGGGGGCGGCGCCCCGCTCTCAGAGCGCCAGCGCGCGGAGCGCGCCTCGCTGCCCTCGGTCCAGTGAACGAGCGGGTGCGCGCCCACGTCAGAGCCTACTGGCGCCGTCCGGGTCGGCACGCCACCGTGCACCGCCTGACTCACGATGCCCTGTGGTGCGACTTCAGCAGTTCCTGCACCTCTGCCAGCAGTTGAGCCGCTTGCGGCTGGTCACCGCGTGCGCAGGCCTGCGCGACTTTGTGCAACTGCCCTTGTAGCCAGCGGGCCTGACCCGCCGTGAATTCCGAGCCGTCCACCGCGAATACGCGTGCCTGGCCCGCTTTGTCCGGACGCAACGAATCGACGATGCGTACGCAGTCGTGATACTGCTCGGTAAAGGAGCCGTCGCAACCTTCTGCGGCGTAAGAGAGCGAGACGGCGCAGGCCACGAGAATACAGCTCAGGAATTTCGACGGCATAGCGAGCTCTCCGTGAATGATTTTATCATGTGAATCGTCGGCGGGCTGTACACGATCCCTGACTCGGTCAGAACCACGGCGTTGCCGAGCCATGACCGTGTTCGGGCGGCGCTCGCGGCGCATGATTCGACGCATGATCGCGCGTACGCGACCAACCAGCTCCGAACTGCTGAACGGCTTGATGACCTAGTCATCCGCCTCGGCGGCGGCGTGCATTCACGCGTCGCTTCTCCAGCAGGAGCTCCGTCCTGCTGCACCATGGAGCAACGAAGGGAGTCACCGCACCATGAGAGCGCGAGACTTCTGAAGAAGCTAGCCGATTCAGACTGCAACTGATTGATCAAACTCGAATGTCTCTTCCTGGCACGGCGCGTGCTTGCTTCAGTCCCGTGCGGCACCTGCATGGGGCGGCGATTCGGCAAATCTCACGGGGGAGGAGCTTAGAGACATGAAACTGATCACTGCGATCATCAAGCCATTCAAGCTCGAAGACGTCCGCAAGGCCGTCGGCGATGTGGGCGTCCAGGGCGTTACGGTTACGGAGGTCCGAGGCTTTGGTCGGCAACGCGGCCACACCGAGGTCTATCGGGGCGCCGAGTACCTCGTCGAGTTCGTGCCAAAAACAAAGATCGAAATCGCGGTCGACGATGCGCTCGCTGAGCGGGTGATCGAAGCGATCATCAACACGGCGCGGACCGGCAAAGTGGGCGATGGCAAGATTTTTGTTCTCGACCTCGAGCAAGTCGTGCGTATCCGCACCGGCGAGCGCGACGCCAGCGCCATCTAGAACCACACGTAAGCCAGGGGAGATAGTCGATGATTACATTGTCGCGGTCGTTCCTGTTCGCTCTACTGGCACTGTCTGTGCCCCTGGCGTGGGCCGATGCCACGTCGGTGCCCGCTCCGGAAGCCGCAGCTGCTGTTGCACCGGCCGCTGCGCCCGCCGCACCCCCGGCACCCTCAACCACTGAGCCCTCAGTCGTCCTCAACTCGCAGATCAACTCCGGCGACACCGCCTGGATGCTCGCCTCCATGGCGCTGGTGTTGATGATGACCGTCCCGGGACTCGCCCTCTTCTACGGGGGGATGGTGCGCAAGAAGAACGTGCTGGCGACGCTCATGCAGAGTTTTGCCATCACTTGCCTGGTAACCATCCTCTGGTACGTCATTGGCTACAGCCTCGCCTTCACGCCGGGAACGCCTTACGTAGGGGGCTTAAGCCGGCTGTTCATGAACGGGGTGATCTACATCAAGGATGTTGCGGCCGCGGCGGCCACAAAAGACACGCCGGCGGTGGATGCGGTTATCGGGAAAGTGTCGGTGAGTCATCTGGGCGTGACGATCCCGGAAACCGTCTATTCGATGTTCCAGCTCACCTTCGCGATCATCACCCCCGCGCTCATCTGCGGTGCGTTTGCGGAGAGAATGAAGTTCTCCGCGATGCTCTGGTTCATGGCAATTTGGTCGATCATCGTCTACGCACCCATCGCGCACTGGATGTGGGAACCGGGCGGCTGGGGCGCGACCGCCGGCGTGCTCGACTTCGCCGGCGGCACCGTGGTGCACATCAACGCAGGGATCGCCGCGCTCGCCTGCGCGTTGGTTCTGGGCAAGCGTGTCGGCTACAACAAAGAACCCATGGCGCCCCACAACCTGGTGCTGACGCTGATCGGCGCCTCGCTCCTGTGGGTCGGCTGGTTCGGTTTCAATGCCGGTTCCGCAGTGGCCGCCGACGGCCGCGCCGGTATGGCGATGGCCGTCACGCAGATCGCCACCGCCGCGGCAGCGCTCGCCTGGATGTTCATGGAATGGACCGTCAAGGGCAAACCGAGTGTGCTCGGCATAGCCTCCGGCGCGGTCGCCGGATTGGTGGCCATCACGCCTGCTTCCGGGTTCGTGATGCCGACGCCTGCAGTCATCATCGGCGTGGCCGCTGGGGTCATCTGCTTCTTCGCCGCGACAACGCTTAAGAAGGCGCTTGGTTACGACGATTCGCTCGATGCGTTCGGCGTGCACTGCATCGGCGGCATTGTCGGTGCATTGCTCACGGGTGTTTTTGCCAGCACGGCGCTAGATGGCGGTCAGGCCGGAAGCGTCCTCACGCAGTCGAAAGCCGTAGTGGCGACCATGATTTACGGCTTCGTCGTCAGCTACGCGATCCTCAAGGTCATCGATATGACCATTGGCTTGCGCGTCAACGAGGAAGAGGAACGCGAGGGGCTGGACGTATCGCTGCACGGCGAGCACGTCGAGTAGCGCTCCGCCATGGGTTCTAAGGGTCTCCGCCGTCCACGGGCGGAGACCCCCCGACCTTGCCACCACTCTTTTATGGAGTTCTCTCATGCATATGCCAGTCGCTCGAGATTTGCCGCTGCGGTTCGACGAGGTCCGCGACCTGGACCGTTTTCGTTTAGCCCTGGCGGGCGCACTGCTGTGTATCTTTGCCCTGGGTGCCCGCGGTGCGCACGCAGACGAAGCCGCAAAGCCTGCGGAGCCGGCCAAACCCACCGCGCCGTCGCTAACCGACGTGCTGACGGCATCCGGTATCGACCTTCACGGCTACGTGGACACGGCTTACTCCTATCTTTCGGGCACGGGCATCTTCACCAGCGGGGCGGCCGACCGTGTATTCGACACCGAGCCCAACTCGTTCAACCTGCACCAGGCGGCTCTCACCATCGACTATCAGCCAAAGGAGGGTTTTGGCGGTCTCGTCAACCTCACGGCCGGACGAGACGCCCGCGTCATCGCCTCTGCGGGCGAGTCAACCAGCAATTTCGACGTGACGCAGGCTTTCGTGCAGTACGCCCACGGTTCGGTGACGATCATCGGCGGCAAGTTCGTGACGCTGGCAGGGGCGGAAGTCATCAACTCCACCCTGGACACCAACTACTCGCGTTCCATTCTGTTCGGCTACGCGATTCCCTTCTCACATACGGGGGCGCGGCTCACCTATGCCGCATCCGATCAACTGAGCGTCATCGTCGGCGTCAACAACGGCTGGGATCAGCTGCAGGACGCGAATAAACAGAAGACCGGCGAGCTGGGCGTATCATTCACCCCTAACAAGATGTTCTCGCTGACCGTACAAGGCTACAGCGGCGTCGAGCAGGTCTCCGGGGGCGCGTTTATCGGCGCCGGCACACACGGAGTTCGCGCCCTGGTCGATGCAGTGGGTACTTACAACGCGACCAGTCAGCTCACGTTCATTCTGAACCTCGATTGGGGCCAACAGGAGAATGTCACCTCTCTGGTCGATGGAACCTCGATCAAGGCGCGCTGGGATGGCGCCGCGGCCTACGCCAATTACCAGCTGAATGATCAGTGGCGGCTATCGGTGCGCGCCGAGTACTTCGACGACAAGGACGGCTACCGCACCGGTGTCATTCAAAAATGGAAGGAAGCAACGCTGACGCTCGCCTACCTACCCACAAAATTCGTCGAACTACGCGCCGAGGTACGCGGTGACAAGTCCGACTCCAACGCCTTTGTCAAAGACGCTGCCTTCTTCAGCGGGGTGTCCGGCGCCGGCGTCACCGACAATCAGACCTCGCTAGGGCTTGAGGCCGTGTACAAGTTCTAAAGCCTCGCGCGCACGGGCCTGGGACCGGGCCGGCCGATGGGTGCAGGCCGGCGCAGGCGAACCGGACCCGCCCCTTTTACGATACATTCCTGAAATGAACCGCGCTGCGGGCGCCGCCCTGTTCGCATTGCTGGCCTTCGCGGCCAATTCAGTACTGTGCCGGATGGCGTTGCGGCAGACGCACATCGATCCGGCCAGCTTCACGAGCATCCGCGTACTCGCGGGCGCCGTCACATTGTGGCTGCTCGTGCGGGTCAGCAGCAAGGATAAAGCTGTCGGAGGGAGCTGGCCGTCGGCGTTCGCGTTACTCGCTTACGCCATTGCGTTCTCATTCGCCTATGTGGGACTGACGGCCGGCACGGGAGCGCTGCTTCTCTTCGGGGCGGTACAGGTCGTGATGATTGCGGTGGGATTTTTCGGGGGCGAGCGAATTGACCGGACGGTCGTCGTCGGCTGGCTGCTCGCTGTCGCAGGACTGATCCTGCTTCTGCTTCCTGGCATCGCGGCGCCTCCGGCACTCGAAGCGGTTTTCATGCTCATCGCAGGCATCGCCTGGGGGATTTACTCACTGCGCGGACGACGATCGACGGACGCGCTCGGGGACACGACCGGAAATTTTGCGCGCTCAGTTCCCGGCGTGCTGCTGATCAGTGCTCTCTTCTGGGCGCATCGATCCGCAGATCCCGAGGGGATAGTTCTCGCCGCGCTATCGGGCTCGCTCGCCTCGGGCCTTGGATACGCCGCCTGGTACACCGCCATGCCCAGGCTCGGAGCGATTGTCGCTGCAAACGCTCAATTGAGTGTGCCCGTGATCGCGGCTCTGGCAGGTGTAGTGTTGTTCGACGAACCGATTACAGTACGCCTCGCGGTATCTTCCGTACTGGTGCTCGGCGGAACCGCCCTCGGAGTGCGGCGCAACCTGACCTTGCGCGGGGCGCGGAGCTCGATTGGCACGTAGGACGGAGTTGCTAGGCGGAGTTCTGATTCAGCCGCTCGACGAACTTCACCATGTCGATGACCACTCGCTCATGCGTGCCGGTTCCAATGGACGCGACGCCATCGGTTGCTTCGATCTTGAACTCGATGCGGCGACCATCGACTCTGGTTACCCGCGCTGCCGCAACGACCTGCCTGCCGACCGGCGTGGCCGCTAAATGAAGGACATCCACGCGCGTTCCCACCGCACTCTCCCGCGCTCCAAGGAAGGGCTTGATCGCGTTGAGCGCCGCGTTCTCCATGGCCATGATCATGACCGGTGTCGCCAGGACGGGTGGCAAAGTAGCGTCCTTGAAGCGATTGGCAAGGTGTTCCGCGGTGACCACCAGCGTGAACGAACCCCTGGCTCCTACCGGTATAGACGACATAAGACTGCTCCTGTGAACGTGTCGCGCCGCAAGAACCGAGCCCCCGTCTTGGTTGTTCGTGGACGGCCCCGTCGCAAGCGACTATTGAATCACAACGAACCGCGCACGGCGCCAGTCCCGTGCCCGAGTCAATTGCTGCGAGACAGCGCAAACCGGGCAAATTCGTGGTCTCCCTTGTCCGAAGCCCCTGCAGCGGACGATACTCCGCTGGCGAGTGTGGCCGATCGGCTGCGGGAGCTGATATGGGCAACCCCTAGACCATAATGGCCAAGCGCGCCCTGTCGCTGTCGTCTTTCGGTCCTGTGACGGTGTTGCCCGCCATCGTTCTGGCGATGCTTGCCGGGGGAGTTGCATACGCCGACGACGAGGCCCTGCCGCCGCGCACGCAGTGGCGGGCGAGCAGCTCATCGGGCGTGCAACCGACCATGGAGCCGGCGTTTGCGATCGACGGCGATGCCTCGACCAAATGGGGCGGAGCCTTCTCGCCGGGACACTGGCTGCAAGTTGACTTGAGTCGCACGGCCGCGATTGGCGGCGCGCTAATACACTGGGACAGCGCGTTCGCGGCGGCGTACCTCATCCTGAGCTCAGAGGATGGGCAGCACTGGCAGACCGCATACGAGACCACCGATTCGCAGGGCGGAATGGACTATGTGTTCTTCCCCGCCGTGCACGCACGCTACCTGCGGTTGGCCAGTGCGCCCCGTACCTCTGACTGGGGGGTGTCGGTGTTCGAATTCGAGCCCCTTGCGGTGAGCGAGTCGCCCCGGATCACGGGCCTGGAGAAGGGCGCCGATCCGGCGGCACTCTGGAGCGCACAGGCGACCGGCAAGATAGTCAACACGGGTCCGGTACCTGGCACACGAGAGCTCCACGTGATGTTGCCACGGGCACTACGCATTTCCGGGCTGGAGGTCTTTTGGGGCTCAGCCCGTCGCGGCGCGCGCCTCGAAGGTCGCCGTGCACCGGGAAAGTGGCAGCGGCTGGACGAAGATCCGGCGCCGCTCGGGGACAGCTCGTATCTCGCCGCCCGTGAAGCCCGCAGCGTCGGCGAGCTGCGCCTGACGGTGCGCGCGGCACCCGGGCGCGCGCCTGCGATTCGACGCTTGCGGCTGCTGAGTGCGACGCAAGCGATGACGACGATGAAGCGCTACGAGATCGTTGCATCGCGCGCCCATCGCGAACTCTTTCCATCGTCATTGCACAGTCAGCAGGTCTACTGGACGGCCGTGGGTGTGCCGGCGGCGCGTCGCAAGAGCCTGCTCGACGAATACGGAGACCTGGAGGCATTCAAGGGTGCGCCGCTGGTACAGCCCCTGTGGCGCGACCGCTCAGGTCGCACGGCAGCCGCATACGAGGCGAGCTTGACCCACACTCTCCGCAAGGGCTGGATGCCGATGCCCGCGGTGGAGTGGTCGCCACAGCCGGGTTTGCTATTGCGCAGCGAAGCCATTGCCGCGGATCAGGCTGCGGGTCCGGTAACGTTCGTGCGCCATCGGCTGGCGAATACGGGCCAGAGCCGGATCGACGGGCAGCTGGCGATCGTGGTCCGGCCGATGCAGGTGAATCCACCCTGGCAGCACGGCGGCGTTTCGCCCATACGCACGGTAAAGATCGAGGGAACGGGTGCGCGTTCCACCGTGAACGTCAACGGTCGCACCCTTCTGGTCTCGCTCACGCCCGCGATTGCCCGCGGCGCGGCACCGTTCGGCCGTCATGGCGAGGCCGAGATCACGCGCTACGTGGCCGACGGCCGGGTACCGAACGGTCTGAGTGCGCGGGACGATGATGGACTGGCAGCTGCCGCACTCATCTATGAGGTACACCTTGCACCCGGCGCTCAACGCGACGTAGTCCTCGCCTTCCCTTTGGGCAACCCGCAATCGCGCATGGCTTCGGCCCTGAATCGCGCTGATGCCTTCGATGGAATCGCCACGCGCGTCGAGCAGCAATGGCAAGTGCGATTAGGTCGTATCGGGCTCACGCTCCCGGATCCGTCGCTCGTCGACATGCTGCGCGCACAGGCCGCGTACATGTTGATCAACCAGACGGGCCCGGCGATGCAACCGGGTCCGCGCAATTACGATCGCTCTTTCATTCGCGACGGCTCCGCGACGGCGGCGATATTGCTGCGCGTGGGCCTGGCGAGCACCGCGCGCGAGTATCTGCGCTGGTATGCCGATCATGCGGTACACGAAAACGGCCTCGTGTCGCCCATCCTCAACGACGACGGCACCGTTAACAGGGGCTTTGGCTCCGATCTCGAATATGACAGCCAGGGCGAATTCGTCGCGCTCGTCGCGGAAGTGGCGCGACTTGACCGTGGCGCGGCAACCGTGCGCGAGTACCTGCCGAAGGTGCGGCTGGCGCTTGAGTTCCTGCAGCAGCTGCGGGGGCGCACGCTCGTGCCCGGCTACATGGCTGCGAGCGAAGCGCCGGAACGATTTCGCGGCATCATCGCCCCCTCGATCAGCCATGAGGGTTACTCGACGCCGACCCACAGCTATTGGGATGACTATTGGGCACTGAAGGGATGGCACGACGGTGCGTGGCTTGCGCAGGAATGGGGCGATCAGGACATGGCGGCGTGGGCCCTGACTCAGTACGCCGCCTTGCGGGAATCCGTAGCCAGGTCAATCCGCATGACCATGCAGTGGAAGGCGATCGACTACATTCCGGCTTCGGCCGACCTCGGGGATGGCGACCCCAGCAGCGTGTCGATCGGGCTCGATCCCTGCGGCCAGAAGGATCTGTTGCCGGCCGACGCGCTCAGTCGCACATTCGTGAGTTACCTCGATGAGGTGCACAAGCGCGCCTCCCCGGACGCCTTGTATGCCTACACCCCGTACGAGTTCCGCAACGTACTCACGTTTGTGCGTCTCAACAGACCGGGGGACGGCGAGGACCTGTTAGGCAGGCTCCTGACGGGTCGCCGGCCCGGCGCATGGCAGGTTCTGGCCGAGGTCGTGCGCTCGCAACCGCGCCATCCATACTACCTCGGCGACATGCCGCATACCTGGGTCGGGGCGGAGTATGCCCGTGCCCTGTTCGGCATGCTGCTGCATGAGGAAGATGAACGGCTCGATCTGCTTCCGGGCGTACCTCCTTCCTGGGTAGCTGGCGAAGGCCTTCGAATCAGCGGGCTGCCGACTGCGTTCGGCACCCTGTCGTTGTCGGCACGACAGGAAGGGACGGTAATGCGCGTCTTCCTGGAGACTGGTTTGCGCAGCAACACGCCACTGGAGGTCGATTGGCCCGGTCGCCGGCGGCCGGTAGCGGTCACTGTCGACGGGCAGGGACGCGTCGACTACGACGCTGATGGAATTCGTCTCGAGCAACCGTTTCGGGAACTCGTGGCCCGCTGGTGAAATCGCTGGGCAAAAAACCGCAAGGCGCGCGGCTCGAGCGCATCAAGGCTTCACCACGCTGGGCCGGCGAGCAGTTTCGCAACCTGCACCCGATCATTCCGGGCTTGCGCGATCCGAACGCGTCGCTGCCGACGCTCCACGATTTTCTCTGCGGCGGCGAGCGGCGCGTGCCGCGGGGGCCGCTGCCATCGATGAACCCGCTCGAAACCTGGGCCAAGCCGCCCGCGAGCCGCTTACGCGCCACGTGGCTCGGTCATTCTACGGTGCTGATCGAAATCGACGGCCTGCGCGTGCTCACCGATCCGGTGTGGGGAACGCGCGCGTCGCCATCGAGGCTCGCCGGCCCCAAGCGCTTCCAGCCCGTGCCTGTTCCCCTTCGCGCGATGCCAGCGGTAGACCTCGTGATCGTGTCGCACGACCACTACGACCACCTCGACTACCCGACCATCCGCAAACTCTCAAAACGCGACGTGCCCTTCGTGACGTCGCTCGGAGTCGGCGCGCACCTCGAAGCCTGGGGCGTGCAGCCCGAGCGCATCATCGAGCTCGACTGGTGGGAATCGCACCAGTTGCCGAACACCGGCCTCACGGTGACCGCCGCGCCCTCGCAGCACTTTTCCGGGCGTCGCCTGAAAGAGCGCAATACAACCTTGTGGTCCTCGCTGGTCATCCGTTCGCAACGGCATGCAGTGTTCTTCAGCGGCGATACGGGCCTCACGACCGAGTATCAGACGATCCGCGAACGGCTTGGGCCGTTCGACCTCGTGATGCTGGAAGTCGGCGCCTTCCATCCTGCCTGGGGTGACATGCACCTCGGACCGGAGCATGCGCTTGAGGCGCTGGCGCTGCTCGGCGGCGGCGCCTTCCTCCCGGTGCACTGGGGAACGTTCAGTCTTGCAATGCATGCCTGGGACCAGCCTGCGGAGGCCTTGCTCGAATTGGCCCCGAAAACGGGTGCGCGACTGGTGATGCCTCGACTCGGCGAGCCGGTCGAGCCGGCGCACGCGCAAGCCGTCGAGCCGTGGTGGCGCATCGTCGACATGAGCGCGCGGGAACCCGAGCCTGACACGCCTGCGACGACCACGTTGCCGAGGGCTATGCCCTGGCCGCTCGACTAGGTTGGAGCTTCAGCGAGCGGACGGACCCGCGCCGGAACACCCATGGAGCATTCCAACGCCGTGCGACCCCAGTTGCCGCCCGCGGCTGCAGCTGCATAGGTGGCTGACAGGAAATCGAGCAGCGCAGCGTCGGGGTCCGCGGCAGCACGGACCTTGTCGTAGGGCAGAATGAACTCTTTAAACGTCATGTCGTAGTAGGCGTCTGGTGGTACCGGTCCATCACGGAAGCCCGCCGGTTCGGGATAGGCATAGGAGTAGAAGGCGGGCAGCGGGAAAGCTTCGTTGCCTGGCCAGAAGCCGGCGCTGCTGACCTCGTGCGAATAGGCCTCGCGCACGACCGCGTCCGACAAGCCGGGCACGCCACCGGGATGCAGCGGTGCCGTCCGTCCGGAAAAGCGCGTGACCGCGAGGTCGAAGCCGCCCCAGAAGAAATGGACGGGACTCACCTTGCCGAGGAAGCCGCTGCGGAAGAGCCGGAACACGCGGTCGATCTGCACCAGTGCACGCCAGAAACGATGTGCCGCGGCCGCATCATACGCAGCGTGGGTATGGTCTTCTGAAAAGCGGATCGGATCCGGCACCTCGCACGGCATCTCGTTGATTGAGACCGAGACGCCGACGGCGCTCAAGAGCTCGACAACGCGAGAGTAGAAGTCGGCAACCGATTGTGGTTCCAGCGCGAGCGTCCGCTCCGCACCCTGACTGGTACGGGCGAGCAGACGGTGACTGATAAAATCTAACTCAATCTCGAGAATTTCGTTCCCGAACGGGATGGGCGATGTCCCAAGACCGCGCGCGGTTACGTATAGCGCGACCTGCCAGCTGTGGTTTAACCAGGGCGTCAGAGACAATCTGATCTTGCCAACGACCTGGGTCCAGAGCTGCAACGTAGCGGCCGTGCCGCGCCAGGCAGGATAGGGTAGATCGGGCCAGACGGCAGGGTCGCGGTCCATTAATTACCTCCCGTCGGCTCGACAGATCGCGGAGCAGGACTGTCTGTCAGCCCGAACAGGACTCGAACTTCTGCTCCGCACTATAGAGGATTCGTGCACCGAGCAGGCGCCCAAACTCTTTGCGCAGTCCGCTGTTGAAGCTTGCGCATGTTTCCTGGTAGGCACGACAATCTGTCCTCACCCGATTCTGGCTGTCACCTCCCGGGGCGGATGCTGTCATGCGCGCACTGATCTTTGATCTCGATGGCACTCTCGTGGACACCGTCTATGCGCACGTGTTTGCCTGGCAACGCGCTTTTGCGGAAGCCGGCCTTGCAATTGACGGTTGGCGTATTCACCGCCGCATCGGGATGAGTGGCGGCTTGTTCGTGCGCGCAGCGGCGCGGGAACTCGGGCACGGCATCGACATGGCGGCGGCGGAAGCGCTGCAGCAACGCCACGGCGAGCTGTTCCGGGAATTCCTCCCCGAGCGGCGCCCTCTTCCGGGCGCCGTAGAGCTATTGAAAGACTTGCGCAGTCGGAACATCGCATACGGTATCGCCACCTCCGGCCGACGCCCCGAGATCGATCGCTCGCTCGAAGTGCTTGGTATCGGCGAGGGCGTCGTGGTCGTCGAGCGTGGCGACGTCCCACGCGCCAAACCTGAGCCGGACCTGTTCATCGCCTGCCAGCAGCGACTCGGGTTTGCGCCGAGCGAGTGCTATGTGGTTGGTGATGCTGTCTGGGACCAACTCGCGGCGCGGCGCGCGGGGATTCTGAGCGTCGGGCTCCTGAGCGGCGGTTACGGCGAGAGTGAACTCCTCAGTGCCGGAGCATTTCGCGTCTACACCGATCCGGCCGAACTCCTTCGCTCCCTCGATGAGCTCGGGCTGCAGCCCTGAGCGCTTCCCCGATCGAGGCGCCTGGTCGCGTTGCATGCGCCGGGCGCGCCCGGCTGTATTCGCCCGGATATGTAAAACGCGTCCTTCCAGCAGGGTCGTAAGCCGCAACCTTAAGCTTTACCCTAACCTTGCCATGATTCGTGCTTGCCGTGTCCTACAACAGAACCAGGCGCCGACCTACACTACGGTGGGCGACTTTCCCTAAGGATGTGAGCGTTGTTGGAGCCGGCGAGGGAATCCATGGCGACCGCACGCGACACGGCGTTCAGAATTCTTACCGAGAGAGAGATCTGCGAGATTCTGAAGGATGCAGCAGGACCGACACCCCGAGCAGTCGAAGGCGTCGCGCTGGACAAGCGCGCCGACAGCTCATTGTTCTCCGTAGTTGAGTTTAGCGGCTTCGACGAGTGCGAGGGCGGTACCTCGTACTGGGGGACATGGGAAGCGGCCTGAGTCGAGGACAACATTCCCGAGCGCGCACCTCGCTCGCTACCACCGCGAAGCGGCGATGTGCACGGGAGCATCCCGGAGCGCCGTCATCTGCGCATGACGGTCACCGAGTCTCCCGGGCACCACACAAAACTCCCTTCTGATCAGTTGCTTACGTCTACTTACGTCGCCTTGTTTTGCGCACGCTCGAGCGGCTTGCACAGAAACGGGTCGACCCGACTCATTTAGATTGCGAGAGCGATCACTGGCGCTGGCCTGGCTCGGCACCACCCCGCCGTGGCGACTCGATGTCGTCGCGCTCTATCCAGGGAATAAACTGGGTGTTCCGCAGGTCTTACCTCCTTAGTGAGGGTTGGTTGGGCACCGTGAGGGTGGCATTCGGTTGCATCCATGGATGACAAGCGCGGTCGATTCGAGGCGGAGGTACTACCGCATCTGAACGCCGCGTACAGGTTTGCACGATGGTTGGCGCATTCGCCCGGCGATGCGGATGACCTCGTGCAAGAGGCGATCCTGCGCGCGTTTCGTGGGTTTGACGCCCTGCGAGGCTCCGATGTGAAAGCGTGGCTGCTGGCGATCGTGAGAAATTGCCATTCGACGGCGCTCAAGCAGCAGCAGCGACGCGGCTTTGTGCCGCTGCCGGAAGAGCACGATGCACGGGATGGCCACGCCATGATCGCGTCAACGCCCGATCCGGAAAGCGTCTCGATCCACCGGGACGATGAGCGCACGCTTGAGCGGCTGATGTCGGCGTTGCCTCAAGAGCATCGCGAGGTCTTGGTGTTGAGGGAAATCGAGGACATGGATTATCGCGAGATTGCCACGGTCGCGAACATCCCGATTGGGACGGTGATGTCTCGGCTGGCGCGCGCCAGGGCTGCCCTCAAGGCACGATGGCTGAAAGAGGCGGAGGGGGAGCGGCGTGGGGTGCGCTGAATCGCTGCGCGTGCAGGCTTACTTCGACGGCGAGATCGATGCGGTCTCGGCTGCCGACATTGAACGGCATAGCGAGCACTGCGCCGAGTGCCGCGCCCTGCTTCAGGATCTCGAACAAACGCGCACCGCGATCCGTCGAGACTTGACACCTGGTCGTGCTCCACCAGAGCTGCGTGCCCGGATCATGCGCGCGCTCGATCAGGAAACTGCGGTAAAGACTCCGCGGCCCAACGGGTGGGGTCGATCGACCTGGCGCACGCGGCCGTTCTGGGCAGGTGCCCTCGGTGGCATTGGCAGTGCTGCCGTCGCGGCGACCCTCGCGTTCGTTCTCCTGTCCCCGGCGCGCACCAACCCGGTGCTCGATGACCTCGTGGCCGCGCATGTGCGTTCGCTGATGCCATCGCATCTGATCGATGTGGTGTCCGCCGACCAGCACACGGTGAAGCCATGGTTTGCCGGCCATACTGATGTTTCGCCGGTGGTCGCCGACTTCGCGCAGCAGGGCTATCGCCTCGTTGGTGGGCGCGCAGACTACCTGGATCATCAGCGCTCAGCGGTAGTCGTCTACCAACACGGCCCGCACGTGGTCAACGTATTCAGTTGGGCCGCCGGTCAACGTGCCGCGCCGAAGAACACGACCCGCAACGGCTATCACATGGCCTTTTGGAAAGCGGGGGATCTGGAATATTGCGCCGTCTCGGATACCGGCTGGGACGAACTGCTGGGGCTGGTGCGCCTGTTGCGGGATCTGAGCGCTCGCGACGCGAGGGAATAAAACGATCCGATCCGGAGTCCTCTCTCCTGAACTCAATCAAGGGAGACGGCAGTGTCGGACGATAGATTGCTCCAATCGCGTCGCAACGCCCTGAAATGCATGGCCTATGGCGGGGCCGGCACCCTCTTCGCCCTGGCAGGCGGCGTCTTCACGCCGATCGAGCTGGCGGTGGCAGCCGCTGACAAACAGAGCGCTGCCCGGCTGGGAAAACCGCTGTTCGTTCAGATCAGCGACACCCACATAGGCTTCAATAAGGACGCGAACCCCGATGTCAACGGGACCCTCACCCAGACCATCGATCTCGTGAACGGGATGTCCGAGCAGCCCGCGCTCATCATCCATACCGGCGATATCACTCACTTGTCGAAGCCTGCGGAATTTGACGTGGCGCAACAGATGTTCTCCCGTCTGCGCACGACCGAGTTGCACACGGTACCGGGTGAGCACGACACCACCGATGCGACGGTCACCGAATACTTCAACCGATTCGGGAAAGCCTCGGACAACAAGGGTTATTACAGCTTTGATCACGCCGGCGTGCACTTCGTAGCTCTCATCAATGTGTTGCAATTCAAGCCCGGTGGACTCGGCACCCTGGGCACGGACCAGCTCGCCTGGTTGGCGGCCGACTTGAAGGGACGCTCGGCCAGCACGCCTGTCGTGGTCTTTGCCCACATGCCGCTGTGGACCATCTATGAGCCCTGGGGCTGGGGTACGGGTGACTCGGACCAGCTCATGAACCAATTGCGCCGTTTCGGCTCAGTGACCGTGCTGAACGGACACATCCATCAGATCGTTCAGAAGGTGGAAGGCAACATGACCTTCCACACAGCCCGCTCGACCGCCTATCCGCAACCCACCGCCGGTACGGGTCCGGGACCAGGCCCGCTTAAGGTCCCTGCGGAACAGCTGCCGAAGATGCTCGGCATCACCAGCGTGTCCGTGGTGCAACATCCGCGCTCACTGGTACTCAGTGACACGACGATCACCTGACAGGTCCTCAAGGGTTTGAGCCAGGAGAACACTCACATGATTCTGGGACGATACCGATCGCTGCTGACGGCGGTCGCCGTGGCGATGCTGTGGTGGATTGCGGCCTCTGGTGTATCGACTGCCGGAACCCCAGACGCGACCAGGATCACGGTGAAGGACTTCATGTTTGAACCGGTATCGTTGACCGTCAAAGCCGGCTCGACCGTGACCTGGGCCAACATGGACGATGAGCCGCACAACGTGGTCAGCGACACCGGACTGTTCCGCTCGGGTGCGATGGATACGAACGAAAGCTTCTCGTTCAAGTTCGACAAACCCGGCACGTACCACTTTACGTGTTCGATTCACCCCCGCATGGTCGGAACGATTGTCGTTCAGTAGCTCACATGACCAGCGTCGCGAAAGCGGGCCTTGTCGTTGTCGCTACTCTCGTGGCAGTGGCGATCGGCGGCGTCATGTTCATCGGCTCGGGGATTTACAACATCGGCGCCGATGACCACCACACCAAGATCGTGCTGGCAATCATCGAGCAATTGCGGGAGCGTTCCATCGGCGTGCGCGCCCGCACGATTGCCGCCCCCAATGTCGAGGATCCCAGCAGGATCGCGGCCGGTGCCGAACACTACGCCGCTCTTTGCGTCGGCTGTCACCTGGCGCCCGGGGTGACGAAATCCGACATTCGCCCGGGGCTCTATCCGCACCCACCGAACCTCTCACAAGAAGACAGCCGTGATGCTCAGCGGGCGTTCTGGACGATCAAACACGGTATCAAGATGAGTGCCATGCCCGCGTGGGGCAAGTCCCTGGATGATGCCGCGATCTGGGATATCGTCTCGTTTGTCCGAAAGATGCCGGGCATGACTCCAGAGGCGTACCAGCAGCTCTCACACGGGCACTCGGGGTAGATCCTCGGTCAGAACCTCTCCAGCCACGGCCGAAGCTCGATCTCCCACGTCCAGGCGCTGCGTGGCTGTCGAAGGACGTGAAGATAGGTCTCTGCAATGGCGTCGGGGTCGAGCATCGAGTCGGGCTTCTCCGGCGCCTCGGTTCTGCCCGGATTGCGGATCGCGCCGTCGATCACGAAATGCGCGACGTGAATGCCCTGCGGCGCGAGTTCGCGCGCCATACTCTGCGCAAGTCCACGAAGAGCGAACTTGCCCATCGCGAACGGTGCTGACTGAGCGTAGCCCTTGACGCTGGCGGATGCGCCCGTGAACAGGATCGCGCCGAATCCCCTGGGGAGCATGCGTCGCACGGCTTGCTGAGCCACCAGGAATCCCCCCAAGGCGCTCACAGCGAGAGCTTGTTCGACCTCCGCGGGGACAAGCTGGACCAGGGGGCCGCGCAACCTCCCACTGGCGTTATAGACAACAACGTCCGGAACCCCGATCCGGCCTTCCACCTCGTCGAAGAGGCGTGCCACCTGATCGGGGTCGATGCTGTCACAGGCGAAAGCCTGCGCGCCGGTCTCCGCGGACAGGGTCGCGAGTTTTCCGGCATTGCGCGCCGCGACCGCGACGCGCATGCCTTCGCGGGAAAAGAGCCGCGCAAGGGACGCGCTGAGCCCGGGACCCGCGCCCACAATCAGCGCGATTTCATGTGTCCTCTTCACACTCCGGCGGCCCCGCCCTCTCGAATGGCTCGAACGATCCTCGCGGCAATCTGAGCCGGCGGGTCTGTCGAGGGTATTGCCACGCGAATCCGCTGCTGCGGATCAACCAGCAATACGAATGCGCTATGTTCCACCAGGTAAGCCCTCGATCTGGCATCGAGCGTTTGCTTGTCGAAGAAGATCCGATACTGCTGCGCAACACGTTCCACGGCCTGCGGCGTACCCGTCAAGGCAACGATGCGCGTATCGAAGGCATTCACATAGGCCAGCAGCGCTCGCGGTGTATCCCGCTCCGGGTCAACCGAAACGAATACCGGGAGGATCCGGGCCGCATCGGGCCCGAGCTGCTCGAGCGCCTGATGAACGCCCATCAGGGTGAGCGGGCACACATTCGGACAGGCCGTGAAGCCAAATGTCACGAGGCGATAGCGCGTGGCGAGCGCGCGCTCGTCAACGGCCGCGCCACTGGTATCCCGGAGCCCGGCGAATGACGCATCAATCTGCTCGCCCGCGCGCGGCACCGACGCGCCAGAGCCGCCAGACAGAGTCTGGATCAGCATCCATACGGCCATCGCTGCGCTCACGGTGAGGCTCACGATGAGCGCAACGCCCATACGGCGAGCCCTGCGGATCGCAGTACGCGCCCTGCTTATTCCTTTGCGGTTTGGCCTTTCTCTCATGATGCCTCGAGCTGACCTGCTCGCCAGGTCGTCATTTCTGCTCCAGGAGCGGGGTCACGATGCGCGCGAGTCGTTCGTGTGACCATACCGGGTGGCGGTCCTTCCATCCGTCATCCACCAAACGGCCGCCGCGGTCAATAGTGAAGTTTACGGGAATACGCCAGATACGCCCGTAGCCGGGCGCGCTGGAACGCTCGAGGAAGCCCACCGGAAAACTCAGCGTCCGGGCCACCGCGCGCACCTGGTCGAGCTCGTCCGCCGTGTTCAGAGTGAATCCAAGCACGGAGAGTCCCTGAGCGGCATGCTCGGCCGCGTACGTCGAGAGCAGCGGGAGCTCGTCGCGGCAGGGTACACACCACGTCGCCCAGAAGGTGAGGATCACGACTTGGCCCATGAGCTCCTGCGTAGACAGGCGCTTGCCGTCCAATGTCACCAGGGTCGCCGCGGGCGCCGGCTGTCCGACACGCACTTCGTTGGCCTGGGCCCGTGGCGCACCCAGACTCCAGCAACCCAGCAGCCCCCACGCGGCAGCACCCTGCAGCACGCTGCGCCGCGTGGGGCTCGCTGGCTCACGGACTGGGCGAAAACGCATAGCTTCCCCCGACGGTTGCGGTCCAATGCGGGAACAGCTGGTACCCGTCGAGCCTGGAGTAGATCGGGATCTGCGCGAAGGCGAACAGGTGCAGGTTCCCCATCACGTGCAGCGTCACGCCGGGACTCAGATAGGCCACGGTGCCTGCGGTATCCGTGGTGTCCGCCAGGGCCCCCTGATCGGCGCTCTTGTGCAACAGGTTCACCTGCAATTGCGGGACCCACTGCGGATGAGCTTCATAGCGCAGGCCGATGCTCATCGTCGCGGAATTCCCGGGCCTGAAGTCGTTACCGGGCTGGTCCTGCTTGTGCCTGACCGCACTCTGGAACTGACCATTGACGAACGCATCGAAATTCTGGCTTACCGGTTGATAGTAGTAGGCGCCCAGGATCACGTCGGTGCTGCCGGTGCCCGCCTGCAGGCTCGCATCCAGAGGGGTCGCGGCGTTAGGGCCGGTGTTGAAGTTAACCGCCGTGCCGTAGTGGCCGGTGGGGAGCTTCATACCGAGTTGCACACCCAGGTTGTGGGTCGGCAACAGCCCCTGGTAGCTAGCGACGATCTTGACGTCGCCCGGGCTGGAAAGACTGGCGCCGCTGATCTGATTCGACCCCGTTTCGGACGAGGTGTACGGCGTTGACTGCTGACCGAAGGTCGTGTGACTGCGCATCACGTAGGGAACGAGGACGCTCACGTTCCATTCAGAATTGGGGCTGTAGCTCATCCCCATGGTGAGATAGCGGTTGATCGTCTGCTTTTCGATTTCGCCACCCCCGAGTGCGGGATTCGACGGGTTGTTGACGATTTGTGCCGGGGTTGCCGTGCCGGTGCCAGCGCGCAACGCGTTCTGGTTGATGTAGTCGTATTCGAAACTGAAGCGCAATCCCGGAATGGCCGAGTAACCGGCCGCCGCATCGGCGCTGAGCGTGCACCCGCAGGTGGCGCAGGCCCACGCCGCGCCCGGGGCCGTGGATGATAGAACACCTGCCAGCGCCCAAAACGGCAGGCGATTGAATGGACGAAACATGTGGGATTTTTCCCCGTTCGCCGTAGCGAACCCTTGTGCAAGACGTATGAAACTCGGCGCAGCTGGGCGCCCGAAATAGGCGCGCGACGCCGACGAAGGTCTGCTCAGGCGAAGCGGGGTGGACCGCGAGGCTGCTGGACGCGAACGAGCCCTACGTTGATGCGTAGCGGCTCAGAGAGGAGGAGGATCGGCTCGGCCGCCGTGACTGGAACCGGCAAGACCCGAGCCACCTCCATGGCGGGCCCGGCAGCCGGGGCGTTGCCAAACGCGCAGTGCTCGATGCGAGGCGGATTTCCCGGGTGTCGGTCGGTGTCCTGCGGCGCAGAGGGAGCTGGGAAATCGGCCCGGCACATCGCGAGGGAAAATAGCTTGCCGCTCGCGGGCATGAAGCCGACGGGAATCAGCGCATGAAACACCACAGCCACCAGCAGAATGCTGGTAACGAGTTCGCGCCTACGTCGATTGAACAGAGTCGAGCGCATGTCCGGAGGGGCTGGTGCCTTGGTGCGAGGAGTTTATCCTGTTCGAAATGCACCCGCGATTCCCGGGCACCCTACGGCAGCATACTGGAATACCCGACCGGTGGGCCTCGTGAGGGACGCTCCGGGCAGCCCCCTGGGCCGCTCTCGATGATTCTGTGGCGCGATCGGCAGAAATCGCTTTGAAACCCTGCTCGACCGGAGCCAGCGGCCAATATCCGTCTTTCATAAGGCGGAGCCCTCGGTACGCTGAAACGCGCGACGACTGACGAGGTACGAACTGTGAGACGACTGGATTTCGCGGCGGTGCAGCGCTTGGGCAGGATCCGCGATCTCATTGAGCCGTTGCGCGAAGCGTTTCGCCGCGGAGCCCATGCGCCGCCCCGCACCCAGCACGAGCTGACGGAGAGCGTGAATCCGCAGACGCTGCTGCTGATGCCCGCGTGGCGTCGTGGCGGACCGATTGGCGTCAAACTGGTCACGGTGTTTCCGGAAAACGCCAGGCAGGGACGTCCGACCGTCGCAGGCGAGTACTTGCTCTTTGATGGCAAATCGGGCGAAGCCGTCGCTTTGATAGACGGCTCGGCCTTGACGCTCCTGAGAACGGGCGCGGTCTCAGCTTTGGCCGCCGACCTCTTGGCGCCCAGCCACCCGCAAGTGCTTTTGATGATCGGGACTGGAGCCCTGGCGCGACATCTGCTCGAAGGTCATGTGGCGGTTCGAGACTACCAGCGAGTGTTGATCTGGGGACGCGATAGCACCAAGGCGGCCGCCGTCGCTGAGCGCGTAAGCAAGCTTGCCCCGGTAGTTGACGTCGCTGCAGACTTGACGCGCGCGGTGTCCGAGGCAGACGTCATCAGCTGCGCGACCATGGCTCAGCAACCACTTGTCAGGGGCAGCTGGCTGAAGACTGTGGCGCATCTGGATCTGGTTGGGGGCTTCAAGCCTACGATGCGGGAGGCTGATGACGAATGCTTTCGCCGCGCTTCCGCCGTTGCCGTTGACACGCTCGACGCGCTCACAGAGGCCGGCGACCTGATTGATCCCATTGCGAGCGGTGCGCTTAGCGCCACGAAAGTTACCCCATTGAACCGCATGCTCAACGAGCGTCCCGGCCCCGCCCGCGAGGGTGTCACTGTGTTCAAGTCTGTAGGTCACGGAATCGCCGATCTCGCGACTGCCGAATGGCTGCTGAAGTGTGCTGACAGCTGACCGCCCCTCACGTGGGCATTGTGCGAGGATCACGAAGGGCCTGACCGCCTCCGCCGCTGGGCATTGAGAGGCGTGTCTGGTAACGCCTGCATGGAAAGGCGGCTCGGTTGCGGGGCCACGATCTGCTCGATGGCGCGCCCCGAGCGAAGGCTGCTCCAGCCGCAATGCGCGACACGCAACGCGCGCAAAGGCATCCATGGCAGACGCGTCCAAAACGATTGCGGTGCCGCCTGTAGTGCTTCCTCCACCAGGGTCGGTGGCAGGCGGTTTTCAACACCGGCGGTGAACGAGCGCGCCACATGCCGCAGGAGCTGGTGGGTCAGCTTTGGCCAGTATTTGTAGAGCAGCGCAGCCAGCGCATCCGCGTGGCCGACATGGATGCCGGAGGCCAGCAGTGCCCCCCGTCTCACAAGGTGGTGGGCGACCCAATCCATGGGGCGCCTCGCGGTGAGCGAAACCGGGACGATCGGGCGGCCATCCGTCTGGTCGTCAACCATCAGATAGTCCTCATCGACCTCGGACGCCCCGCCCGCCATCCCGAGCGTCAGGACGCCGTCGGTGACGAACGCCAGTTTCGACAGTGCAGTGTGCAGGGCGACCGTCAGGGTCCATTCATCGGCCACGTAACTTCGAGCGGGCAGGATGGTTACGGAGGCGGACGGCGCGCGCGCGGCTATCGACAGCACTGCGGCGGCGGTCGTGAGAGAAGACCAGCCCGGGGACTCGCTTAGGAAGCGGTGCTCGGTTGGTATGAACCAGAGCGCCGACTCCCAGTGCGATCGATGCCCCTCGGCCGCCGTAACCAGGATGCGGGTCGGGTGTGCGATGCGGCGCGCGCGGTGCAGCGCCTTCTGAAGCATCGTCGTGGGCTCTCCGAGACCACAATACTGAACCGGCGCCGATTGCGCGTCGCTGTCCTCCGAGACCATCCAGTGCGGCGCCGCAGCGTCGGCCACCACGATGCACCAACGCGAGTGAGTCTGAGGGCGAGCGTCGGTCATAAATGCAGTTCCGGCCCGCCGGACCAGGCGTTCGACTCTTGCCCTCCACGGGCGGTTGGATGGATGCGTGTTGAAAGACTACTGCCGGCGTGTCCGGCTCGGTAGCCTATATCTCTGGATACAATCCATCGCGGGAGTCGATATCGGTGGTTTATCGACCGCCTCCGCCCTGCCCCTCCTGGATCGCCTACGGCGATGCATCCTATCGAGAGATATAGGCTAGGCAGCTGGGTGGGCGAATCCTAGTCTCTCCTGCAAACGGCCCGCGGCTACCTTGGAGGGCCCATGTTGCAAACCATCACGTTACCTGGTGCGCCCGACAGCAACGCGGTCGGCGCCTGGCCCACTCAGGCCGCCGAACGTGGGCTGCGTTCCGCATGGGCGACAATTCAGCGCGCCCTGGCCGCCACCCAACCGTTCCCAGAGCCTTTCCCTTCGGCAGACTTGACGGCGTACTGGCTAATGGCGGGC
>Ga0209626_1000027_pt1 | contig 47667 bp, 42 predicted proteins | sample JacPinW_OM1H0_M2_FD_187962 | JGI IMG/M metagenome (GOLD analysis project Ga0209626, IMG submission 187962) | Forest soil microbial communities from Algoma, Ontario, Canada - Jack Pine, Ontario site 1_JW_OM1H0_M2 (SPAdes) (version 2) | ecosystem: Environmental > Terrestrial > Soil > Boreal... | reverse complement strand
GATTACGAACGATCGGGCCCCAGCCGCAAAGGCTTCCGCGGGCTTGTACCACGGCAGCCCCAGATCGACCGCGCAACCCGCCAGGCGCATCTGTCCGATGACATCGTCACGACACCAATCGCGAAGACCGGCTGCCGTCTTGCAATCCGTCATCGATTGGCTGGAGCCGAGAAAGAGTAGATAAGGCTTACTAAGCTGCATCGACACCACTGCCGGCACCAAAATGTCGGTCAGCGATCAGGCACAGTATCTCAAACATCATCGTAGCTCCGACCAACGCAGTGTTGCCTGTCTGGTCGTAAGGCGGCGCAACCTCAACCACGTCGCCACCGATCAGGTTCAGACCCCGCAAACCACGCAACAGGCGCTGGGCTTCCAATGTTGTAATGCCGCCGACCTCGGGGGTGCCCGTACCGGGTGCGTACACGGGATCGAGCCCGTCCACGTCAAATGAGATGTACGAGGGTCCATCGCCTACAACCGCGCGCGCCTCTGCGATGACACGATCAACGCCCAGCGAGGCGAACTCCTCGATGAAGACCACGCGCATGCCATGCGAGCGGGAGAACTCGATGCCGTCCATGAAGTTCTGGCCGCCGCGAATGCCAATCTGGATCGTGCGCTTGGGGTCCAGCACGCCGGCTTCAACGGCCAGACGAAAAGGCGCACCGTGAGTGAACTTTGATCCATAGAACTCACCCCATGTGTCGGTGTGAGCGTCGATATGCACCATGCCAATCGGCGCCGTGGCAGCGATTGCCCTGAATATGGGGTAGGTAATGGAGTGATCGCCGCCGGCGCTGACCGGTAGGACGCCGGCTGCCTTGACCTTGCGATAGAAAGCCTCGATGTCGTCGTTCTGCTTTTCCAGGTCGTAGCGGTGAGAAAGACGTACGTCACCGAGATCGGCAATTCGACACAGCTCGTACGGATTGACGCCCAGACCGAGGTTAAACGCTCGCATGAGGCTCGACGCGTTGCGTATTTCGCGCGGGCCATGTCGCGCGCCAGGCCTGTTAGTCACTCCGAGATCAGTCGGGACTCCAATCAGCCCAATGTCCACACTTTCAAGTGTGGTCGCGAGAGGCGCACGCATGAAGGTTGCAATCCCGGTATAGCGCGGCTCCTTCATCGGGTCGTACGCATTCTTACCCGCAATGTCAGGCCTGATGTAACGCTCGGTGCTCATCAGTTGATCATAGGCCAGAGTGAGCTCGCCCATCACATCGTACCTCGAACGCGACGCAAGTGAAGCCCAAGGCCAAGGTCTCGCCTAGAGCCGCTTCCAGTCCTTGAGAATCTCGCGCGCCGCGTTGTGTCCGGGAATGCCTGAGACCCCGCCCCCGGGGTGTGCGGACGAGCCGCACTGGTAGAGCCCGATTATCGGGGTGCGGTAGTCCGCCCAATGGGGTGCAGGACGCTGCCAGAACAGCTGATCGGCCGAGAGTTCGCCGTGGAAGATATGGCCCTGGGGCAAGCCGACGATGGCCTCGAGGTCCGGCGCGACGAGCGTCTCGATATCAATGACCTGCCCGGAAAACCCGGGCGCCATCTCGTCGAGCACATCGAGCGCCGCCTTCGTCAGGTTGCGCTTCTCATCGGCCCATGAGGCATTGTCCCGCAGGGTATGGGGCGCGTGCCCGCCGAAGACATTGATGACGTGCTTGCCTGCGGGGGCCAGGGAATCATCCACGATGGTGGGCACGACCGCGGTCAGAAACGGCCGGCTGGAGTACCAGCCGTACTTGGCATCGTCGTAGGCGCGCTCCAGATAATCGATACCCGGCGCGACGTGCACGTACGTCGGATACCTGAACTGCTCGCGCGCGGCATCGAAGGCCCGATAGCGCGGCGGCTCGTGGGCGGCGATGTTCATCTTGAAGGCCGTCGAAAACGTGCGGAACGTGTCGATCTCACGCAACAGATCCGCAGGCAAATGCCTGGCGGCGACCAGCCGCCGGAACAGTGTGGTCGCCGCGGCATTGGAGGCTACGACCCGGGCGTGGAATTCGCGTCCGTCGACCGTGCGCACGCCTTGCGCACGGCCTGCGTTCACCAGTACCTCCGCCACCGGTGCCTGCGTCAGGATCTGCATGCCCGAGCGGGCTCCAGAGCGTGCGATCGCTGCCGTGATACCGCCCATACCGCCGCGCACAAAACCCCAACCGCCCGCCCCCTGATGCTCGCCCATCAGGTGATGCATGAGCACGTATGCCGTGCCGGGGGACTTCGGGCCGGCAAAGGTACCGATCGAGGCGTAGTAGGCGAGCAGGCATTTGATCGTGTCGTGCTCGAACCAGGCAGACAGATAGTCGTACGCACTCTGAGTCAACAGGTCGATCATCCGATACGCACCGTCGCCAATCGTGCGATGACGCCATAGCAGGGCGGCACTCTTCTTAAAGCCGCTCCAGCTGCGCCGCACCGGATCAACCGGTGTCTCGAAGAGCAACTGCCGCACCACGGCCGCGGACTCCTCGAGATAACGCGCGAACTGCGGATAGATCTGCGCGTCGTGACGCGAGAATCGCGCAAACTCAGCCTGGGTTTTGCTGATGTCGTCACTGAAGACGATGTAGTTGTCGGCGCCGAGGGGACAGAACAGATCGTTGGCCGGCAATACTTCCAGCCCGAATGAGTTGAGTTCCAGTTCCTTGATGACACGTGGATGCAACAGACTCATCACATAGGAAAATCGGGATGCGCGGAACCCCGGGCTGAACTCTTCGGTGACCGCGGCGCCACCCACGATCTCGCGCCGTTCCAGTACCAGGGTCTTCAGACCAGACTTGGCGAGGTAGGCGCCACACACGAGCCCGTTGTGCCCTGATCCGATAACGATCACATCATAGGTAGTCGTCACCTCGCCCTCCCCGCCGCTAAGACCGCCGTGCTGCTATCGTGTCCCGCCGCGGCTACCACGGCAACTTGCACGTGTCTCGCCCCTCGGGCTGCTGAGGATGGCGAGCTTGAATTATTACAACGCATCGCTGATGCTGCGTGCGATGCGAGGTCTGCGGCGATGTTAACCAGCGCGGTGTTTATTACCTGCGCCGTCACGGGCTCGGGCGATTCGGTCAAAAAGAACGCGAACGTTCCGGTCACGCCTGCGCAGATCGCCGCGGCGGCACTTGAGGCGCATTCCGCCGGTGCAGCCATCGTGCATCTTCATGTTCGGGATCCGGCATCGGGCGGCCCGAGCCGCGACCCGGCGCTGTTTCGCGAGGTATTCGAACGGATCCGCGGCAAGAATGATGAGGTGATCATCAATCTGACCGGAGGCATGGGCGGTGATCTGTTGCTGGGACCCGACGATGCGCCCCTCGATTACGCCAGCGGGACTGACTTCGTAGGTCCCCGTGAGCGCATGGCGCACATCATCGAATTACTGCCTGAGATCGGAAGCCTCGACTGCGGATCGCTGAACTTCGATGAAGCTCTGTACGGCACGACGCCCCGATACCTGCGGTACATGGCTCGAGAGTACCGCAGGACCGGTGTGCGCCCCGAGATCGAAGTCTTCGAACTCGGGCACATCGAGCTTGCCAGGCAACTCATCGCGGAAGGCCTTATCGATGCGCCCGCCTTATTCCAACTCTGTCTCGGCATAAAGTACGGCGCACCAGCGACCACCGAGGCCATGCAAGCGATGCGAGACGCCCTGCCGCTCGGGGTCCATTGGTCAGCCTTTGGCGTCGGCCGGATGCAGATGCCGATGGTCGCCCAGGCCGTGCTGCTGGGGGGCAATGTGCGGGTGGGCCTGGAGGACAACATCTACCTTGAAAAGGGCGTGCCTGCGACCAATGCTCAACTGGTCGAACGTGCGGTTGCGATAGTGGAGCTGTTGGGCGCACGGGTGCAGTCCGCGGCTGAAGCGCGCAAGCGCCTGGACCTCGCCCCGGCCCGCTCTCAATAGCGCCTGGGCCTACGCGGCCCCGGCAGCTCGCCGCGCCATTGCCCTCAGAGCCTTGAACCGACCCGTCGCGGACAGCTCTTCACGCGCTGCCTGCGCGGTCCACAGCGCCTTACGACGGGCGACGAACGAACTCGTGGATAGCTGCTCGAGGGCGCCGGCCTTTGCGAACAGGAAACCCTGCCCGGCGACACAACCCAGCGCCAGCAGGGCGGCGACCTGCGGTTCGAGCTCGATTCCTTCTGCCACTGTATCCAGTCCGAGCGTCTGGCCCAGCGTGATAACGGCGCGTGCCAGCTCGGGCCCGTTGTCGGTGTTGGTGAGACGGCTTACAAAAGAACGGTCGATCTTCAGAATGTCGATCGGAAAGCGGTGGAGGTAGGACAAGGACGAGTAACCCGTGCCGAAATCGTCGATCGCGAGCCTGACACCGAGCGTCTTCAAGCGCTGGAATCGCTCGAGGTTTGCATCGGTGTTGTACATGGTCGTGCTCTCGGTCAACTCGATGACGAGATTGCCCGGCTCGAGTCCGGATTCCTGCAGCGCCTGCGCGACGTCTTCCACCAGCTCGCCGTGTTGTAAGTGGCGGCCCGAGATATTCACGGCAAGCCGTAATTCGGCCCCGCCGGCTATGGATTTGCGCCACGAAACCAAATCAAGGCATGCCTGCTTCAGGACCCAGCGGCCCAGCTTGACGATCTGGCCGCACTCCTCCGCGACCTGGATGAAGCGGCCGGGCATCAATATGCCCGCCTCCGGGTGCCGCCAGCGCACCAGGGCTTCAACACCGAGAAGGCTCCTCGTTCCGAGGTCAACTATCGGTTGATACTCGAGAAAGAATTCCTGATTAGCGAGCGCGCGACCGATATCCGCCTCGAGGCGCAAGCGTTCGTGCAGCATGTCCTGCATTTGCGGCTTGAATGTGACGTGACGGTTCTTGCCCGCTGCCTTGGCGTGGTACATGGCAATGTCCGCGTTGCTCAGCAGCGCCTCGGCGCCGCCTTCGGCCGTGGAGAAGGCGATGCCGATGCTCGCTGCGACTCGCACCTCGATGCCATCGAGCACGAACGGCAAATCCAGCGTCTCGATCAGCGCGTCAGCCAAACGGTTCACGTCTGCAATCGCCGCGATCCCCTCCAGCAGAACGGCGAACTCGTCTCCGCCGAGCCGCGCAACGGTGTCCGAGGAACGGGTCGTCTTGACGATCCGCTGTGCGACCGCCTGCAGCAGACAATCGCCGGCATCATGACCGAGTGAATCGTTGATGTTCTTGAAGTTATCGAGGTCCAGGAACATGACCGCAACGGAACTCTGTCCGGATTGGGCCAGAGTCAGTGCGTGCTGCACGCGATCGCGGAACAGGTTTCTGTTTGCAAGAAGCGTCAGTGGATCGTGGAAAGCCAGCTGCCGCAGCTGCTCTTCGAGCGCCTTGCGCTCGCTGATGTCCCGAAAGTTGAGCGCCAGCCCCTGTACCGCCGGGTCTTCCGTCAGATTACTGCCGACGCCCTCGATCACACAGCGCCGCGCGCCTCGTTCAATGCGAAGTTCGACCGGGCCGACCGTTCCTGAGCGCGTCGCGGCGACCTCGGCCAGGAACATCCTCACTTTTTCACCGTCCTCGCCGACCCACAGGTCAGGAAGACTCTTGCCCGTGATCTCTTCCGGCTTGAGCCCCAAGGTGCGCTCGCAGGCGGGCGACACGAAACGCAGAACGCCGTCGGCAGCGACGATCATAATGACGTCGGAAGCATTCGCTATCAGCGATGCGTAGCGTTCCTCGACCATGCGAGCCGCCCTGCGCTCGCGCAGCAATGCATCCCCGCGCAAAACCACACCCTGCCGGACCATGAACAGCAGCGTGAGTGCGAACACGATCATGGTCATCACGGTCGTCGGCCCGCCGATGTCGCCGCGGGCGAAATACGCCAGCACCAGAAACGCTGCGAGCATCGCCGCATAGGGGAGCGAACGCGCCAGAGCGTCTGAAGCGTTCGACACTGCACGTGCCGGCACCACAATGGTGCGCATCTGTGCGCGCCCGGCGGCGGCCACCGGCGCGTAGCAAGTCAGGTACAGCACGTCCTGAAAGCCGCCCGGCAGGTAGTAGCCGCGCACCTTGGCGAGTGACCAGAGGATGTCGGCGAGAAACATGGCTGCAAATCCGCTCAGCAGCAGCGAAGGAACGCGCCAGCCGCCGACGTTCCCGGCGCCGGTGAGGACCAGCACGCCCAGCATGAGCAACAGAACGCAGTCGAGCCCGAGGTACGCCAGACTCAGGGCTTGCTTGAGCAAGTCGACTTCGGCATGCAACGCCGCGGGGCGGATCACCAGGAACCAGAAGAACGCGCCAAAACCAACAACGAAAATCGTCGCGTCCAGGGACAGTTGAATCCACGGTACCCGCACGGCGGCCGCCCGTATCAGAAACACCGCACCCGCCGCCAGCACCGGATAAAATGCGCAGAAGAAAACGTCAGCGGGACCCGGGAAGGGATCGTGCCCTCGCAACCAGGAAATGGTTCCGATGGCAACGCCGACGAAATACAGACCCAGCGCGACCGCCAACCAGATCCACCCCGTTCGCAGCGCACCACGGGGTGTATGGCGTGCCGTGGCGGCGGCAATGACGACGCTCGCGAGGGCAGCCGGCGCGTCGGATAGTAGTCCGACGTAGTGGGTGATCTCTGCTCCGCCGAAACCCGTAAGCATCCAGAGCGTGCCGGTGATGACGTAAATCACAAGCCCGATGAAGAGCACATCAACCCAGCGTGGTGCCGCTCCGAATCGAATCGATTGCACAGGTAGTACTTTTGTGTCCACGTCGGATATCTGGTAAGCGATTCCGTCGGCTGACTGGACGCACGGCTACCGGATAAGTCAGCCGCCGCAGGGCGAATTTGAGGCCAAATCGGCAAGCCGACCAGCAAAAAAAGACTCTGGCGTGACGCAGTTCTCGCGCGCTGTCAGGAACTGCGCAGTCCATTCACGTTCAAGGTTCCACTGCCGGCCCTGTGCACCTGCACATGGAATCTACGTGGACGGTCGCCGGGTGTCGGCGTAGGCTTCACGCGCGCAGCACGGGCGCTGACGGCGGGCTCCCCGGTTGCCCCAGTCGGCACCCGGGGCACTGCGAATGATTGCAGGTTCCATTGCGATTACTGGGAGGCGCGTTCACGGCTATGAACCAGACGACCGACGTCGAACGGGTTGCCGCCGCCGTCCGCGCGACCATTCACAAGCACTGGGCTCTGTTCCTGGTTGAGGGAATCCTGCTGACTGTGCTGGGCATGCTGGCGATCCTTCTGCCGGCCGTCGCCTCGCTGGCCGCGACGCTGATTTTCGGCTGGATCCTGCTGCTGAGTGGCGTCATGGGCCTGGTAACCACCCTTCGCGCGCGTCACGCACCGGGTTTTGGCTGGTCGCTGCTGTCAGCGCTCATCGGACTCGTTGCGGGCGTACTGCTCCTCGCCCAGCCGGTGCTGGGAACCCTGTCACTGACGGCAGTTCTGATCGCTTTCCTTATGGCGGAAGGCGTCGTATCCATCTTTTACGCGACCGAGCACCGCAAGGGCTTTTCGGCCGGCTGGGGCTGGATGCTGGCGAGCGGCCTCCTGGACCTGGTGCTCGCCGTGATCCTGCTGGCCGGCCTGCCCGGGACGGCGGTGTGGGCACTCGGCGTGCTGCTCGGCGTGAATATGATCGTCGGCGGTGCGGCGTTGATTTCCATGGCCCTGCAGGCTCGCCTGCCGGCGCGGTAGATACCCGGCCCCCGGTCCGGTACAACTGTTCCGCTTTGATGGAGGCGCACGATGGGTGACTACGAGGGTCGTTGCTTTTGCGGTGCGGTCGAATTCACGGTGAGCGGCGAACCGGTCGCCATGGGTTACTGCCATTGCGAGTCGTGTCGTCACTGGTCTGCGGGCCCGGTCAACGCGTTCAGCCTGTGGCAGCCTGGCGCCGTGAAGGTCACCAAGGGTGCCGACAGCATCGGCACGTACAACAAGACCCCGGTAAGCTCGCGCAAATGGTGCAAGAGCTGTGGAGGTCATGTGTTTGCGGAACATCCGCCACTGAAACTCACGGACGTGTTCGCGGCCATGCTCCCGGGTTTGAAGTTCCAGCCCGCCGTGCACGTCAACTATCAGGAGGCGGTGTTACGGATCAAGGACGGCCTGCCGAAGATGAAGGATTTCCCGAAAGAGATGGGCGGCTCCGGCGCCACGCTGGCCGAATAGCCCTCCGGGCGGGCAGCGCCCTGTCGGTCTACCAGGATGAAAACGGCGGTAGTGACCGGAGCGGCCCAGGGCCTCGGGCTGGCCACTGCTTCGATGTTGGCGCAACGCGCCTTCCGGGTCGTTCTGATCGACGTTCAAGCCGTTGATGGCCAGCTGGCGCGCTTGCGAAGCGAAGGCCTACATGTTGAGGGAATCAGCGGGGACGTATCGTCGGAAGCGTTCGTGCAACAGGTGGCGATGCAGATTTCAAGCGAATGCGGCGCCGCCGACGTGTTGGTGAACAACGCCGGCATCAGCATGATCGCGCCTGCGGAAGAAACGACGGCGGCTCAGTGGCAAAGAGTGATGAACGTCAACCTGCTCGGGCCGTTTCTGCTGTGCAAGTATCTCGGCGCCCAGATGTTGCAGCGGCGCACTGGCAGCATCGTCAATGTCGCATCGGTGGCGGGCCTGGCAGGGATCAGCCACCGCAGTGCCTACTGTGCGTCCAAGCACGGTCTGCTCGGACTCACGAGGGCACTCGCCGCAGAGTGGGGCGGGCGCGGCGTGCGGGTTAACGCGGTCTGTCCGGGCTGGATCAAAACCGAAATGGACACGGCCGACCAGAGCAGTGGCGCCTACTCGGAGCGGGATATAGTCAACCGCGCGCCCATGGCGCGTTTTGCCCAACCCCAGGATGTGGCGGCAGCGATCGCTTTCCTCTCGGATGCCGAGCACAGCGGCTTCGTGAACGGCATTGCGCTGCCGGTCGACGGTGGTTGGATCGCCGACGCCAGCTGGGAGTCCTTGCGCATACGCACGAGGGCGTAACAGGCGACCCTGCACCATCGGCCAGCTGCAGGCGTCAGGTGTAGCTGAGGGCATTGCCGTGATCGTTCATCTCATTGATGGCACCTACGAGCTGTTCCGCCATTTCTACGGCCTGCGCCGCTTCAATAAAGGCAACGATCGACCGTTCGGCGCGGTAAGCGGCGTGCTGCATACCGTGCTGCAGATGATCGAAGAGGGGGCGACCCATCTCGGCGTGGCGACCGATCACGTCATCGAATCCTTCCGTAATGGACTGTGGTCTGGCTACAAGACGGGTGACGGCATCGAACCAGCACTGTTCGCGCAGTTTCATCCGCTCGAAGATGCACTCGCGGCGATGGGAGTGGCCGTGTGGCCCATGGTCGAGCTGGAAGCCGACGATGCGCTCGCCTCGGCCGCGCGATTCGCCTCCGAGGATGAAACGGTGCAGAAGGTGTGCATCTGGACACCGGACAAGGATCTGGCGCAATGCGTCCGTGGCGAGCGGGTGGTTCAGGTGGACCGCAAGACCAAGGTCATCCGCGATGCGCAGGGTGTGCGCGAAAAATTCGGTGTGGCGCCGCATTTGATTCCGGACTTCCTCGCCCTCGTCGGTGACGCCGCAGACGGGTATCCGGGTTTGGCGGGGGTCGGTAAAGCGACCGCGGTACGGCTCGTCAGTCGATACGGTCGCATCGAAGACTTTCCACCGAGTGTGCTCGGCGAGCGGCGCGAGCTGGCGCTCCTTTTCAAGGAACTGGCGACCCTCAGGACTGACGCGCGGCTTTTCGGCAACGTTGAGGAGTTGCGGTGGCGCGGAGCCACCGACGGATTCGCCGCGTGCGTAACAGGGCTGGGCGATGATCGACTGCTCACTCGCAGCCTCAAGGCTCCCATTGCCTAGACAGCCGCGCCACTGCAACGTGCGTTGCGTTGCGGTGGTAGGCTGCTGCTGATCAAACGCCCGACCGTCGCGCGAACCCGACGGCGACACTCGCCCGGCACGGCCGTGTTCTCCTGACTGGAGTCCTTCACATGAGTGACCTGCGCATCGGCTTCATCGGCCTGGGCAATGTCGGCGGCCAACTCGCCGGCAACCTGCTGCGCCACGGGATGGACCTGACGGTGCGGGACCTGGATCCGGAGCGCGTGGCGTCGTTTGTCGCCCGTGGCGCAAAGTCGGCGAACTGCCCCCGGGAGCTCGCCGCAGGCGTCGATCTGGTGATCACCTGCCTGCCCTCGCCGGCCGTGTCTGCGCAGGTCATGGAGCAGCCCGACGGTGTTCTCGCCGGCCTCGCTGCCGGCAAGATCTGGCTCGAAATGAGCACCACTGATCACGCCGAGGCCCGGCGCCTGGCCGCGCGGGTCGAGGAACGAGGCGCCACGGCGATGGATTGCCCCGTGTCCGGGGGCTGCCACCGCGCCGCCACCGGCAACATCTCGATATTCGCCGGCGGCACGCGTGCGGCCTTCGAGCGTGTCCTGCCGGTGCTGTCGATTCTCGGTCAGAAGATCCTGCACACCGGTCCCGTCGGCTCAGCTTCCCTGCTCAAAGTCCTCACCAACTACCTGTGCACGGTGCAGCTCGCGGCCCTTGCCGAGGCGCTTACGGTCGCCAAGGTGGCGGGCCTCGATATGAACACGACCTACGAGGGCATCCGCATCTCCTCCGGAAACTCATTCGTGCATGAGACCGAGTCGCAGGTCATCCTGAACGGCAGCCGCGATATCAACTTCACCATGGACCTGGTCGTCAAGGATGTGGGACTGTTTGACGCACTGGCCAGGGATCACGAGGTGCCGCTGGAGCTGTCACCGCTGGTGCTCGCCATATTCAGGGACGGTGCACGTCGCTACGGCGGGCGCGAGCTTTCCCCGAACATCATCCGCCGTCTCGAGGACGCCTGCGCAGTGCGTGTGCTGGGGGAGGGATTCCCGGCACAGATGGTCGATGACGAACCCAAGATCCCCGGCTACGAGGTCGTGCCACGACGCCAGTCGCTTTTATAATGTTGACGTCATAATATTATAGAAACCCTGGAGACTGACGGACCCCATGGGAACCGGCACGCTCATCGAAACGCGCTCGATCGACTACGTGCCGCTCGCCGAGCGGCACGGCAAGGTCTGGCACCTGTGGCCGGTGTGGTTCTCCGGCGACGCGCATCTCGCCACGCTCGCCGTCGGCGTGCTCGGCATTACCCTCGGAGGCAACCTGCTGTGGACCGCGGTTGCGGTCGTGGCGGGGTGTCTGCTGGGCACGTTCTTCATGGCTTTCCACTCCACGCAGGGCCCGCAGCTGGGCCTGCCGCAGATGATCCAGTCGCGGCCGCAGTTCGGTTACAGCGGCGCACTGCTGGTGTGGGCGGTCGCCATGGTGGCCTACATCGGCTACAACGCGTTCAACCAGGTGCTCGCCGCGCAGGCGCTGCACCAGCTCACGACTGCGATCTCACCCACCTCGCCTGCCGCCATCATCGTGTTCGCGCTCATCGCCCTGGCGCTGGCCGCGGTCGGTTACGACAAGATCCATCTCGCGCAGCGCGGCTTCGCCTACCTGATGATCGCCATCCTCACGGTGTTTTCGGTCGGAGGGCTGTTTCTCCTCAGGTTCCCCGCTGCGCAGTGGGATCCGGCGGGGTTTCGCGGCGTACCGTTCCTGGCGCAGTTGTTCGCCGCGGCCTCTTACCAGCTGAGCTGGTCGATCTATGTGTCCGACTATTCCCGCTACCTGCCGCGCGACGTCGGGGTACGGGCATCGTTCTGGTGGACCTACCTCGGAGCTTTCGTCGGTGGCGCCTGGATGATGCTGGTGGGCACGGTCGCGGCGGCCGCGGCCCCGAGGCTCGATGTGGCCGCCGCCATGCAACATGCGGCAGATATGGTGTTTCCCGGCCTGGGCCGGGTGTTGCTGGTCGGCGCCCTGCTCGGCCTGATCACGATAACGGCCCTGAACTTCTACGGCGCCTCGCTGACGCTGCTGTCCGTTGCCGATACGGTGAGGCCGCTGCGCTGCACGGCGGCCAAACGCCTGGCGAGTCTCGCGGTGGCGTTCGTGGCGAGCAACGCCATCGCGCTCGGCTCCTCGAGCAACTTCATCAACCGCTTCGAGGATCTGCTCTCCCTGCTCCTGTACCTGTTCACTCCGTGGACGGCGATCAACCTCGTCGACTTCTACGTCGTGCGCAAGGGCCACTACTCGATTCGCGAGATCTTCAATCCCGCCGGTATGTACGGACGCTGGAACTGGCGTGGCCTGCTCGCCTACGTGGCGGGCTTCATCGCCATGATCCCGTTCTTCAGCTCCGGGATGTACACCGGCCCCGTCGCGCGCGCGCTCGGCGGCGCCGATATCGCCATGCTGGTGGGCCTGCCGGTCTCCGCCGGCATCTACCTGCTCGCCTGCCGCTCGATCGATCTTCACCGCGACAGGCAGCGGGCGGCCGCCGCGGACATGGGCCTCGACCCGGATGACGGGCTGACTGCACAGACCGCGTGATTGTCAGTACCATCGCCTCATGCCCAAGATCGTCGATCATGCGCGGCGCCGGGACGAGATTGCCCTGGTCGCCTGTCGGGTGGTGGCCGAACATGGTTTCGACCGGGCCAGCATGGTGCGAATCGCACGCGCGGCCGGTTACACCACCGGCATGCTGGCACACTACTTCGATACCAAGCAGGACATCATCATCGCCGCCTTGCGGCTCATCCTGCGGCGCATCGACGAGCGCCTGACACAGCCCGCGGCAGCGACGGCCCGTCCCGATCTCCTGGCTCTGCTTACCGAGGCCCTGCCTGTCGACGAGCATCGACGCACCGAGTGCGCCTTCTGGACCGCCTTCTGGGGACAGGTCAGCACCGACAGGCGCCTCAAGCGCATCAACACCTGGGTGCACCGCGAGTACATGCGTCTGTTCGAACGCTGCCTGGCGCAGTGCTGGTCGGAGTGGTCGCAGTGGTCGCCGGCAAAACGGGAACAGGTGCTGCGCTCGCTCGTAACCTTCATCAACGGACTCACCGCGAGCGCGGTAGCGAACGCCAGCGACTGGCCGGCAGAGCGGCAGATCGGGCAGCTGCGCCTGCAGGTGCAGCTGCTGCGCGCCTGGGCAATGAGAACGGCCCGCGCGCCCTTCACGCGCCAGGCCGCGGGCGCATAGCGCCCGCAGCCTGGCGCGGGTTGGCTCGATTCAGCGGCCTGCCGGGATCGCGCTCAGGAAAGCGTTCATCACGTCGGCGCAGTGCCGCGGATCTTCCCAGAACGGGTTGTGCCCCAACCCCTGCAAGACCTTCACCTGCGCATGCGGCAGCGCCTCGCGCAGGCTCTGGCGCACCTCCTCCTCCATGATGGGATCGGCGCTGCCCCAGATGAGCAGCGTCGGCGCCCTGAGCTTAGGGAGCGTGCGCTGCAAATCCGCGTCCACCAGTGCCTGATCGAGAACCGCCAGCCACACCCGCAGCGGGATCGCCGCTGCGTCCTGGCGCTGGCGGCGGATGAAGTCTTCGTCGACGGGCGTCGGCGAAGACCACCACCCGACCATGAACGGGGAGTCCGGATCGATCGGCTCCTTGAGCTGGCGGATCTGCGCGGCGTAGTCGTAGGCCGGCTTGCGGGGCGCAGCCCCGGCCTTCGCGCCGCCGCTCGAGGAGATCAGGATCACGCGTCGTGTCCGTTCCGGCCAGTACTCGGCGAAGGTCTGCGCAATGAAGCTGCCCAGGGAATGCCCGACGATGTCCGCCTGCTGCACGCCCAGCGCATCGAGCAGCAGTTTGATGTCGTAGGCGAAATCCAGCCGCGTGTAGCAGCACTCGGGTTTGCCCGAGCGCCCGTGGCCGCGGATGTCGACCAGGATCAGGCGCAAGCGGGGCGAGAGGTACGGTACCAGCGGCACCCAGTCGCGCGCGCTGTCCGTGTAGCCATGAATCAGCACCACCGCGGGACCGGCCGGAGCGCCCATGGACACGTAGGCGAGGCTCTCCCCGTTAGGCAGCGGGACGCTCTTCTTCAGGGCGTCGAACGCGTTCAGATCGATCTTGGCAGGCGCCGCAGCAGGCGCGTTCTGCACCAGCAGAGGCAGAAGGACGACGGCCAGCGACGCGAAGCGCTTCACCGCGGCGGCCAGCTCCGCCAGCATGCCAGGCTGGATCGCGCCGCAGCTGCCGCCCCGCTGCGATGGTGCCCACGCTGCGCGCCGTTGCATGGTGTTCTCCCGGTTGTCGTTGGAGTTCGTGGGCAGCCGCTCGCAGTCTGTGCGCTCATCGGCTGCGCGTCACCCCGACCGGCAGGGTGTCCGCGGCCTGCATGTCCGGATCCCCAAAGGCATGCGGATGCCGCAGATACTCGAGCGCCATGTCGAACGCGTCGTGCCCCCAGAAGAACTCGTCGCCGATCACGAGAGTCGGCACACCGAATATGCCGCGCGAGCTTGCCCAGTTGGTATTGTCGCGCAGGCGTTGTTTGACCGTCGCATCGCCGAGAGCCGCCTGCGGGTCCGCGACGCCCAACTCACGAGCGAGCGCGGCGATCACTGCAGCATCGGCCACGTCGCGCCCGTCGCGATATACGGCGTCAAGAACGGTCCCTGCGGCACGTTGATCGCTACCCGCGGCGATAATCAGGCGCAGGGCGGCCAGCGGGTTGAAAGGATGCGCCGGAGGCATCCGCATCGGCAGTCCCAACTGGCGCGCCCGCCACAGGGCAAAGCGGTAGGTGAAGCGTCGCTTGGTCGGAATTTCCGCCGGCCCCAGCTGCCCGAAGTGTTGCAGCAAGCCCGCGAACAGCACCGGCACGAACTCGACGCTCACGTGAGCGGGCAAGCGCGCCAGCTGCGGGAAGGCCAGATAGGCGAACGGCGAGATGACGTCGAATACCCACGAGACCTTCACCACGTCCTGCATGAGCGTCAGCTGCCCGACGCACGCACGATAAGCTTGCCGAAATTCTCGCCGCGCAGCAGCTTCATCAGGCCCTGCGGAGCGTTCTCCAGTCCGTCGATGATTTCTTCGCGGTAGTGCATCCGGCCCTCGCGCAGCCATCCGCTCATGTCCTGTTGGAAGGCCGGGGCACGCTGGTAATGATCGAAGATGATGAATCCCTGCACCTTCACCCGCTGGCGCAGCACCGTGGTCAGCAGCAGCGGCGTGCGGTCGCGCCCTTCGGGAAGCGTTTCGAGGTTGTACCAGGCGATGAGGCCGCACAGCGGCACCCGCGCACCGATATTGAGCAACGGCAGGACGGCGCCGAGAACCGCACCCCCGACGCTCTCGAAGTACACATCGATGCCGTTCGGGCAGGCAGCCGCGAGTCGCCGTGGCAGCTCGGCCTCGTGGTGATCGAGGCACGCATCGAACCCCAGTGTTTTAAGCGCGTACTCGCACTTGTCGCGGCCGCCGGCGACACCGATTGCGCGGCACCCCTTGATCCTGGCGATCTGCCCCACGACCGATCCGACCGCGCCGGTGGCGGCAGCCACGACGACCGTCTCGCCGGCCTTGGGCTGTCCGATATCGAGCAATCCTACGTAGGCCGTGAGCCCTGGCATGCCGAGCACCCCGAGGGCGTACGAGGGCCGCGGCATGGCGGCATCGATCCTGACCAGATCGCTCCCGTCCGACAGGCCGTAGTCCTGCCAGCCAACGTTGGCGAGCACCAGATCACCCGCCTTGAAAGCGGAAATGTTGGAAGCTTCCACCACGCTCACGGTCTGCCCGGTCATGGGCGCGCCGAGCGCTACGGGTGGCGCGTAGGAGCGTCCCTCGTTCATGCGGCCCCGCATGTAGGGATCGAGCGACAGGTAGCGGGTGCGCAGCAAAACCTGGTTGGGACCTGGCGCCGGCACTGGCACTCTCTCGAGGCGGAAGTCCTCCGCGCCTGGAGCGCCCTTGGGGCGGCGCGCGAGCACGATGCGGCGATTCACGGAAGGCTCGGCACTCATGGGACATCCTTGATTCAGCGCAGAAACTCGAGCTTAACTCCGGGCGGCGCACTCGCGCTGCGGTCGATGAACAGGTCTGCCAGCAGCGTGCCGCCCGGCTCAACACTGTAGGCCTCGAAGTCCCGCACCCCGGCCTCGTACAGGACGCTGTCGTCGATGAAGAACTGTCCGGTGCATTCGCGCGCGGGTTTGTTGAGGATCAGGTAGGCGGCATCCGCCACGATCTCGGGCTTACGTGACCGGCGCATCATGGCGGCACCGCCCAGAGCGAATTCCACCGCGGCGGTCGCGATCGTGGTGCGCGGCCACAACGCGTTGCAGGCGATGCCGGCGCTGCGGTACTCCTGCGCCAGTCCCAGCATGCACAGCGACATGCCGTACTTCGACAGCGAGTAGGCCAGGTGCCCGGCAAACCATTGCGGCTGCAGGTCGAGCGGCGGCGAGAGCGTCAGCACATGCGGATTCGACGCCTGCTTGAGATACGGTATACAGGCACGCGAGGTGACGAAGGTGCCGCGGGTATTGATCTGCTGAATGAGATCGTAGCGGCGCATGTCGATCTGCTCGGTCGTCGCGAGATTGATCGCCGAGGCGTTGTTGACGCAGATGTCGATGCCGCCGAACTTGTGCGCGCACTCGCGCGCCGCCGCAGCGACGCTCGCCTCGTCACGCACGTCCACCGCCAGCGGCAACGCCTTGCCGCCGGCACGCTCGATGTCCTCGGCGGCGCTGTAGATGGTCCCCGCGAGCTTCGGATGCGGCGCGGTGGTCTTGGCGGCGATCGCGATATTCGCTCCGTCACGCGCGGCCCGCAGCGCGATGGCCAGCCCGATGCCGCGGCTGGCACCGGTAATAAAGAGTGTCTTGCCTGAAAGACTCACAGCTCCCTCCCCTCGGTCAGGTGTCCTCGCGCGCACCCTTCAGCTCGATCCGGTTGCCGTCGGGGTCTTCGACGTAGAACGAGCGCCCCTCGCCCTCGGCGCCGTAGCGCGACGCCGGTGCGATGACTTCAACGCCGTACGCTGCCAGCCACGCGGACAAGTCCCGTTCGCGGAACGGCGCGAGCGCCAGGCAGAAGTGATCGACGTTGGGTCCGCCGCGACCGGGCGTCGCCGGCTCCGGCGCCCGACCCAGCGGTCCGTCGAGCGTCACCAGGTCAATGAGACTGCGCCCCGCCCGCAGCTGCGTAAGACCGAGCTCGGGCTGCTGGCGTTCCACACTGCACCCGAGGACGTCGCGGTAGAAACCTAAGGCGCTCGGCAGGGCGCGCACCCGCAGCACGATGTGATCGATGCCTGTGACGGCAAACGGAGGATCAGCCATTCGACAACTCCTGTCAGTCTTCCCCAGCATCTTACTCGCCACAGCCGCTGTGTCTGCGCTGCCGGTTGTCGCCTTGCTTTCCCCCGTAACGCTGCGGTATACGGGGCCGAGAGTGCCACTGGGAGAACGGCGTGCGCTGGGACGATCTTCGCCAAAGCACCAACATCGAGGACGACCGCGGCAGCACCGGCGGCGGGGCGGGGCTGAGGCTCGGCGTGGGCGGTACGCTGCTGGCGCTGGCGGCCGGGTATTTCTTTGGGATCGATCCGCGGCTCATCATGGGCCTGGTCAGCGCGTTGCCGACGCAGTCGTCGGTGGCTGGGGCGCGGAGCGGTACTCCGCGCGACGAACAGGGCCGGTTCATCGCCGCCGTGCTCGGCGAGACCGAGGACGCGTGGGGAGCGGTCTTCCAGGCCCAGGGCCTGAGATACGTCCCGCCGACCCTGGTCTTGTACCGCGGCCAGATGCCCTCGGCCTGCGGCTCGGCGAACTCAGCCGTCGGCCCGTTCTATTGTCCGGCCGACCGCAAGGTGTATCTCGATCTGGATTTCTATCAGCAACTCGCGGACGAGTTCCAGGCGCCCGGTCTGTTCGCCCAGGCGTATGTGCTCGCGCACGAAGTGGGCCATCACGTGCAGAACCTGCTCGGCATCGCCGCCCGGGTGCACGCTGCGCAGGAGCGGGGATCGCAGGCGCAGGCAAACCAACTGTCGGTGAAACTGGAGCTGCAGGCCGACTGCTATGCCGGCGTCTGGGCGAAGAACGCCGACGAAACCAGGCACATTCTCGAGCAGGGCGATGTGGCCTCGGCGCTGCGCGCCGCCGCCGCGGTGGGTGACGACACGCTGCAGAAGCGCGCTCAGGGCTACCTGGTGCCCGAATCGTTTACGCACGGCACTGCGGCGCAGCGCGTGAGCTGGTTCAGACGCGGGCTCGAGGGCGGTGCGATCGCCGACTGCGACACGTTTTCGGCCCGCAGCTGAGCCGCTTCAGTCTTGAGCCGCTTCGGTCTGAAGGCTACGACTTGCCGGAGTAGCTGCCGTCCAGGTAGTCGAGAATCTGCTTCGCCTCCTCGTCCGTGAGCGGTGCGCCGAAGCGGTCTTTCATCTTCTGAATGGTCTTCTGCCACGCCGCACGATTCATGGCCGGCGCGTTACTCGGTATGTACTCGAGGCTGTGACAGATGATGCAGCGGCCCGTGGTCAGGTCGCGTCCGGGAGCGTCTTTGAGCTGAATCGACTCCTCCCCGGCCGCCGCCCACAGCAGCCCACAGGCGCCGGCCAGCGCCAGCGATGTCAGCACCAGGGGTGCCCGCCTGCGACCCTTCATACGACCTCCAGGCTCACGGTCTGCACGATGTTGTCGTGGTAACCGGAAGGATTGGGGGTCAGTTTGTCGGGTTGCTTCGCTCCGCTGCGGCTGCGCGCCCGCACCGCCATTTCCAGAGGACCGGCCTTTGAGGTGTCGAGGGCAAAGCGGAACTCGCGCCACGCAAAGCGTCCCAGATCACGCTGCAGCGTGGCGTCGCGCCAGCTCTGTCCGCGGTCAGCGGAAACCTCCACAGCCTCGATGCCGGCGCCGCTGTCCCACGCCTTGCCGGCGAGATCCACCCGCTCGCCGCGCCGCAGGTGCGCGCCCGAGACATGGCTGGTGATGAGTGAGTTCACCATCAGCTCGGTCACCGGCGTCGTTTCCGCGTTCTCCTGACTGCTGAAGCGGCTGCCGGGAAACGCTCCCGTCGGCACCCGGTAGGCGGCCTTCATCCAGAACCCGTCGAACGCCTGCGGCTCGATTCGAATCTCGGTGAGATGCTTCACCCAGTAGGTTCCGACCCAGCCCGGCACAATCAGCCGCGCGGGAGCGCCGTTCCAGTGCGGCAACGGCTGGCCATTCATCTCGAATGCGATGAGCGTGTTTTCATCGAGCGCGCGCTCGACCGGCAGGCTCTTCAGGAAATCCGGCGTCGCCGGCAGTAGCGGGGAATCCGCACCGTCGAACACGACTTCCAGCGCGTCGGGTGCCACGCCGGCCCGGTGCAATACATCGCGCAGCCGCACGCCTCGCCACAGTGCGTTGCCCATCGCACCACTGCTCCACTGTACCCCGGGCACTCGCGGCGCGAACAGTCCGCGCCGATTGCCGGCGCACTGATTGACCGCGGCCACGCTGACGTGTTCGAAGCCGCCTCTGAGCTCTTGCAGGGACACACTAAGCGGGCGCTGGGCGCTCGCGCCGGCGATCTGCAACCGCCAGGTGGACGGATCCACCCGCGGAATGACTGCCAGGTGATAGCGCACGAAAAACGCGTCGTTGCGCGTGAAAGGCGCCGCGAGATCCGCGAGCGGCGTCTCGAAGTTGGGTGGCCGGAAGGCGCGCCGGATGAGAGGCTTCTTGCCCGGCAGAGCCGTCAGCGTGTCTGCCGCCTCGCCTGCCCACACCCGCCCGAGCAGCCAGCCGCTCGCCGTGCCGAGCAGCAGCTCACGCCGTGTCACCATGTCAGCGTCAGGAGCAGGGCTTGCCGTGATCCGGACGGGCGCCGGCCGCCTTCGCCTGAGCCTCGCTCATGTACTGCCCTTGTTTGGTCTTGCCATACCACCTGTCGTTGTGGCAGTGGTAGACGTTGCTGCTGGTGTTGACCCAGACTTGCCCCGGGCCGCCCCCGGCTGCCGGAGACGCGGCTACGCGTGTCGCTGCAGCCGCCGGTGCAGAGGCCGCCGCCGCTGGGGCGGCCGCGGCAGCCGGCGCCGCCGCCGAACCACCGCCGGCTGCGCCTGATTTGTTGACTCCGCCATGACCGCGGCATGCACCGCGTCCGCCGTGCGCCGCCGTCGTGCCGTCATTGCAGGTCACCGCGGCGCTGCCGGCCGCGGATGCGGCGGGGCTTGCCGGCGCAGACGCCGCCGCCGCGGGCGCCGCAGCGTGTGACGACCCGGCAGTGGCGCTGCTTGCGGACGCGGACTTGTCGATGCCGCCGTGTCCACTGCATGCGCCACGACCGCCGTGCGCCGCCGTCGTCCCGTCCTTGCACGCCACCGGCTTCGCGCTGCTGTCCTGCGCGGCGGAAACCTCAGGCGCAGCCATCATCACGGCAACCCACAGCGCGGCGCACATTACTGCGTTGAGCTTTACGATATTCATGTGCTTTCTCCCCGAGGCAACCGCCCGTTTTCAAGGGTGGCAAGAATACCGTAATCCCCGCGGCGGCGGTATCGGCGGCAAGCGCTCATGCAGTAGGATCGGATGCGATGACCGCGCGCAACGCCTGGCTGCTGAGTGTTCTCGCGCTCGCGAGTGCCGGGCCGCACGCCGCTCGGGCTGCGTGGATGGAGCGCACGGAAGCGATCATGGGCACGCGCGTGTACGTGCAGCTGTGGGCAGATGATCCGGTCAAGGGTAATGCCGCGATCGAAGCGGTCATGGCGGAAATGCGCCGCATCGATGCGCTCATGAGCCACTACAAGCCCGAAAGCCAGTTGTCGCAGATCAACGCGCACGCCAACAGCGAGCCGGTCCAGGTCGACAAGGAGCTGTTCGATCTCATCAAGCTGTCGACGCATTACTCGCAGATCACCGAAGGCGCGTTCGATATCACCTATGCGAGCGTCGGCTACCTCTACGACTACCGCCGCCATATCCATCCGACGCAAGAGCAGATCAGGAAGGCACTGCCGGCCGTCAACTGGCGCAACATGTTGCTTGACGAGGAGCATCACAGCGTGCGCTTCGAGCATCCCGGCATGCGCATCGACCTGGGTGGTATCGGCAAGGGCTACGCCGTCGATCGGGGCGTGCAAATCCTGAAGACGCGCGGAATCCAACACGCGGTCGTGACCGCGGGTGGTGACAGTCGCATCATCGGTGATCACATGGGACGGCCGTGGCTGGTGGCCATCCGCCATCCGGACAATCCGAAGAAGGTGGTCATGCGCATCCCGCTGTCCGACGCGGCCATGTCGACCTCGGGAGACTACGAACGCTATTTCGACGAGAACGGCGTGCGCTACCACCACATCATCGACCCGCGCACCGGTCACTCGGCAAGCAAGGTGCGCAGCGCCACGATCCTGGCTCCCACGGCCACGCAGACCGACGGGATGTCGAAGACCGCCTTTGTACTCGGTCCACAGAAAGCGCTCGAGATCATCAACCGCATGCCCGAGTACGACGCAGTATTCGTCTGCCCCGACGGGCGCGTGTTGTACTCGAACGGGCTGCGGCCGCCGCTGGGGCGACCGGCGGGCGCGCCGCCGGCCGCAGCTACTGCGACGAGCCCCCGTGTCCCACCTTGAGCAGAGCGTCCACCTCCGCCTCGGAGGCCAGCCAGTCCTCGGCCTCGTGGCCGGGCGCAAAGCCGCGCCGCTCCGCGCGCAGGTAAGCGCCTTCCGCAATCATCGCGCGTCGCGCTTCGGCGGTCAGCCCAACCCGCTCAGGCTCCGTGGGTGACCTGCGCGCCCGCGCGCCCGGGCGCGGTGTGTCGGTGCGTACGGGGGGATTCGCGGGGACATCGGTCGAACGACGAGTAGCCATTGGCACCTCCTTGTCAGGGCGCTCACTGTGCGCGCCTGCGGTCCAGGCGCGCAAGCGGCAAGCGGTGTCCGGCCACGGGTCCGACCCGTGTCCGCGCGTGTCCGCACGTCCGGGTACGGACACCCCGGCACTCGCGCCCGGTCCGCTCGCCGGCGCTGGATTTCCTGCGCACTCAGTCGCTTGAACGCCGCCGGCCGCGCCGCGCCCATCCTGGCACGCAAGATGCAAAAGCAGGCACATGAAGCTCGCGCAGCTCAAAAGTATTCCCGCGGCAGTGACCGATGCCGCCCGCTTCCGCGGCACGCAAGCGCAGGACGCGCCGCTGGCCGGCTCCGCGGCCGGCTGGCGCCGGCGGCGCGTCCGTTATGCGCTGGGCGTGGGCGCCGCTCTCCTGGTGCTGGTGTTCGCCTGGGCCGTCCACGGCTGGCTCGGCAGCGGTCAGGTGATCTCGCGCGAGCGGCTGCGCTTCGCCGAGGTCGGGCGCGGGCACTTCGTGCGCGATGTCGCCGCGGAAGGCACGGTGGTCGCGGCGGTGAATCCGACCCTGTTCGCGATCGCACCCGGTACCGTGAGCTACAGCGCGCGCGCGGGAGATGCCGTCAGGAAAGGCCAGCCGCTCGCCACGCTCGATAGTCCCGAACTCGGCAACGAGTACCAGCGGGAAACCGCCACACTCGAGAGCCTGGACGCCGCCCTCGCCCGCCAGCAGATCGAGATCCGTCGCCAGATCCTCACCAGCCAGCAGCAAGCCGACCTCGCCCAGGTCGCGATCAAGGCCGCCGAGCGCGAGCGCAAGCGCTCGCAGTGGGCCTGGGATCAGCGCGTCATCAGCGAACGCGACTACCAGCGCTCGATTGACGACGTCTCCACGGCGCAGCTCAACTTCGACCACGCGCGCGACAGCGCCACCCTGGAGCGCGACAGTCTGGCGCTCGACCTGCGCACCCGGCGCCTGGAGCGCGACCGCCAGGCGCTGGTGGTGGCAGCTCTGAAGGAGCGCGTCACACAGCTCACCGTTCGCTCACCCGTCGACGGCCTGGTGGCGAATCTGGCGCAACCCGAAAAGAGCCGGGTGGCCGCCAACGCGCCGCTGGTCACGGTCGTGGACCTGTCCGTTTTCGAGATCGAATTCCAGGTCGCCGAATCCTATGCCGGGGACATCAAGGCGGGCATGGGCGCGGAAATCACCCTCGAGGGGCGCACGGTCCCCGGCACCGTCACCGCGATCTCTCCGGAGGTGCGCCAGAACCAGGTCGTCGGGCGGGTGAAGTTCCGGGGTCAGCAGCCGGGCCTGCGCCAGAACGAGCGCGCCGCGGTGCGTATCGTGCTGGACGAGCGCGACAACGTGCTGAGATTCGAGCGCGGCTCGTACATCGACGCCGCCAGCCGCGCCCTGTACCTGGTGCGCGGCAACCGCGCGCGACGCGTGCCGGTGGTGCTCGGCGCCGCGTCAGTAGCGGAAATTGAAGTCATCCGCGGCCTCACCGCGGGTGACACGGTCATCATTTCGGATATGCGGGATTCAAACCAGGCATCCGAAGTCGCCATTGCAAACTGAGGGATCCACGATGCTCAAGATGCAGGATGTCAGCAAGATCTACCGCACCGATCTGATCGAGACCTACGCGCTGCGCAGCTTCTCGGTTGAAGTGACCGCGGGCGAATTCGTCGCCGTGACCGGACCCTCGGGATCCGGCAAGACGACTTTTCTGAACGTGGCGGGCCTGCTGGAGAGTTTCGAGACCGGCAGCTACGAGCTCGACGGAAACGACGTGCAGCGCCTGTCCGATGACGCACGCTCACGGCTGCGCAACGAGCGCATTGGTTTCATCTTCCAGAGCTTCAACCTCATACCCGACCTCAACGTCCACGACAACGTCGACGTCCCGCTGCGCTACCGGCGCCTCACCGGCGCCGACCGCCGTGAGCGCATCAACAGCGCCCTCGATCTGGTCGGGCTCAGCTCGCGCGCGCGCCACATGCCTTCGCAGCTCTCCGGCGGCCAGCAGCAGCGTGTCGCGATTGCGCGGGCGATCGCCGGTGATCCGGCGTTCCTGCTGGCGGACGAACCCACCGGCAACCTCGACTCGCTCATGGCCCGCCAGGTCATGGACCTGCTCGAGCAGATCAACGAGATGGGCACGACCATCCTGCTCGTGACCCACGACCCGGAGCTGGCACGCCGGGCGCAACGCAACGTGCATCTGGTCGACGGCCAGATCTCGGATTTCCGCGCCTACGAGCCACGCAACGCCGCAACCGAAGCGCGCGCCTGATCGGGCCAAGCCTCAGGGACTCAAGGAGCCAGTATGTTGGGCTACTACACGCGCCTCGCCCTCAAGAGCTTCCGCCGCAATCCCGGACTGACGGCGCTCATGGTGATCGCGATCGCCCTCGGCATCGCCGTGTGCGTCATGACGCTCACCGTGTATCACGCCATGTCGGGCAATCCCATCTGGTGGAAGAACGACCGCCTGTACGCGGTCACCATGGACAACTGGGATCCCAACACTCCCTACCGCGCGCAGCCGAAACTGCCGCCGCCGGAAATGACCTACAAGGACACCCAGTCCCTCCTTGCCTCGAACATCCCCGAGCGCAAGGTGGTGATGTACAGCACCGACGGCGTCATCAGTGGCGCCGGCTCGGCGGCAGCGCAGCGCGTGGGCACGCGTCTCACCACCGCGGACTTCTTCTCCATGTTCGAGGTGCCCTTCCTGTACGGCAACGGCTGGAGCGCCCCGGCTGACAGCCCGCCGCAACCGGTGATCGTGCTGTCACGTGAGGAAAACGACAAATTGTTCGGTGGTGCCAACAGTGTCGGCCGCACGCTGCGCTGGAACGATCATGAGTTCCGCGTCATCGGTGTGCTGGACGACTGGTTCCCGCGCCCGCGGTACTACGACCTGAACGGCGGCAACTTCGACCCGCCCGACGGCGCCTACATTCCGTTCCGCTGGGGCTTGGACCTGGAACTGCTGAACAACGAGGACACCGACTGCTGGCGGCCGGAGAAGATCGACAGCTTCAAGGACTTCGTCGCCTCCGATTGCATCTGGCTGCAGATGTGGGTGGAGCTGCCCGACGCCGCGACGCGCGTCCGCATGCAGTCGTTCATCGACGGCTATTGGGCGCAGCAGCGCAACGCCGGGCGCTTCCCGCGGCCGCTGAACAACCGCCTCACGAACGTGGGGCAGTGGCTGCGCGACCGTGAGGTCGTCGACAACGACAACCGCGTGCTCGTGGGGCTGGCCTTTGCGTTTCTGGCCGTCTGCCTCATCAACACGGTGGGCCTGCTGCTGGCCAAGTTCCTGAACGGCGCCGCGATCACGGGCGTGCGGCGCGCACTCGGCGCGAGCCGCCGGCAGATCTTCATCCAGCATCTCATCGAGGTCGGCGCGCTGTCCGTGCTCGGCGCTCTGCTCGGGCTGGCGCTGGCGGCGCTCGGGCTGGCGGCCGTCCACCACCTGTACGCGGCGGCGCACCTGGGACATCGCGGCGGCTACCAGGAGCTGACCCATCTCGATTATGTCGGGGTCGTGTGGGCGGTGCTACTGGCGCTCGCGGCCACGCTCGCCGCGGGCCTGTACCCGGCGTGGCGCGTCGGCCGGCTGCCGCCGGCGGTGTACCTGAAGAGCCAATGAAGGAGCTGACTCCATGAGCCTCAATGTCCGCCCGATCCTCTCGGCGCTGCTGCGCAACCGCACCGGCGCGGTGCTGGTGGCCATGCAGATCGCCATCGCGCTCGCGGTGCTGGTGAACGCCCTCTACATCGTCATGCAGCGCGTCGAGAAGATCCGCCGTCCGACCGGAATCGACGTGGCCAACATCTTCGTGGTCTCGAGCGCCGGCTTCACCGACCATTACCAGGCCGTGCCCTCGATCCGCGAGGATCTCGCTTACCTGCGGGGCCTGCCCGGCGTGATCGCGGCGACGCCACTGAACGCCGTACCGCTCTCCGGAGGCGGCAGCAGCTTTCCGCTCGTCACCCGCCCGGACGCGCAGCGCACCGACAACTTCAACTACTTCGAGGTCGACGAGCAGGCCCTGGATACGCTCGGGGTGCGCCTCGTCGCCGGCCGCAACTTCCGGCACGATGAGATCACGCCGCCGCTCACCAAGACCGACGCCGCGCGCTTTGCGCCGGAGATCATCGTGAGCCGCGCCCTGGCAGAGCGCCTGTTTCCGCATCAGAGTCCGCTCGGCAAGCGCGTGTACGACTCCCTGAACCAGGCGGCCACCGTCATCGGCGTCGTCGATCCGCTCATGGGCTCGTGGCCGTACAACGAACACGCCGACTGGGTACTGCTCGTGCCGCGCCTGCCATCGACGTTTCTCGGCTCGCTCGACTACCTGGTGCGCACCCGACCGGGCCAGCGCGACGCGCTCATGCGTATCGTCGAGGCGCACCTGGGCAAGTCCAATCCTGACCGCGTCATCCACTGGGTGCGACCGCTGACCTATTTCAAGGATCTCAGCTATCTCGGCGACCGGGCGATGGAGATTTTCCTCGCGACAGTCACCGGTCTTCTTATCGCGGTGACCTGCTTAGGGGTTTTCGCGCTCGCCACCTTCAACGTCAGCACCCGCACCAAGCAGATCGGCACGCGCCGCGCGGTCGGGGCGCGGCGTCGCGACATCGTGCGCTACTTCCTGATCGAGAACGGGCTGATCACCAGTAGCGGAATCCTCGTCGGCTGCGCGCTGGCGCTCGGCACCGGCTATTGGCTGTCGCTGCAGTACGCCCTGCCGCGTCTGGATCTGTACTACCTGGTCGCAGGGGTGCTGTTGTTGTGGGCTATCGGACAACTTGCCGCCTGGCAGCCGGCGCGACGTGCCGCCGCCGTGCCCCCCTCGGTGGCGACGCGCACGGTGTGAACGCGGTGCACGGCCGCGCAGCCGGCCGGTGGTGTTAGCATCATGGCCATGAACCGGGACTCGCACGGCTCGCTGCGCGCGAGCCTCGCCGGCCGCACCATTCTCGTCATCGACGACAGCGAGGCCGTGCGCACCGCCTTCGACGTGCTGTTATCGCTGCACGGGGCGCGGGTGCTCGCGGCTGGATCGCCGGCCGCGGGGCTTGCCACGCTGGAACGCGACGCCGTGGACCTCGTGATCCAGGACATGAATTTCCACCGCGAGGTCACCAGCGGTGAGGAAGGCATCGGCCTGTTTCGCGAGATTCGCGCCCGCTTTGCGCACCTACCGATCATCCTGCTCACCGCCTGGACGCATCTGGAGACTGCGGTCGAGCTGGTCAGGGCGGGAGCTGCGGATTACGTCGCCAAGCCCTGGGACGACGCACGCCTGCTCACCAGCGTGCGCAACCTCCTCGACCTGCGCAGCGCGCGGGCCGAAGCCGAAGCGCTGCGCGCCCGGCGCCGCGAGGCGCGCGCCACGCTCGCCGGGCACTTTGACCTGCGCGGTATCGTGTACGAGAGCGAGGCCATGCACACCCTCGTCGCCATGGCGACCCAGGTGGCGCACGCGGACGTCCCGGTGCTGATCACCGGCCCTAACGGCGCCGGCAAGGAGGTGCTGGCGGACATCGTGCAGGTGAACTCCGAACGCGCCGACCGGCCCTACTTCAAGGTCAATCTCGCGGCACTGCCCAACGAGCTGATCGAAGCGGAGCTGTTCGGCACCGAGGCCGGCGCCTTCACCGGCGCGCGCGCGCGCGCCGGCCGATTCGAAGCCGCCGATGGCGGCACACTGTTTCTCGATGAGCTCGGCACGCTCGGCGGCCCCGGCCAGGCGAAGCTGCTGCGCGTACTGCAGACCGGCGAGTTCGAGCGCCTCGGATCCAACAGCACGCGCCGCACGCACGTGCGCGTCATTGCGGCCACCAACACTAACCTGCGCCAGGCGATCCGCGCCGGCGCCTTTCGCGAAGACCTGTTCTACCGCCTGAACGTCATCGAGCTGGAAGTGCTGGCGCTCACCGAGCGCCGCGAGGATATCCTGCCTCTGGCGCGTTACTTTCTCGAACCGGGGTTTCAGCTCACGCCCGAGGCCGCCGAGGCGCTCACCCGTTACCCCTGGCCGGGCAACGTGCGTGAGTTGCAGAACGCCATTCGGCGCGCCTGCCTGCTGTCGAGCGAGCGCGCCATCGGGGTGCCCGCCCTGAACCTGCCGGCGGTCCCGCCGGCGGCAGTCGAGGAACCGGAGCTCGACCGCGCCAGCGTGGAACAGGCGCTGGAGCGCGCCCACGGCGTGATCGCCCATGCCGCGCGTGACCTCGGGCTGTCCCGTCAGGCACTCTATCGCCGCATGGAAAAACTCGGCCTCAAGCCAGAGGCGCCCCGGTCTGCGTCGGCACCGTGATGGCGCGTTGGTCGCTCGCGGGGCGCGCCGCGGCCGCGCTGGCGCTCAGCGCCGCGCTGGCGGCGGCGCTCACTGCCGTGGCGTCGCGGTGGTTGGCGCCGTTGCCCGCGGCACTGACTGGCGTGCTCGCGGTCGCGCCGCTCCTGCTGTGGCTCGCGCGACGGGTGACCCGTCCGTGGGTGCGGGTGCTGCGCGCGGTACGCGACGGTATCCTCAGCCTGCGGGATCACGATTTCAGTGTGAGCGTCCGCGCTACAACCGACGCCGAGCTCACGGGGCTCGTGAGCGCCTACAACTCCCTCGGCGAGCTGCTGCGCCGCGAGCGGCTCGATCTGTACCAGCGCGAACTGCTGCTCGATACGGTCATTCAGACCACCCCGCTCAGCATGGTGCTCCAGGATGCTGCCGGCCGGATTGTCTACAGCAACGTGGCGGCGCGGCAGCTGCTGCGCGCCGGACGCAAGCTTGAGGGCCTGGAGTTTGCCGCGGTGCTGGCGAACTCGCCCGCGCCGCTGCGCGAAGCGCTGGCTGGCGGCGGCGACACGCTGTTCACCATGGAGGTGGGCGGTGAACCGCAGGTGTATCACCTCTCGCAACGCGGCTTCCTGCTCAACGCGCGGCCGCACCGGCTGGTGCTGCTGAAGCAGCTGACACGCGAGCTGGCGGCGCAGGAGGTGGCGGTGTGGAGAAAGGTCATCCGCGTCATCGCGCACGAGCTCAATAACTCGCTGGCGCCGATCACGTCCCTGGCGCACTCCGGGCAGCTGCTGGCGCGCGCGCCCGACACCGCGCAGCTGACCCGCGTCTTCGAGACCATCGGCGAACGCGCCGCGCACCTCGCGACCTTCATCGACGGCTATGCGCGTTTCGCCAAGCTACCGCGCCCGCGGCCCGCCGCCGTGTCGTGGGCGCAGTTCCTGGCGCGTCTGGAGGGCACCATGCCCTTTCGCCTCGACGGACCCGTGCCGGATCAGCCGGCGAGCTTTGATGCCAGTCAGTTCGAGCAGGTGATGATCAATCTGCTGAAGAACGCCGCCGAGTCCGGCTCCCCGGCCGATGCGATCACCGTCGGTGTGCACGGCGCCGCCCCCGGGGTCAGGGTCGAAATCGGGGATCGCGGCAGCGGCCTCAGCGAGAGCACGCTGCGTGATGCGCTGCTGCCGTTCTACTCCACCAAGCCCGCCGGCACGGGACTCGGACTGACGCTGTGCCGCGAAATCGTCGAGGCACACGGCGGGCGCCTGAGTCTCGCCAACCGCCCGGGCGGTGGCGCGCTGGTCACGGTGTGGTTGCCCTGAGTTACGGGGACTTGCGCAGCGCCGGCTGAGCCTTGCGGTTGGGGCGTTTGCGGCGCGCGCCAGCGCGACGCGGAGTCGCATCGTCGCCCTCGAGCGGCCCGCCGTTGCCTGCGACGCCGCGGCGCCCGCCCGCGGCAGCGCTGGCCGCCACATCCAGACCCTGCAGGTACTTGCGAAAGCTGCGCCCGAGCTCCGGGTGGCCGAGCGCATATTCGACCGTCGCCTGCAGGTAGCCGAGTTTGCTGCCGCAGTCATAGCGCTTGCCGCTGAAGCGATAGGCGTACACCGCTTCCTCGAGCAGCAGCGCGGCAATGCCGTCGGTGAGCTGAATCTCGCCACCGGCGCCCGAGCCGAGCTTCTCCAGGTGCTCGAAGATTGCCGGAACGAGCACATAGCGGCCGACGACGGCAAGGTTCGAGGGCGCCACAGCGGGCTTGGGCTTCTCGACGATGCTGCGCACGCGGCTGGTCACCGCGCGGTCGGCCTCCACCGCGACGATGCCGTACTTCTCGGTGTCCTGGCGCGGCACCACCTGCACCCCGAGGACGCTGGCGCGCTTGGCCTCGTAGACCTGCGCCATCTGCGCCAGGCAGGCGACGTCGCTGCGAATCAGATCGTCCGCGAGATGCACGAAGAACGGCTCGGCGCCCACGGCGGGCTGCGCGCATAACACCGCATGACCCAGGCCGAGCGGCGCCGGCTGCCGGATGTAGATGCACGACGCATAGGAAGGCAGCACGCTGCGCAGCTGGTTGAGCAGATCACTCTTGCCCTGGTGCTCGAGCATCAGCTCGAGTTCCTGGTCGGAGTCGAAATGATCCTCGATGGCCCGCTTGGAAGCGCCGGTGATGAACACCAGGCGCCGCGCGCCCGCGGCCAGGGCTTCCTCGACCGCGTACTGGATCAGCGGCTTGTCGACCACCGGCAGCATTTCCTTCGGGCTCGCCTTGGTCGCGGGCAGAAAGCGAGTGCCGCGCCCGGCCACCGGAAACACGGCGGTGCGGATGGCCGACTTGAAGCTCGTCCTCATCGGGATTCTCCTCGCCGCGGTGTCACGAGGCCCTTACGGCGGCCTGCTCGGTGCGCTCGGCCCACTTGAAGACGGCCGGCCGCATGCTGTCCCAGGAGCGGCATTTCGGGCAGCGCCAGTACCAGCCAACGCTGTTGAGCCCGCAATCATCGCACTGGTAGCGGCCGCCGGCGTCGCCGATGCGGGTCAGCAGCGCGCCGAGCGAGCTCGCCTCGGCAGCCGACTCCACGCCCACGCCAAACTCCGCGGTAACGCCCGCAAGCGCCGCCACATCCGCGGGGGGCACCGCCGTGGCGAGCAGCCATGCCAGCTGCCGCGGGGTGATCTGACCGCTCTGTCGCAGCCGAGTGCTCAGCTCATTCAGCATATCCACGCGCCCGGTCTGGCGCGCGATGGCGAGAACCGCGGGAATGATCTCGAGCGCCAGACCCGGCGCCATTTCCAGGGCATGCAGGTACAGCAGCAATGCGCCGCCGGCATCCCCCGCCCGTTCGCTGATCCGCGCGGTGAGGATGTCCGCGCGCGGCAATGCCGGCTGATGAGTGCGGGCCTGGCGCAGCAGCGTGCGTGCGCGCGCGCTGTCGCCCTGCACCAGCGCGTATTCGGCGAGCTCGCACAGGTAATGGGCCGCAATCCGGCCGCGCTCGAGCTGCACCGCGGGGGGCAGCTCGTGAAACACCTTGAGCGCCTTGGCCCAGTCGCCCTGGGTCTCGTAGATGCTCACCAGCTGGTCGAGCGCGGCGTGCCGATATTCGCGCGAGGCGGCGAGCTCCTCGAGGACGCGCTCGGCGCGATCCATGAGTCCCGCGCTCTGATAGTCGAGCGCCAGTTCGAACGCCGCCTTGTCGCGCAACCCGGCGCCGCCGTGATCGCGCAGGCGCGAATGGATGGCGATCGCCCGATCGACTTCGCCGCGGCGCCGGAACAGGCTCCCCAGCGCGAACTGGATCTCGGCGGCATCGCCACCCGCCTCGGCCATGCGGGCGAAGATCTCCGCGGCGTGATCGAAACGGTCGTTGATGAGATGGTCGAGACCGACGTAGTAGTCGCGCGGCAGGCGCACGGTGCGCGCGGCGCCGTTACGGCGGCCGAGAAAATATGCGGCGAGTCCGACGAGTATGAAGGCCAGCGCCAGGAACAGTGGAGGCAGCTCGAACACTTAGCTGACGATATCAGGTCCGCGCCGTGGGTGCGCCTTGGGCGTGAGAGGCGCTCGAGCTCAGTCGCGGATCGGCCGGTCGGCGCCGTCGTTCACCCGCTCGCGCAGATCCTTGCCGGGCTTGAAGTGCGGGACGTGCTTCCCCGATAGCGCCACCGCCTCGCCGGTCTTGGGGTTGCGCCCCTGGCGGGGCGGACGGAAGTGCAGCGAGAAACTGCCGAAGCCGCGGATCTCGATGCGCTCCCCCTGCGAGAGCGCATCGCTCATGATCTCCAGAATCTGCTTCAGTGCGAGCTCGACATCCTTCGCCGGCAGATGCTTCTGCTTGGCGGTAATGATCTCGATGAGTTCCGACTTGGTCATGCTGCTTCAGCGCTCGCCGGAACCGATGTGCTCCTTCAGCAGATCCCCGAGGGTGGTACCACCCGAAGGCGCCGTTTCCGAGCGGTAGCTCTGCACCGCCTCGGCCTCCTCGTGAGCCTCCTTGGCCTTGATCGACAGCGAGATGGTGCGCGACTTGCGGTCGACGCCGGTGAACTTCGCCTCGAGCTCGTCGCCCACCTTGAGGACCGCGCGGGCATCCTCCACGCGATCGCGGCCGAGCTCGGACGCGCGCAACTGGCCCTCGACGCCGTTGCCGAGATCGATGATCGCGCCGCGCGCATCGACCTCCTTCACCACACCCTTGACGATCGTGCCCTTGGGGTTGTCGGCGATATAGGCGGAGAACGGGTCCTTCGCCAGCTGTTTGATGCCGAGCGAGATGCGCTCGCGCTCCGGGTCGATCGACAGCACCATGGCCTCGAGCTGCTGGCCCTTCTGGTAGTTGCGCACCGCCTCTTCGCCCGGCTGGTCCCAGGAGATATCCGACAGGTGCACCAGTCCGTCGATGTTGCCCTGGAGACCTATGAAAATGCCGAAGTCGGTGATCGACTTGATCTGGCCAGCCACCTTGTCGCCCTTGTTGTAGTTCTCGGCGAACTCCTTCCACGGGTTGGCCTGGCACTGCTTGAGACCGAGCGATATGCGACGGCGCTCCTCGTCCACGTCGAGCACCATCACCTCGACTTCCTGGCCGGTGTGCACCACCTTGGCGGGATTGACGTTCTTGTTGGTCCAGTCCATCTCCGAGACGTGCACCAGGCCCTCGACGCCGTCTTCGATCTCCACGAACGCGCCGTAGTCGGCGATGTTGGTGACCTTACCGAACACGCGCGTGCTCGGCGGATAGCGGCGCGCGATGTTCTGCCACGGATCGGCGCCCAGCTGCTTGAGCCCCAGGCTCACGCGCGAGCGCTCGCGGTCGAACTTGAGAATGCGCACCTCGACCTCGTCGCCCACCTTGACGACCTCGGAAGGATGCTTGACGCGCTTCCACGCCATGTCGGTGATGTGCAGCAGGCCGTCGATCCCGCCGAGATCGACGAACGCGCCGTAGTCGGTGAGGTTCTTGACCGTGCCGCGCACCACTGCGCCTTCCTGCAGGTTCTCCATGAGCGCGCTGCGCTCGGCGGAAAACTCCTGCTCAACCACGGCGCGGCGCGACACCACGACGTTGTTGCGCTTCTGGTCGAGCTTGATGACCTTGAACTCGAGCGGCTTGCCTTCCAGATAGGAGGTGTCGCGCACCGGGCGCACGTCCACCAGCGATCCGGGCAGGAATGCCCGCACGTTTTCGATCTCCACGGTGAAGCCGCCCTTGACCCGCCCGGTGATGACGCCGGTCACGATCTCGGACTTGTTGAATGCCTCTTCGAGGCGCGTCCAGGTGCGCGCGCGCTTGGCCTTCTCGCGCGACAGGCGCGTTTCGCCGGTGCCGTCCTCGACCGAATCGAGAGCGACCTCCACCTGGTCGCCGGCTTTGACCTCCACCTCGCCGCGTTCGTTCTTGAACTGCTCGAGGGGAATCACGGCCTCGGACTTGAGGCCTACGTTCACGATCACGACGTCGCTGGTGACGTCGATGACGAGCCCGGTGAGGATCATCCCCGGGCGGATGCGCTGATTGGCGAGACTCTGCTCGAAGAGCTGGGCGAAACTTTCTGTCATACCTTCACTTTGCACGCGCAGTCGCGTGCCTGCACTGGACCCTCATCCCGCGGCCCAGGGAAAAAGCACCGGGCACCCGCATCCTGCGCGTGCCAACCTCGAGTCACCTTCCGTGCGTATCGCGACGAGCGGCTTCAGCGCCACAAGCGACGAGCGGCCATAAGTTCCAGCACCCGTCCCACGACTGCCCCGACCTCAAGGCCGGTCGAATCGATCACGCAGGCGTCGGGCGCAGGTCTCAACGGGGCGACCTGACGGGTCTGATCCCTTAGGTCCCGCTCGGCTATCTCGCGCGAAAGGGCGGGAAGGCTAACATCGGACCCCTTGTCTTTCAACTGCTTATGGCGGCGCAGGGTCCTCTCCTCGAGGGTCGCGGTCAGGAATATCTTAAGGTCCGCCTGGGGGAAGACTACGGTGCCCATATCCCGGCCGTCGGCCACCAGTCCGGGGGGTCTCGCGAAGGCCCTTTGGCGCTCGAGCAACGCGGCGCGCACTGCCGGCCAGGCCGCCACCCGTGAAGCCCCCTGGCCCGCGGTTTCGGAGCGCATCTCCCCGGTCACGTCCCGCCCATCGAGCCACACGCGCTCGCCACCGTCCGGGGCCGAACCGAATGCTACCTCCATGCGCGCGGCGAGCTCGGCGTGGCGCTGCGCGTCCTCGCTCGCGACACCCGCGGCCACGCCGGCGAGCGCCACCAGGCGATACAGCGCCCCGCTGTCGAGCAGATGCCAGCCGACGTGCTGCGCGACCGCGCGGCTGATGGTGCCCTTGCCCGAGCCGCTCGGACCGTCGATGGTGACGATGGGACACCTTAACGAGCGGGGCATCCTGATCAGGCTCCGTCAGAGCGCCTCGAGGCCCAAGCCGGCGGCACGCGCCGTGCCTACAAATCCTGGAAACGAGGTCGCAACATTGGCGACGTCCTGGATCTCGATGGGTGCGCGGGCCCGCAACGCTGCGACCGCGAACGCCATGGCGACGCGGTGATCGCCGCAGCTGTCGATCGTGCCGCCCGTGAGCGCTTCCGCGCCGCGGATCCACAGGCCATCGGGCAGCAGCTGGTGCTCGACGCCGAGCTGGCCCAGTCCCGCGGCCATGGCGGCGAGCCGGTCGCTCTCCTTGACGCGCAGCTCGAGTGCTCCGCGAACCAGGGTCTCGCCGCTGGCGCAGGCGGCGGCGATGAAGAACGCCGGAAACTCATCGATCGACCCGGGAATAAGCGCCTCGGGCACCGTGATGCCGTGCAAGGGGCTGCGGTGAACCTCGATGTCGGCGACCGGCTCAGGCGTCGAGCCACCCGGCACGGTGTGAGGGTGCAGGCGGATGTCCGCTCCCATGCGCCGCAGCAGCTCGATGAGACCGATACGCGTCGGGTTCACGCCAATGTTGACGAGGGTCAGCGGACGATCGGCCGCGAGGCACCCCGCCACCAGGAAGAACGCGGCCGAGGAGAAATCTGCGGGCACGCGTACCGCCGTGCCGCGCAGCGTCTGCCCGCCTTCCATTGCGATGGTGCGCCCCTCGTGCGCCAGCTGCACCCCGAAGGCGCCGAGCATGCGCTCGGTGTGATCGCGCGAGGGCACCGGCTCCGTCAGCTGCATGCGCCCGCTGGCGGCGAGTCCTGCCAGCAGGAGCGCGGATTTCACCTGCGCGCTCGCCACCGGCAGACTGTAGTGAATGGCCCGCAGATGCGGCGTGCCACGAATCAGCACTGGCGGTCGACCTTGTTGCGTCTGGATGCGCGCTCCCATCATCTGCAGCGGCACCGCGACGCGCTCCATCGGCCGGCGCATGAGCGACGCATCGCCGATCAGCGTCGAGTCGAATTTCTGCGGCGCCAGCAGGCCCATCATCAGGCGCATGGCGGTGCCGGCATTGCCCAGGTCGAGGGGCGAGGGCGGCGCCGCGAGGCCGTGTGCGCCCACGCCGTGCACCAGCACCTGGGTGTCCTGCGGCCGCTCGATGTGCACCCCGAGTCCCTGCAGCGCCCGCGCCGTGGCGAGGCAATCCTCGCCGGCGAGAAAGCCGCTGATGTGCGTGTCGCCCACGGCGAGCGCACCGAGCATGAGGGCGCGGTGCGAGATCGACTTGTCGCCCGGCACCGCGAGCGTGCCGCTCACGCTGCCGCCGGGCTTGATGCGATAGCGGCCGCCGCCGGGTGCGGTCATTGCACCGCCCGCGGATAGGAGCCGAGCACGCGAAACAGCGAGGCGCGCTTTTTCAGCGCCGCCAGCGCCTTGGCGACGTGGGGCTCATCGGCGTGGCCCTCGAGGTCCATGAAGAACACGTAATCCCACTTGCGCCGCCGCGACGGCCGCGATTCGATGCGCGTGAGGGACACGCGGTGGCGCGCGAGCGGCTCGAGCAGCCGATACAGCGCCCCGGGCGCATCGGTGTGGCCCACAGAGACCAGCAGCGTGGTGCGATCCTCGCCGCTCGGCGTGAACAACTTGCGCCCGAGCACCAGAAAGCGCGTGGTGTTGTCGGCGCGATCCTCGATCTCCGCGGCCAGGATCTTGAGGCCGTAGACCTCTGCGGCGGTCTCGCCCGCAATCGCCGCACTGCCCTTCTCGTCGCGCGCGCGCCGCGCGCCCTCGGCGTTGCTCGATACCGGCACCTGCTCGACACCCGGCAGATGCTCCTCGAGCCACTGCCGGCACTGGCCGAGTGACTGCGGGTGGGAGCAGACGCGCTCGATGCCCGCCAGCGCGCTCATGGCGCCCATGAGGTGATGGCGCACACGCAGCTCCACCTCCCCGCAGATCTTCAGCGGCGAGCTGAGGAACCGGTCCAGCGTGTGGTTGACCGTGCCCTCGGTGGAGTTCTCGATGGGCACGACCCCGAAATCGGCGCTCGCCGCTTCCACCTCGTGAAACACCTCATCGATCGAGGCGAGCGGCAGGGCGCGCACCGAGTGCCCGAAATGATTGAGCACCGCGGTTTGCGTGAAGGTGCCCTCGGGACCGAGGAACGCCACTTTGAGCGGTTCCTGCTGCGCGAGACACGCCGACATGATCTCGCGGAACAGGCGCAGCACCTCCGCGTCGCGCAACGGTCCCGCGTTGCGCGCCCGCGCCAGCCGCAGCACCTGCGCCTCGCGCTCCGGGCGATAGAAATCCACCGTCCGGCCGTCGCTGCCCTTGGAAATCCCCACCTGCTGCGCCAGGCGCGCGCGTTCGTTGATCAGCCCGTGAATCTGTTCATCGACCGCGTCGATGCGGCCGCGCACCTGCTCCAGGTCCAGCCGCTGCGGCGCCGCTGCCCCCGCGCTCGCCGGCGCGCCCGGCGTCGCCGCCGCGCGGGAACGCCGCCGCACGGCGCGCGCCGGCTTGCTGTGGTTACGGGCCATGGGCGGGTGTTCCCAAGGGGCTGCCGTCAGACGATGCGCGCCGACAGCACGCCGTCGATGGCGCGCAGGCTCGTCAGCAGGTCCTCGCCGACCGCGCCGTCGGCGTCGATCAGCGTGTAGGCGAATTCACCGCGCGACTTGTTCAGCAGGTCGGCGATGTTGATGCCGCGGGCGGCGAGACAGGTGGAAATCTGGCCCACCATGTTGGGCACGTTGCTGTTGGCGACGCCCAAGCGCGTGGTGCCCGGCACCCGCGGCAGCACTGCTTCCGGGTAGTTGACGCTGTTGCGGATGTTGCCGTTCTCGAGAAAGTCGCGCACCTGCTCCGCGACCATGATGGCGCAGTTCTCTTCGGCCTCGCCGGTGGAGGCGCCGAGGTGCGGCAAGGTTACCACCCTGGCGTGATCCTTGAGTGCGCGGTTGGGGAAGTCGCACACGTAGGCATGCAGGCGCTGGGCATCGAGGGCCGCCAGCACGGCCCGATCATCGACGATGGCGGCACGCGCGAAATTGAGCAGGGTGGCGTCGTGCTTGGTGAGCGCGAGACGCGCGGCGTTCACCAGCGCCTGGGTGTGCTCGTTCAGCGGCACGTGCACCGTAATCGCATCCGCGCGCGTGAACAGGTCCTCGAGCGACAGCGCCTGCTCGACGCTGGAGGACAGCTGCCAGGCGCGCTGCACCGTGAGCTGCGGATCGTAGCCGATCACCCTCATCCCGAGCGCCAGGGCGGAGTTCGCCACCTCGACGCCGATGGCGCCCAGGCCCACGACTCCGAGCGTGCGTCCCGGCAGCTCGAAGCCCACGAAGTTCTTCTTGCCCTTCTCGACCGCCGCCTCGATGGCCTCGTCATCGCCGCCCAGTGCGCGCGCGAACAGCCACGCCGGCCCGATGTTGCGCGCCGCCAGCAACAACCCTGCGAGCACCAGCTCCTTGACCGCGTTGGCGTTGGCGCCCGGCGCGTTGAACACCGGAATGCCGCGCCGGCTCATCTGCGCGACCGGGATGTTGTTGACCCCTACCCCGACGCGGCCGATGGCGTGCACGCCGGGAGCCACCCCCGATTCGGGCAGGTCGGCGGAGCGCACCAGGATGGCGTCCGGGCGCGTCACCGCGGCGCCCACTTCGTAGCGCTCGCGCGGCAGTCGCGCCAGGCCCCGCGGGCTGATGTCGTTGAGCGTGAGAATGCGATAAGTCATGCGATGTCAGCCGTGGCGGCGCTCAAATTCTTTCATGAAGGCCACCAGCGCCTGCACCCCGGCGAGCGGCATGGCGTTGTACAGGCTCGCGCGCATGCCGCCCACGGAGCGGTGACCCTCGAGGCCCATCAGCCCGGCCTCGTGCGCGGCGGCGAGAAAGGCGCGCTCGAGCTCGGGCGCGGCGAGCGTGAACGGCACGTTCATCCATGAGCGGCATGACACCGCCACCGGGTTCGCGTAAAAGCCGGAGGCATCGATCGTCCCATACAGCAGCTGCGCCTTGGCGCGGTTGCGCTCGCCGACCTTGGTGAGCCCGCCCTGTGCCTGCAGCCATCGGAACACGAGCCCCGCGCAGTACCACGCGAAAGTCGGCGGGGTGTTGAGCATCGAACCCTCATCGGCCATCGCCTTGTAGTCCCACACCGCCGGCGTACCCGGGCGCGCCTTACCCGTGAGGTCCTGGTGCACGATGACCACGACCAGTCCCGCGGGACCGATGTTCTTCTGGGCACCCGCGTAGATGAGACCGAACTTCGAGACCGCTATGGGCCGCGACAGAATGGTCGAGGACATGTCGGCCACCAGCGGCACCCCCGCGGTGTCGGGGACGTACGGAAACTCCACCCCGCCGATGGTCTCGTTGGGCGTGTAGTGCACGTAAACCGCGTGCGCACTCAGCCTGAGCGCGTCCGGCGCCGGCACGGTGGTGTATTTCGATGCCGCCTCATCGGCGGCGATGTTGACCTTGCCTGTCAGGCGCTGGGCCTCGCCGAGCGCTTTCTTCGACCACACGCCGGTATTCAGGTAATCGACACTGGAGTCGGCACGCGCGAGGTTCATCGGGATGGCGGCGAACTGGCCGGTTGCGCCGCCCTGCAGGAACAGCACCTTGTAGTGCTGCGGAACGCCGAGCAGCTCGCGCAGCAGTTGCTCGGCTTCCTGGGCTACGGCAACAAAGGCCTTGCTGCGATGGCTCACTTCCATCACCGACATGCCGCAGCCATGCCAGTCGGTCAGCTCCTCGCGGACCTGTTCCAGGACTTCCACCGGCAGCGTGGCCGGCCCGGCAGCGAAATTGAATACGCGCAACGCCTAGGTCTCTGCGGCCGGCTCGCCTGCGTCGGCCTGCGGACCACGCTCGGCGAGGGGCTCCTCCTCGCCGGTATCCAGACTCTCGACGCGCCCGATGCCGACCAGCCGCTCCCCTTCCCCGAGCCGGATGAGCCGTACGCCCTGGGTGTTGCGTCCCTGCACGGAGATCTCATCCACCGTGGTACGCACCAGCGTGCCGGTGGAGCTGATGAGCATGATCTCCTGCCCCGGCATGACCTGCAGCGCCGCGACCGTGACGCCGTTACGGTCCGAGGTCTGCAGCGCAATCACTCCCTGGCCGCCGCGACCGTGCGGCGGAAAGTCCGCCAGCGGCGTGCGCTTGCCGTAGCCCGCGGCCGAGGCCGTCAGCACGTGACCCTCGCCCACGACGATCAGCGCGATCAGATCCTGGCCGGCTCCCAGACGGATGCCGCGCACTCCGGCCGCCTCACGCCCCATGTAGCGCACTTCGCCCTCGTGGAAGCGGATGGCCTTGCCGCCGCTCGACACCAGCATGATCTCGCGCTCACCGTCGGTAATCGCCACCCCGACCAGCTGATCGTTGTCGTGCAGGTCGACCGCAATGATCCCGCTGGTGCGCGGCCTTGAGAACTCCGCCAGCGGAGTCTTCTTCACCGTGCCGGCGCGCGTGGCCATGAACACGAAGTGCTGCTCGTCGTACTGCTTGACCGGCAGCAGCGCGTTGATCTTCTCGCCCTCCTCGAGTGGCAACAGGTTCACCATCGGCTTGCCACGCGCGCCGCGTCCGGCCTGCGGCAGCTGGTACACCTTGAGCCAGTACACCTTGCCGCGGTTGGAAAAGCACAACACGGTGTCGTGCGTATGCGCGACAAACAGCTTCTCGACGAAGTCCTCGTCCTTGACCGCGGTGGCGGTCTTGCCGCGACCGCCGCGGCGCTGCGTCTGGTACTCGGTGAGCGGCTGGCTCTTGGCGTAACCGGCGTGCGACAGCGTCACCACCACGTCCTGCGGCTCGATCAGGTCCTCGGTGGTGAGATCCAGATGATCGCGGTTGATCTCGGTACGGCGCGCATCGCCATACGCCTCGCGGATCTCGAGCAGCTCGGAGCGCACCACCTGCGTCAGCCGCTCGGGACGGGCGAGAATGTCGCTCAGGTCGCTGATACTCTCGAGCAGCTCGCGGTATTCGGCGACGATCTTGTCCTGCTCCAGGCCCGTGAGGCGATGCAGGCGCATGTCCAGAATGGCCTGCGCCTGCGCCTCCGACAGCCGATAAACCCCGGCGCCGGGACCTAACTCGGCCGGCAGTCCCTTGGGCCGGGTGGAAATGGAGCCGGCACGCTCGAGCAGTGCGGTGACGACCCCCGGCGGCCAGGCGCGCGCCAGCAGCGCCGTACGGGCCTCGGGGGGTGAGGCGGCAGCCTTGATGAGCGCAATCACCGCGTCGATGTTGGCGAGCGCCACGGCCAGGCCTTCGAGGATATGCGCCCGCTCGCGTGCCTTGGCGAGGTCGTAGATGGTGCGCCGCGTGACGACTTCGCGGCGATGCCGGATGAAAGCCTCCAGCATCTCCTTCAGCGACATCAGCTTCGGCTGGCCGTCCTGCAGCGCCACCATGTTGATGCCGAACACCGTCTCCATGGGCGTTTGCGCATACAGGTTGTTGAGCACGATCTCGCTGACCTCGCCGCGCCGCAGCTCGATGACGATGCGCATGCCGTCCTTGTCGGACTCGTCACGCAGGCCGTCGCCGGCGATGCCGTCGATCAGCTTCTCGCGCACCAGCTGGGCGATGCGCTCGATGAGACGCGCCTTGTTGACCTGGTAGGGGAGCTCGGTGACCACGATTGCCTGGCGATCGCCCCTGCCGACGTCCTCGATGCTCACGCGCGCGCGCACCGACAGTCGGCCGCGGCCGGTGCGGTAGGCGGTGGCGATTTCCTGCGCGCCGTTGATGATGCCGCCGGTGGGAAAGTCCGGCCCCGGCATGTGCTGCATCAGCGCCACCAGCGGCAGCGCCGGATCGTCCAGCAGCGCGAGACAGGCGTTGACGGTCTCGGTGAGATTGTGCGGCGGGATGTTGGTCGCCATGCCCACGGCGATGCCGGTCTGCCCGTTGACCAGCAGATTCGGGACGCGCGTCGGCAGGACCGAGGGCTCGAGCTCGGACTCGTCGTAGTTGGGCGTGAAATCGACCGTTTCCTTGTCGATGTCCGCCAGCAGCTCGTGCGCGATGCGCGACATGCGCACTTCGGTGTAGCGCATGGCGGCCGCCGTGTCGCCGTCGACCGAGCCGAAATTGCCCTGGCCGTCGACCAGCAGGTAGCGCATGGAAAAAGGCTGCGCCAGGCGCACGATGGTGTCGTATACCGCGGTGTCGCCGTGCGGGTGGTACTTGCCGATCACGTCGCCGACCACGCGCGCGGACTTCTTGTACGCCTTGTTCCAGTCGTTGCCGAGCTCGCGCATGGCATGCAGCACGCGGCGGTGCACGGGCTTGAGGCCGTCACGCACGTCGGGCAGTGCCCGCCCGACGATCACGCTCATTGCATAGTCGAGATACGAGTGCCGCATCTCGTCTTCGAGACTGACCGACAGGACTTCGCGGGCGATATCAGCCATTAAACTGCGGCGAAATAAAAGGCCAAGTCTACCACGAAGCGCCTCGCGGGCCGGCGCTTTGCCGCAGCGCGCGGCTTATCGCGCAGCGCGCGTACTCAGGCAGGCACCGATATACTGCGCAACGCTGTCCACCCAAGAGAACGTGTGTCCACCCGGCAATGCGCAGACCTGCTGATCGAGCCCCGCTGGCTGCTGCCGATCGCGCCCGCTAACACCGCGCTCGCCGATCACGCGGTAGCGGTGTCCGCCGGACGCATCCTCGCCATGGGTCCCGCGGCGCAACTGCGCGCCCGCTTCGAGATCCGCGAGCGCGTGGTGCGCGAGCGGCATGCGCTGCTGCCGGGCCTGGTGAACGCCCACACGCGCGCCTGTCACACGCTGCTGCGCGGCTTGCCGGTGCGCGGCCCGCGCTGGCGCTGGCTGAGCGAAACCCTGGCTCCGGTGGAACAGCGTTGCCTGAGCGCGGACTTCGTGCGCGACGGGACCCGCCTGGGTGTGGCCGAGATGCTGCGTGCCGGGATCACCTGCTTCGCGGACCTGAGCCTGTTTCCGGAGGAAGCCGCGCGCGCCGTCGCTGCGGCCCACATGCGCGCGGCCATCGGTCTGCCGGTGGCGGACGCTCCCACGCCCTGGGCCGAGAACGCGACTGCGCACCTGGCCAGGGCCGGACGACTCTGGGACGAGTACCGCTCGGATTCACGCATCGGGTTGTATTTCGCGCCCCTGACGGTGCACGGCACGAGCAGCGAGGCGCTGCTCACGCGCGTGCGGCGCGTGGCGGATGAGCTCGACGCCCGCGTCGCCGTGCATTTGGCGGAGCTGGCCGGTCCCGCAGAATCTGCCGACGCCGCGGAGCTGGCAGCTCGCGCGCTCGCCGGTGCCGGCGTGCAGGACAGCGCGCGCGCGCAACGCGCTGCCCGTCCCCTGCGTCAGCTCCACGCGCTCGGCCTGCTGCGCCCGGGGTTCACCGCGATCGGTGCCGGTGTCTGCGACGGCGCGGATCTGGAGCTTCTGGCGCGCCACGGCGCGAGCCTGATCGCCTGCCCGCAGGCGGATCTGCGCCTCGGCGCGCGCTCACCGGTCGTGGCGCTCGACGGCAACCGCACCGGACTCGGCACCGACAGCCCGGCCGCCGCCGGTGCGCTCGACCTGCTGGCGGAGGCGCGCAGTGCGGCGCTGCACTCCGGCCTCGGGGCCGGGGAGGCGTTGCGCATGGCGACGCTCGGCGGCGCCACGGTACTCGGTCTGCAGGCCGAGATCGGATCGATCGAGCCCGGCAAGGCCGCCGATCTCACCTGCATCGATCTCGGAGCACTCGCCTGCCAGCCGGCCGCGGCCATCCAGGACGCCATTACATTTGCCGCGACGCGCAGCCAGGTGAGCGATGTGTGGACGGCCGGGCGGGTCGCCGTGAGCGGTGCGCGCCTCGTGGTGCTCGACGAAGAAGAGCTGGCCGGCCTCCCCGCGTGCTGGGCGCAGCGCATACGGATGGAGGCCGCGGCGTGAACGCCGATGGCGCGGAACTGGCGAAGTTCGACGCCAGCGCTGCGGCGTTCTGGGACAGCCACGGGGAGTTTCGTCCCCTGCACCTGTTGAATCCGGTGCGTACGCAGTTCATCGCGGAGCGCACAGCTCTCGCGGGCAGCCGCGTATTGGACGTGGGCTGCGGCGGGGGCCTGCTGGCTGAGGCACTGGCGCGCGCCGGGGCGCGCGTCACCGCCATCGACCTGGCGCCCGGCATGATCGAGGTCGCGCGTCTGCACGCTGCCGAATCCGCACTCGCCGTGGATTACCGCCTGGTCAGCGCGGAGCAGGTGGCGGCGGCCGAACCGGCCGGCTTTGATGTGGTCACCTGCATGGAAATGCTCGAGCACGTTCCCGAGCCTGCGGCCATGACGGCGACGCTCGCGCGCCTGCTGCGGCCCGGCGGCGCCCTGTTCGTCTCGACCCTCAACCGCAACCTCAGATCCTTCCTGCTGGCGATCGTCGGCGCGGAATACCTCCTCAATCTGATCCCGCGCGGCACCCACGAGTACGAGCGTCTCATCCGGCCGGCGGAGCTGGCGCGCTGGGCGCGCGCCGCGGGGCTCACTTTGGGAGCCATGGCGGGCATCGAGCTCAACCCGTTCACCGGGCGCGTGGCCCTGAGCGGCAATGTCACGGTGAACTACCTGGCGCATTTCCGGCGATGAGCGGCCTCGTGATTTTCAGCGTCGCCCTGGCCGCACTCGCCACCGGCGCGGTGCTGGGCGCGCTGGTGGCGCAGCTGCGCGCCGTGTGGCGCATCGAGGCGCTGCGGATCGAACTGGCCGCCGCGCAGGTGCGCCTGGAATCGAGCCTGCTGCAGGACGCGGACCGGCTGAAGCTGCTCGAGCAGTCCGAGACGCGCCTGCGCGCCGCGTTCGATTCCCTCGCCGGCGAGACCCTGCGCACCAACAGCGAGTTGTTCCTGCGCCTGTCGCGCGAGGCGCTCGGGCGCGACCAGGTCATCGCCGAGGGCGCACTCAAGGAACGCGAGTTGGCCATCGCGCATCTGGTGGAGCCGCTGCGCGCCGCGCTCGAGCGCACCGAGGCGCAGGTGCAGGCACTCGAGCGCGAGCGCCGCGACGCCTTCACCACCCTGCGCACCCAGATCGAGACCCTCGCCGGCGGCCAGGCGCAGCTGCAGCGCGAGACGCGCAATCTGGTCACCGCGCTGCGCCGCCCGGAGGTGCGCGGCCGTTGGGGCGAGCTGACGCTGCGCCGCCTGGTGGAGCTCGCCGGCCTCAGCGAGCACTGCGACTTCACCGAGCAGCTGCAGGTGGTCGGCGAGGAAGGCGCGTTGCGTCCTGATCTGGTCGTACACATGCCCGATGCACGCGACCTGGTGATCGACGCCAAGACGCCACTCGACGCGTATCTCGCCTCCCTCGAGGCGCCGACGGACGAGGAGCGCCAGCAGGCGCTCAAGCGACACGCCCAACAGGTCGAGACGCGCGTACGGGAGCTCGCGTCCAAGAGCTACTGGACACAGTTCGAGCGCAGCCCGGAGTTTGCCGTGCTGTTCCTGCCCGGCGATCAGTTTCTCTCCGCGGCGCTCGCCGAGCGCCCGGAGCTGCTCGAGACCGCGCTCGGCCAGAGCGTGATCATTGCCACGCCCTCGACCCTCATCGCGCTGCTCAAGGCGGTGGCCTACGGCTGGCGGCAGTCGGCCGTGGCGCACAACGCCGCGCTGATCCGCGACCTGGGCCAGGAGCTGTACCGGCGGCTCGGAACCTTCAACGGACATCTCGGCCGCATGGGACAGCGTCTCGGCAGCGCGGTGGAAGCCTACAACGCGGCCGTCGGCTCACTCGAGCGCCAGGTGCTGCCGCAGGCGCGACGCTTCCGCGAGCTGGGCGTCACCGCGGACGCGCCGCTCGCGGAGCTCGAGCCGATCGGGCAGCTGGTGCGCAACCCCGGCACGCCCACCGTGGCTGAGCCGCCCACCGTGGCTGAGCCGCCCACCGAGGCTGAGCCGCCCGCCGCGCTTGAGCCGCCCGCCGCGGCGGACGGGCCTAATGCCCGCAAGGCCTGAGGGGCCGCCGACCCGCGTCCTCGCCTGGCTCTACTTCCCGGTGGCGCAGCGACCGATGCTTGCCGCGTTGTGCGGCATCGAGAGCGAAATCGCCGCGAGTCTGAGCGCGGGGCTCGATCACCAGGTCGCGCATGTGCGCCTCGGCTGGTGGCGCGATGAGTGCGAGCGCTGCGCGCAAGGGCGGCCGGCGCATCCGCTCACACGCGCGCTGGCCGCAAGCTTCGCGCCCGGCGATCTCGCGCCACTCGCCGGACTCACCGGACTCGTCGACACGGCGATGTGGGATCTGGCGGCGGCCACCTTCGACACCCGTCGCGAGCTGACGGCGTATTGCGAGCGCTGGAGCGTGGCGCTGGTCGAGCCGTTAGCGCGGTTCGCGCTCCCCGGGATCGCCCCCGACACCTGCCGCGCCCTGGGGCGCGGGCTGCGCGAGATCGAGATGCTCAATGCGCTGGCGCGCGATGCGCGCGCCGGCCGGCTGCGGCTGCCGCTCGATGAGCTCGCGCGCGCGCACGCGCCCCCGCAGACCCTCGCCCAGCCGCCGTGGGACGCGGAGCTTGCCGGGCTGGTGCGCGAGCGGCATCGGCAGGTGCGCGCGGCGCTGGCCGCGAGCGTCGCCACACTGGCGCGGCACCAGCAGGCACCGCTGCGGGGCCTTCTGGTCTGGGCGGCGCTCGCTTGTGGCCACTCGCGGCGGGCGGAGCGCGCCTTGCCCGGCGCCGTCACCTCGGGCGACGATCACGGGCCGCTCGATGCCTGGCGCGCGTGGCGCGCGGCGCGTCGGGCCGATGCCGGCCGCTTCGCGCTGCGGGCGGACTGAAGGGAGGTCTCAGAGCGTGAGTGCCGCGTTCGATCCCCGCACACACCTCGCAGCTGCCGCTGAGCTGGCCGGCCGCGTGATCGCCATCACCGGCGCGGGCGCGGGGCTCGGCCGCGCGGTTGCGCTCGCCTGCGCGCGGCACCAGGCGAGCGTCATTCTGATCGGCCGCACCGTGCGCAAGCTCGAAGCCGTGCACGCCGAGATCGCCGCCAGCGGCGCACCCGAAGCCAGCATCGCGGTGCTCGACCTGGAGCGGGCGCTGGCCGCGGACTACGACCGGGTAGCGGATGCGGTGCTCGAGCGCTACGGGCGCCTCGATGGCCTGCTGCACAACGCGGCACTTCTCGGCACCCTGTCGCCCATCGAGCACTACGACGTGCCGACCTGGTGCCGCGTGCTGCACGTCAATGTCACCGCCGCCTTTGCGCTGACGCAGGTGCTGCTGCCGGCGCTGAAGAAGTCCGCGGATGCCTCCGTGGTATTCACGGCCAGCGCGGTGGGCCGCCATGGCCGCGCCTACTGGGGCGCGTACGCGGTGTCCAAATTTGCTGTCGAAGGCCTGGCGCAGGTGCTGTCCGCGGAGCTGGAAGGCATCAGCCACGTACGCGTGAACGCGCTGAACCCCGGACGCGCGCGCACCGCCATGCGCCGCCAGGCCTATCCGGCGGAGGACATCGGGACCCTGCCCCTGCCGGAGGCGCTCACCGGTCCCTACATCGCGCTGTTGGGTCCGGCGAGCCGCGGAGTCAGCGGCAGATCCTTCGACGCTCAGCCCTCGCCCGTCGCAGGGTAGCCCGGCACCAGCGCGCGCGCCTCCTCCTGGGTGAGCTCGCGAAACTGACCCCGCGCCAGCGAGCGCTCCAGCCTCACCGGTCCGAGCTGTGTGCGCAACACGCGGCTCACGAGCGCACCCTGACGCTCGAACAGCTGCCGCACTTGCTTGGCGGACAAAGATCATCTGCTCGCCTCATCGCGACCGAAAGTGTTTTGCCCAGCCGTTTTTTGAGGACCTGTACGGCAATCCGAATGAGCCGAGGCCGCAGGCTTTTGGTTCGCGGTACTCATTGTTCTTGCCAGCCTCCACCGAGATTTCGGTAAATGCTGACCAGACCTAAGAGCTCGTTCAACTGAGCCTGAGCGAGCCCCAACTCAGCATCAAAATAATTAGTTTCGTTCGTCAGCACCTCCAGGTAGCTGGTAGCGCCGCCTCGATAGCGCATCTCTGAAAGTTTCGCCGCCTCGTGGGCGGAGACCGCCAGTTGTTGCTGCTGCTCTCGGAACTCCCGGTCTTTGCGATACTCGACCAGCGAGTCCGAAACACCACGAAAAGCCTGCTGGATAGTCTGCTCGTAGATGAGCAGCGTTTCCTGTTGGCGAGCTTCGGAGAGTCTTACGCCGGAGCGAATTCTTCCACCGGCGAAGACCGGCTGTACCAGTGATCCTCCGAAGCTCCACAATCCGGCCGGACCGG
>Ga0209626_1000026_pt1 | contig 49183 bp, 39 predicted proteins | sample JacPinW_OM1H0_M2_FD_187962 | JGI IMG/M metagenome (GOLD analysis project Ga0209626, IMG submission 187962) | Forest soil microbial communities from Algoma, Ontario, Canada - Jack Pine, Ontario site 1_JW_OM1H0_M2 (SPAdes) (version 2) | ecosystem: Environmental > Terrestrial > Soil > Boreal... | reverse complement strand
TGCAGCACGATGTGCCCGAGGTGCATGACGAACACAGGGTGCTCGGTCGCATGAATGTCGCTCAGCACATTCCCCGGCACGGCCACGACATCGGCCACCTTGCCGGCTTCGAGCGTGCCCACCTCCGCCTCGATGCCCATCAGCTTCGCAGACTCGCGCGTGCCTGACTGCAACGCCGCGGCCGGGCTCATTCCGAGATCCGTCATGAGCCCGAACTCCATGGCATTCATCCCGTGCGGGTACACCCCCGCGTCCGTGCCAAAGGCGATGGGCACGCCGATGCGCAGTGCGGCCTTGAACATCGCGCCGTGGGCGGCTGCAGCGGCGCGTGCCTTGTCGGTGATTTTCTGCGGGTACGCGCCCGCGTCCGCCTGCTTGCTGACCCAATAAACCGCCATGCGCGTGGGGACCAGATACACGCCCTTTGACTTCATGATCTTAAGCGTATCCTCGGTGAGGAAACTGCCGTGCTCGATCGAGTCCACCCCCGCCTCGATGGCGATGCGCGCGGCGGCGTCTCCGTGGCAGTGTGCCGCGACCTTGCGCCGCCACTTGTGCGCCTCGGAGACGATGGCCGACATTTCTTCCAGCGTGAGTTGCGGCACATCGACGGGATCGGCTTCCGAGAGCACGCCGCCGCTCGCGGCGATCTTGATGACGTCCGCACCCCACTTCATCTGGTAGCGCACCGCTTCGCGGCACTCCTCGGGCCCGCTGCAGATGCCCTCGATCGGACCCCGCGGCCGCACGCGATCGGGCGGGGAGGAAAGACCATCGAAATGCCCGCCGGGTGAGCCAAGGCCGTGCACGGCGGTCAGGATGCGCGGACCCTCGGTGACGCCGGCGTTGATGGCGTTGCGCAGGCCCACGTCGACGAAGTCGTCCGCGCCGACATTGCGCACGCTCGTGAAACCTGCCGCCAGCGTACGGCGCGCGTACATCGCGGCGTACAGGGCCTGCTCGGCGGGAAAGCGCATCAGCCGGTTGTAGATGAAGTGGTAATAGTCCTGCTGGAACTCCATCGTGACATGCGTGTGAGCGTCGATGAAGCCGGGGAGCAGCGTCGCATCACCGAGGTCGATGACCCGCGCACCCGCAGGCGTCGCCGCCGTCCCGACCGACACGATGTGATCGCCGCGCACCACGACGGTGGCGCCGTCCTTGAGTGAGGTGCCGGTCGAGTCGAACACGTGCGCCGCCTTCAACACGATGGTTTCGGGCGCCGCCGCCGCTTCCGCGGACCGCACGGGCGTCGAGGCCGCGGCGAGCAGGCCGGTGACGACGGCGAGGATTGCCGCTGGGTGATGCGTCCCGCGCGCGCTCGCGTGGCTTGCTGTTGTCATGAGTGCACCGTTTCGACTGCGGTGCCGCAGTCTAGGGTGACCGTCGGGGCGCGGCAATTCCCCTCTCACGCGCGGCTGCCGGCCTGAGCTATGCTTACCTGATTGGGGGAATGATGCGCGGACTGCTGCTGTTGGTCGCGGTTCTGCTGTGCGCCCCGGCGCGGGCGGATCTGGTCACGGCGCTGCTCGCGTACCAGAAAGCCGACTACGAGCAGGCGTTCAGGGACTATCGCGAGCTGGCCGAGCTGGGTCAGCCCGTGGCCCAGTACAACCTCGCCATCATGTACGCCAAGGGACAGGGCGTGCGTCAGAGCGACCTCAACGCCTACGCCTGGGCGACCCTGGCCGCCGAGAGCGGCCAGGCACGCGGTAAGACTCTGGCGGAGAAGCTGCGCCCGGGGCTCGCGCCCGGCTCGGAGAAGATCGCGGAGGACATCCGCGCACCGTTCAGCCGCGCGGCCCTCGAAGCGCGCCTGATGCCGAAGGTGGAGGAGGATGCGGACGCGCGGACAAGCTGTCGGGTGCTCAAGGCCGCTGACCTTGTCTATCCTCCGGACGCTGAGCGCAACGGGGTACAGGGTAATGTGTTCGTGGAATTGGTCGTCATGCCGGACGGCAGCACCCGCAATCCTCGCATCCTGTACGCGGTGCCGCCGGGGGCATTCGAACCTGCCGTGCGTACCATGGTATTGCACCTGCGATACAAGCCACGCGAAGCGCGAACCAAGCCGGCCCATTGCCAGGTGATGTATCGCTTTGAGGTCCGACGGCACAGCGCGGCTGACTATCCGGACCTGGAGAGATTCCTTGACGTGACGTACCAGAAGGCTGAGGCGGGCGACATCGATGCGCAGTTAGTCTACGGCATGCTGCTGGCCGGACTCCCGCAGCTGGGTCACACCCGAAGTGACGCCCTGCCATGGTTTCTCAAGGCCGCCCAGGGGGGGTCCCGGAGCGCGCAATACGTGGTGGGTTCGAGCCTGCTGTTCGGCATGGGCTGCCACTGCGAGGAGAACAAAGGTGAGGTGTGGCTGCGCCGTGCCGCCGTGGCGGACCAGTCCAACGCACAGGTCACCCTCGCCGCCTACGCACTGCGCGGCACACCCGAGGCGGCGAATATCAAACTCGCCGCCGTCTGGCTCGAACGGGCTGCGGCGAGCGGCGATCATGACGGCATGTACTATCTGTCGGCGCTGTTGGCGGCAACGCCGGTCGAGGAAATGCGCGATCCAAAGCGCGCGCTGAGCCTGCTGGAGAAAGTGAAGGCGGACGTGAGTACCGACCCTGCGGTGTTTGAGATCCGCGCCGCTGCGCAGGCGGCATCGGGAGCGTTCGAGGATGCGGTGAGCAGCGAACGTCGGGCGATCGCGATGGCCACCAAACTGAAATGGGATCTCGAGCCGCTCAATGAGCGGCTCGCACACTACGAGTCGCGGCAACCCTGGTACGGCGACCTGTTAGGCCTGTAGCCGTTCAGGTCGTGTGCTCGACCGCAAAGCGGGCGAGGGCGGCGAGTCCATCCTTATAAGAGGAGTCCGGCAGCGCCTTGAGCGAGCTCAGCGCCCGCTCCAGCTCCTCACGCGCGAGGCGCGCGGTGTAATCGAGGCCGCCGGTGGATTCGATCGCCGCGACCACCAGCTCGAGCTGCTCGAGGCCCCCCTGTTCGATCGCGCGGCGGATGGCCGCGCGTTGTGTTTCGTTGCCGCTCTTGAGCGCGTGGATCAGCGGCAGGGTCGGTTTGCCTTCGGCCAGATCGTCGCCGAGGTTTTTGCCGCGCTCCTGCGGGTTGGAGCGGTAGTCGAGCACATCATCGACCAGCTGGTAGGCGGTGCCGAGGTGGCGGCCGTAGGCGGCGAGCGCCCGGCGCGCCGGGGGCGGCGCCTGGGCGAGCACCGCGGCCACTTCCGCACCGGCCTCGAAGAGCTTGGCCGTCTTGCGGTAGATCACATCGAGGTAGCGCTGCTCGGTCGTGTCGGGATTGTGGGCGTTCATCAGCTGCAGCACTTCGCCCTCGGCGATGACGTTGGTGGCCTCCGCCATGATTTCCATGACCGGCTGGCAGGCGAGGCCGGCCATCATCTGGAAGGCGCGTGAATAGACGAAGTCACCGACCAGCACGCTCGCCGGGTTGCCGAACACCTCGTTCGCGGTATGGCGGCCGCGGCGGAGCGAGGAGGCGTCGACCACGTCGTCGTGCAACAGCGTGGCCGTATGGATGAACTCGATGAACGCGGCAGCCTCGATGTGGGAGGTGCCCGGGTGCCCGCAGGCGCGCGCCGCGAGCACCACCAGCAGCGGCCGCAGGCGCTTGCCGCCACCGGAGATGATGTGCTCGGCGACCTGGTCTACCAGCGGCACGGCGCTCTTCAGGCGGGCCCGAATGACTTCGTCCACCGAGCGCAGGTCCGCTTGTATCAGCGCGCGAATCTCTTCCAGGGTCATTGCACGAGGGCGGCGTGTTTCTTGGGCCCGCATGGTAGCCGACCGGGGGGCGGCTTTGGAGAAATGGGTGAGGCGCTACGGAACGCTCGCAGTTTGGGAGCTAAGTCCTCGTCGTCCTTGAGGAAAGGGTCGTTTGACCGCGAGGGGGTCCGCCAGTAGAATGCGCGGCCTTTCGGGTCAAGGCCCATTCCCCACTCAAATACCATGTACGCGGTCATCGCCACGGGCGGCAAGCAATATCGGGTGACGAAGGACGGCGTGTTGCGCGTCGAGAAGCTCGATGCCGAGCCGGGCGCCACCGTCGAGTTCGGCGAAGTGCTGCTGGTGGGTGAGGGCGCGGACGTCAAGGTCGGCAGGCCTACCCTCAAGGGGGGCAAGGTACTCGCCACGGTGGTGCGCCACGGCAAGAGCGCCAAGGTGTCGGTCGTCAAGTTCAAGCGCCGCGCGCATTACCTGCGGCAGAAGAATCACCGACAGTTGTTCACCGAGGTCAAGGTCACGGACATTAGCGCAGGAAGCCTTTAGTCATGGCACACAAAAAGGCAGGCGGCAGTACCAGGAACGGCCGCGATTCGCACTCCAAGCGCCTGGGCGTGAAGCGCTTCGGCGGTGAGCAGGTGCTCGCCGGCAACATCCTCGTGCGTCAGCGCGGCACGCCGGTCCGTCCCGGTTCGAACGTCGGTGTGGGCACCGACCATACGCTGTTCGCCAAGGTGACCGGCAAGGTGCAGTTCCAGAAGAAGGGCGCCGAGCAGCGCCTCTATGTGAGTGTGCTGCCGGAGAAGGCCTGAAGCCGGCCACTGCGGGCGTTGGCAGCGCGCCGCGGCTCAGAATCGCAGCGTCGCGTCGACTCCGTACGTGCGTGGCTCGCCGACGAGCGCGTAATCGAAGCCCAGCAAACCGGTATCCGCATCCTTCTGATTGAGGGCGTAGGCGAGATACTGGCGGTTCGTGAGGTTCTTGATCCACGCACCGACGGTGTAACTGCGCTTGCCGGTGCTCTCGAACGACAGCCGGGCGTTGGCGACGCCGTAGGCGCCCTGCGCGTCCCGCTCGGTATTGAAGGCGTCGAAATACTGCTTGCCGTAGTAGTTGCCCTCGACGAACAGCCGCAAGTCACCCGCCGCCAGGTGGGCGAAGCGCCAGTCGACGTCGAGGCTCGCGTTGTAGTCCGGCGCCTGGATCAGGTGATTGCCCACGCAGCAGACGCGCGGGATCGTGTGCGCCATGTCTACAAACTGGCCGCTGTGCAGCGTCAGTTCCAGGTACTTGGTGCTCATGAGACCCAGGCTCGAGCCGATCTCGAGGTCAGGGGTCGCTTTGGCTCGCAACTCGAACTCGGCGCCGTCGACGCGCGACTTCGGAGCGTTGACCGTGCGGAAGCCTGAGCCGAGGCCGTGCGGCAGCGTGAACGCATCGAGGAACTGCTGGTTCTTGTAGTCGTAGTGGAAGAGTGCGGCGTTGAACACGCCGCGGCGCTCCCAGAACCCCGTCTTCAACCCGATCTCGTACGAGGTCAGCTTTTCCGCGCCCGCGAACGTGAGCTCGGTGGGATCGTTGTAGGCCTGGCCGTTGAAGGCGACGCCGCGATAGCCCTGACTGATGCTCGCGTAGGCGAGCAGGTCCTCGCCCGGCTTCCAGTCGACGCCAATCTTGCCGCTGAAGTTGTTGGTGTCCTTGCCGAACTCGGGGACCACTCCGAGTCCCTGCGGCGCGAGTCCTGTCTGGAAGAAGGTTCGCGGAGCGGTGACGCCCGCAGGCAGCGCACCGATGGTCTGCGTCCACCAGGTGGTGCCCCCATCGGGGGCGAAACCGACCGATCCCGGATTGGCAAGGCCGCCCTCCAGCGCGTAGAAGTCGCTGATGGTTACCTTGTCCTTGGTGTAGCGCACGCCCGCACGCAGCGTGACTTTCGGGGCCACGACGAACGTGGTGTTCAGGAACACCGCCCGGCTGTCCTTGAGCTGATCGAAACTGTTGTACTCGTCGAATCCATACAGTGGCACCGGGACGCCCGGGTTGGTCGGGCCCCACGCGCCAAGGTAACCATCGAAGAAGTGGAACTGGACGGTCGCGTGCGTACTCTCGCGCCCGTAGTAGAGCCCGGCGAGCCAGCCGAAGGCGCCGGTGTCGTGCGAGGCGAGACGGATTTCCTGCGAGAACGCGTTGACGCTCGAGAAGTAGGTGTTCGGGTCGTCGAGCCGGGCCTCGATCGGCAGTCCGCCGTCGTCGCTCTTCTCGTACCACCACCCGTAGTCGTAGCCGGTGACCGAGGTCAGCGTCGCATGCTCGCTCATCTGCCAGTCGAGCTTCAGTGAGACGCTGTCGTTGTGGATGTCCTTGTGGACCGCGAATTTGGCGCCGTTGTCGAACCAGCCGATGTTGCCATTGAACCCGGTCCCGTTGGGGTCGTTGTTGAGGGCGTGCGCCCCATAGGGCGTGCCGCCGGAGCGGCTGACCGAGGCCTTGAGTGTGGCCGTCATGGCATCGCTGGGCCGGGCCATCAGAGTGAAGCGGCCGGCGAGCGCATCGACGCCGTTCAAGGGTTCAACGCTGGGTCTGGGCACGACGTTGCCAAGCGAGTCGACGCCGGGCACGGTGCTACGGACCCAGCCGTCACGTTTTTCGTACAGCAGCGCGGCGCGCCAGCCGAGCTCGTTCTCGACGATGGGGCCGCCGACCGCGCCGCGCGCTGAATAGTCACTGTAGTTGCCGCCGCCGACGGTGAGGTAGCCGTCGTAGGAGGACAGACTCGGATTCCTGGAATAGAAGCTGATCGCCCCGCCGGTCGCGTTCTTGCCGTACAGCGTGCCCTGCGGGCCGCGCAGCACTTCGACGCGATCCAGGTCATAGATCTGCAGCGCCTGAACGGCGCCGACGCTCTTGTAGACCTCGTCGACGTACATGGCGACCGGGCTGCTTTGGTTCTCGCTGAAGTCCTGGGTCGTCACTCCGCGCAGCGTGAAGGTCGGCTGCGCTTCAGGGCCGTACGGGGAGTTGAGCAGCAGGTTCGGGACGGAGGAGGTGATATCGCCCGCCTGGCGCACGCCGCGCTCGGCCAGCTCGTTCGCCGAGATGGCCGTGACCGCCACCGGCACGTCCTGCAGCCGCTCGGTCACGCGCTGCGCGGTCACCGTGATCTCCGCGAGCGCCTCATCCGCGCGCACGCTCTGCAGTGAGGCCGCGCTCAACGTCGCGCCGCCTGCCAACAGCCAGTAGAAACGATTGCCCCGCCAACGCATAGAGCATCTCCCCTGTGACGGATGCGTGAGGAGTCTGCAGTTCAGGCGCGGCGTCCATGTCGTCACCGGCTGCGTGACGCATCGATTATCGATATTATGTTATCGCAATCTTCTCACTGTAGGATGAGTCTGCACGAGCGTCAACCCGCTCAGGCGGATGCGCTACAGTTGCCGGATGAAATTCGTCGATGAGGCGCGCGCCCGGGTGCAGGCCGGCAACGGCGGGCGCGGCAGCAGCAGTTTCCGCCGTGAGAAGTTCGTGCCGTTCGGGGGCCCGGACGGCGGCGACGGCGGCCACGGCGGCAGCGTCTACCTGCGCGCGGCGTCGGGCATCAACACACTGGCGGATTTCCGCATCGAGAGGACCTTCAAGGCGCCCCACGGGGAGGCCGGTGGCGCCAACGACTGCAGCGGCCGCGGCGGCGCGGATCTGTACGTGCCGGTGCCGATCGGCACCGTGGTGCGCGACGCCGACACGCACGAACAGCTGGGAGACCTCACGCGCAACGGCGAGGAGCTGCTGGTCGCGCGCGGCGGCAAGGGCGGCTGGGGGAACCAGCGCTTCAAGTCGAGCACCAATCGCTCACCGCGCCAGTTCGGCCCGGGGCTTCCCGGCGAGCGGCGCCTGCTGGAATTCGAGCTCAAGGTCATCGCCGACGTGGGCCTGCTGGGGCTGCCCAATGCCGGCAAATCCACGCTCATCCGCGCGGTGTCCGCCGCGCGGCCCAAGGTCGCGGACTATCCGTTCACCACACTGCACCCGAACCTGGGGGTGGTGGACGTGGGGCAGCACCGCAGCTTCGTCATGGCCGACATCCCCGGTCTCATTGAAGGGGCGGCGCAGGGGGCGGGACTCGGGATCCGGTTCCTGAAGCACCTGCAGCGCACGCGGCTGTTGCTGCACCTGGTGGATATCGCGCCGCTCGACCCGCAGGCCGACCCGGTCCGCGATGCACGCGCCATCGTTCAGGAGCTGAAGAGTTTCAGCAAGGACCTGGGGCTGAAGCCGCGCTGGCTGGTGCTGAACAAGCGCGACCTGCTGCCGGCGGCGGACGCCGAGCGGCGCGCGCGCACCATCGGGCGCGCCTTGCGCCATCGCGGGCCGCAGTTCCTGATCTCAGGGGCGACCGGCGAGGGGACGAAGGCGCTGTGCGAGGCGGTTATGACGTTTTTGGAGGAGAACGATCGAGCGGCACGCGAGCGCGCATCATCTCCAGGAGATGCTGGCGTCTCGCCGCCGGTCGCAACTTCAGAGGAGTCGGAATGACCGGGACCGGGATACTGGCCTTGGGATTCGCTGCGCTCATTACTGCCCTCATTGCATTGCGCGGATACGGGCCGCTAGGCGACTCTTGTGCCGTGCGGCCTTATTGCGATGGATGATCTGCTTGCTCACGAGCGAGTCGATGACCGGCACGGCCTGGCTGTAGCTGGTCTTGGCGGCCTCTTTGTTGCCAGCGGCAACGGCGCTGGTCACGCCGCGCACGGCGGTGCGCATGCGTGAACGTAACGCCACATTGCGGGTGCGATGCTTCTCTGCCTGACGGGCAGCTTTTTCAGCGGACGCGGTATTGGCCACGCAATCTCCGTATCGAGGCCGGGGTCACAAGCGAGCGAGGGCCGGTAGTCTGCGCATCGGGCCGGCGCTTGTCAACGCGGCGGCAACCGGCGACGGTCGAGCCGGCGCGCTTCACATAAACTGGCGGTTGGCGAGCGCGAAGGCAGCGCGCGTGAGTTAACTTAGTCTTTTGACATCAATGGCTTAAGCGCTTCATGAAGCTCGTTCGAGGACTCAGCGGCGGAGGTGCGCGCGGGGGTGCCTGCGTGATGACCATCGGCACTTACGATGGCATTCACCTCGGCCACCAGGCGCTGCTGGCACGCCTGAACGAGCACGCGAAGCAGCGGGCAGAACCTGCGGTACTGCTGACGTTCGAGCCCATGCCGCGCGAGTTCCTCACCCCGAACGATCCGCCCGCGCGGCTCACGTCGCTCCGCGAGCGCTGGCGGATCCTCTCGGGCACGCGCCTGGATTACCTGTGGCTGCTGCGCTTCGGCGAGGCTTTGCGTAACCTCCCGGGTGAAGCCTTTGCACAGCTCCTGGCGCGCGAGCTGCGCCCCTGCCTCATAGTCGTCGGTCACGACTTTCGGTTCGGACGCCAGGGCGAGGGGACCGCGGCTCTCCTGGCTGCGGCCGGGACGCGGCTGGGGTTCGAGGTGGACGTGCTCTCGCCGGTGATGCTGGACGGGGAGCGCATCAGCAGCAGCGGGGTGCGCGCGGCGCTGGCGTGCGGGGACTTTGAGCGTGCGCGGCGTTGGCTGGGTCGCCCCTGGTCGATGCGCGGGCGGGTGATGCCGGGCAGGCGCCTGGGACGGGAGCTGGGATTTCCGACCGCCAACCTGCCGCTCGAGCGCCGGCGCGCGCCGGTCGCCGGGATTTTCGCGGTGCGCGTGCACGGGGTGGGAAGCGGCCCGCTGCCGGGCGTCGCCAGCCTCGGCACCCGCCCCACGGTCGCCGGAGACGAGGCGCTGCTGGAGGCGCACGTATTCGATTTTGGCGAAGACCTGTACGGTCGCGAGATTGAAGTGGAGTTCGTGGCGAAGTTGCGCGACGAGGCACGCTTCGCGAGTCTCGAGGCGCTCACGGCGCAGATGCGGCGCGATGCAGCGGATGCGCGCCGCATCCTCAATGGCTGAGTACACATGGCGGACTACAAACACACCATCAATCTGCCGCAGACCGACTTCCCGATGAAGGCGGACCTCGCCCAGCGCGAGCCGGCGATGGTGCGCGCGTGGGAGGAGCGCGGCTGTTACGCGAAGCTGCGGGAGCTCTCGCGCGGGCGGCCGCGTTTCGTGCTGCACGACGGGCCGCCGTACGCCAACGGCGCCATTCACATCGGTCACGCGGTCAACAAGATCCTCAAGGACATCGTGGTCAAGTCGCGCTCGCTCGACGGCTTCGACTCGCCCTACATCCCCGGCTGGGATTGCCACGGGCTGCCGATCGAGCTGCAGGTGGAGAAAAAGTACGGCCGCCCGGGGCACAAGCTCGACGCGCAGGCCTTTCGTGCCGCCTGCCGCGCCTATGCGCACGAGCAGATCGAGCTGCAGCGCGCCGACTTCAAGCGGCTCGGCGTTCTCGGGGACTGGGACCGGCCTTACCTCACCATGTCGCCGCGCTACGAGGCGCAGCAGCTGCGCGCGTTCGGCCGCATCATCCGCAACGGACACCTCTACAAGGGCGTGAAGCCCGTGCACTGGTGTCTCGATTGCCGCTCGGCGCTCGCGGAGGCCGAGGTCGAGTACGAGGAGAAGACCTCACCGGCGATCGACGTGGCGTTTCGCGTGACGGACCGCGCTGATCTGGCGGCGCGCATCGGCCTGACCGCCGCCCAGCTGGGCACCGCGCCCGTGGACGTCGTGATCTGGACCACGACGCCCTGGACGCTGCCGGCCAATCAGGCCGTCGCGCTGCGGGCGGAGTTCCGCTACGTGCTCGCGCAGTCCGGAACCGGCGCCGAGCGGCGGCGCGGGCTGATCGTGGCAGCCGAGCTCCTGGAACCGTCCCTCAAGCGCTTCGGCCTGGCCGGCGCTGCGGTGCTGGCGCAGTTCGAGGGCCGCGCGCTCGAGGGACTGAAGCTGCAGCACCCGTTCCAGGACCGGCAGGTGCCGGTGGTACTCGGGGAGCACGTGACGCTCGATGCCGGCACCGGCGCGGTCCACACCGCCCCCGGGCACGGTCACGAGGATTTCGCGGTCGGGCAACGCTACGGCCTGCCGGTGACCAACCCGGTCGGCAACGACGGGCGCTTCCTGCCCGACATCCCGCTCGTGGCGGGCCTGAAGGTGGATGCGGCCAATGCGGTGATCATCGATGCGCTCGCCAAGGGCGGCCGGCTCCTGCACCAGGAGTCATTGCGCCACAGCTATCCGCATTGCTGGCGTCACAAGACCCCGGTCATCTTCCGCGCCACACCGCAGTGGTTCATCAGCATGGAGCTCGCCGGCCTGCGCGCGCACACCCTGCGCGACATCCCGGGCGTGGCCTGGACGCCGGCGTGGGGCGAGCAGCGCATCACCGGCATGATCGAGAGCCGTCCCGACTGGTGTATCTCCCGGCAACGCACCTGGGGGGTGCCGATTCCCCTGTTCGTGCACAAAGAGACCGGCGAGCGGCATCCGCGCAGTGAGGAGCTGATCGAGGCGGCCGCCGCCCGGGTCGAGCAGGGCGGGATCGACGCCTGGTTCGCGCTCGAGCCGCAGGAGCTGCTGGGGGCGGACGCAGCGCATTACGACAAGGTCACCGACGTCATGGACGTGTGGGCCGACTCGGGGCTGTCGTTCGAGTGCGTCGGCGCCGAGCGGCCGGAAGTCACGGCGCCGATGGAGCTGTACCTCGAGGGCTCGGATCAGCATCGTGGCTGGTTCCACAGCTCGCTGCTGATGTCCGAGGCCCTGTACGAGCGCGCGCCGTACCGTGGGGTGCTCACCCACGGGTTCACGGTCGATGAGAAGGGCCGCAAGATGTCGAAGTCCCTCGGTAACGTGGTGGCGCCGCAGAAGGTCATGAACAGTCTCGGGGCGGATGTGCTGCGTCTGTGGGTCTCGGCCACCGACTACGCCAACGAGATGAGCGTGTCGGACGAGATCCTCAAGCGCATGGCGGATTCCTACCGCCGCATGCGCAACACCCTGCGCTTCCTGCTCGGCAATCTCCACGGCTTCGATCCCGCCCGCCACGGGCTGCCGGCGGCGCGGCTGCTGGCGCTCGATCGCTGGGTGCTCGAGCGCACGCGCACCCTGCAGGCGGAAGTCCTCGAGGCCTATCGCAAGTACACCTTTCATCTGATCTATCAGAAGGTGCACAACTTCTGCAGCGTCGATCTGGGGGGCGTGTATCTCGACGTCATCAAGGACCGCATGTACACCACGCCCGCCGCCGGCCCCGCGCGCCGCTCGGGCCAGTCCGTCATGTTTCAGATCGCCGAGTGCATGGTGCGCTGGCTCGCGCCGATCTTGAGTTTCACCGCCGAGGAGGCCTGGCGCCATCTTCCGGGCGAGCGGCGCGAGTCCGTGTTTCACGAGAACTGGCATACTGTGCCGCCGGCGCCGGCGGACGCCATCGACTGGGACGCACTCATGCAGTTACGCACCGACGTCACGCGTGAGCTGGAAAAGCTGCGCGACACCGGCGCGATCGGCGCGCCACTGGACGCCCGGGTCGAGGTGTACTGCGTGGCGGAGGAGTTGGCGCGCTTCGCAGCGCTCGGCGAGGAGCTGCGGTTCCTCCTGATCACCTCGCACGCGCACGTGCACCAGGCCGCGGTGGCGCCCCCGGGGGCGGTGGCGGCCACCAACACCGGACGCAGCGGGGTGTGGATCGTGGTGCAGGCGAGTACCGATCCGAAGTGCGTGCGCTGCTGGCACCGGCGTGCGGATGTCGGCTCGGACGCGCACCACCCGCAGCTGTGCGCACGCTGCGTCAGCAATATCGAAGGTCCGGGAGAGCAGAGGAAATTCGTATGAGCGAGGCGGGCAACGGGGTGCCGGCGCCGCACTCGGGTGTCGCGGGCGCGGCGCGCTCGCTGCCGGCAGCGGCGAGCGGCTGGCGCTGGTTGCCGCTGGCGGCGGCGCTTATCATTGCCGACCAGCTCGTCAAGGCCTGGATGGTGCATCACTTCGCGCCGCTCGAGCGGGTACACGTGCTGCGCGTGCTCGACATCATTCTGACTTACAACACCGGTGCGGCCTTCAGTTTCCTCTCGGATGCCTCGGGCTGGCAGCGCTGGCTGTTCGTGCTGCTCGCGCTCGGCGTGAGCGCGGCCCTGATCGTGTGGATGCGCCGGCTGCGCGCCGCGGTCCACGGCCTGCTCGCCTGCGGGCTGGCGCTCATCGTCGGCGGAGCGCTCGGCAACATGATCGACCGCCTGACGCTCGGCCGGGTGGTCGACTTCATTCATGTGCACTGGCGGCAGGCCTACTTCCCCGCCTTCAACCTGGCCGATTCCGCCATCACCGTGGGAGCGGTGGTGCTGCTGATCGATGCCTGGCGCGAGACCCGGGCGGCCAGGCGGGAGCGCGCCTGATGCAGGTGCTGCTCGCCAACCCACGCGGCTTCTGCGCCGGCGTCGATCGCGCCATCGACATCGTCGAGCGGGCGCTCGAGCTGTTCGGTGCCCCGATCCACGTGCGCCACGAGGTGGTTCACAACACCTACGTGGTGGAGCGCCTGCGAGGACTCGGGGCGGTGTTCGTCGATGAGCTCGCCGAGGTGCCCGCGGGAGGCACGGTGATCTTCTCCGCGCACGGGGTGTCGAACGCGGTGGAGGAGCAGGCCCGGGCCCGGCGTCTCACGGTGTTCGATGCCACCTGTCCGCTGGTGACCAAGGTGCACATGGAGGTACAGCGCTATGCGCGCGAGGGGCGCGACGTGGTCCTGATCGGACACGCCGGCCACCCGGAGATCGAGGGCACCATGGGCCGCTTCGATGGTTCCTGGGGTGGCCGCATCCACCTGGTGCAGAACCTCGCTGATGTGGAGGCGCTCGGGGTGCGCGACCCCGAGCACCTGGCGTCCGTGACCCAGACCACGCTCTCCGTGGACGATACGGCCGAGATCGTCGCGGCACTGCGGAGCCGATTCCCGGCACTCGCCACGCCGCGCCGCGAAGACATCTGCTATGCGACCCAGAACCGCCAGGACGCCGTCAAGAAACTTCTCGAGCAGTGCGACGTGCTGCTGGTGGTGGGTTCGCGCACCAGTTCCAACTCCAACCGCCTGCGCGAGCTCGCCGACCGTGCCGGCGTGCCCGGCTATCTGATCGACGGCCCGGCGGATCTGCGCGCCGAATGGTTCGCCGGCAAGCGCGCCGTCGGCGTGAGCGCCGGAGCCTCGGCGCCGGAGCTGCTGGTGCAGCAGGTGATCGAGCAGCTCGGCCGCTGGGGCGGGGAGGCGCCGCGCGAGGTCATCGGGCGTGAGGAGCGCGTGTACTTCGCGCTGCCCCGCGAGCTGCGCCGCGAGTCAGAAAAACCCGTGTAGCGGCACAACTCGCTGCGCCCAGGCTCAAGCCCGTCTGGTTGCCGTTCCCGGCGATCCATTTTCCGCGCTCCGCCTGGAACCCCCGCGTGCGCCACCGACACTCACAGGTGGACGGGCGTACGGGGGATCTTCACATGCGACACATTTCCGCTCTAAAACACACGCGTTCGATACTGCGGTTGGTGGCAGGCGCCCTGCCCCTGATCCTCACCTCATGCGGCGGAGGCTACGGTGGCGGGAGCGGCGGCGGAATGGGTACCAACCCCTGCGGCGGATCCTACTCGGCCTGCCCGCCCCCGACCGTGACCCTGACCGCCCCGGCCCCGGGAGCAACCGTGAGCGGGACCGCCGTTATGCTGACTGCGACCGCGGCGGCGTCGACCATGAACGGTCTGACCGTCAGCCGGGTGGACTTCATGATCGATGGCACGATCGTGGGAACGGCGATGACCTCTCCCTACACGGTCAGCTGGAACAGCACCAGCGTGACCAAGGGCAGCCATTCGCTCACCGCCAAGGTGACCGACAGCGCCAACGGCACGGCGACCACGCCGGCCATCATGATCAACACGACGGGTATGGCGGTCGTCGCGGTCGCCATGACTGCAGCGCAGATCTTCCCCGCGCCAAGCTCGAGCGCCTCGGGGACCGCGAATATCAGCGTGAAGCTCGAGAGCGGCGCGACCAGCGGCAAGGTGATGCTGAGCGGCCTCACCGCAACGGCGGTGACCATCAACGAAGGCTTTGCGGGCGCAACCGGGCCTCGTGTGATCACGCTAGCGAATGGCGGCGCTGCCGGTGAATGGGTGGTGCCCGCCAACGCACTGCTGACGGCAGAGCAGGTGACCGCGCTGCAGCAGGGCAAGCTGTATGTGATCGCGACCTCCGCGGCCAATCCTCGCGGTGAAGTTCGCGGCCAGATCGTACCTGACAACATCGTGGTGACCTTCTCCGGCCTGGAGCGCAGTCAGGAAGTCGCCGCGGTCGGCCTCGCGGCCGGCGGGATTGCCGCGACGACGGTCGATACGAGCGCCAACACGCTCACCATTCATGTCAACTCGACCGGCGTGGATGATGCGATGGCAGCGCAGGTGGCCACCGGCGCCGCGGGTGCCACCGCAGCGACGCTCGCCGAACTGACCAAGGACAGTGTCAACATGGGTCACTGGTCGACGCAGCTCGTCGCCATCAGCGCCGCCGACGTCGCCAACTTCAAGGCGGGCCGGTGGCAAGTGAGTGTCGCAACAGCCGTTCAGCCGAACGGCGCGATTGGCGGGCAGATCACCGACTAAGCAAGACCCCGCGCCGGCCCGCGCTTTGGATGCGCGGGCCGGTCTTCTTCAGAAAAACCCGTGTAGCTCGAGGAAGTACAGCCGCGTGTGCTCGCTGTCGAGCTGCGGTATGCCGTCCGCGTAGCGCACGCCGGCGCGCAGCTGCACGAACTGCACCGGCGTCAGCTCGTACAGCAGGCTCCAGCGAGTCTGTGCGTCGTGCGCCACGCGGCGGTTCGGATCCAGGTACTCGCCCGTGATCTTGAGATTGTGGCCGCGGGCGAGCGCCCAGTTGGCTTCCACCAGAGTCGCGAGCATCTTCACGCCGCCGGCGGCCACGCTGCGGTCATCGATGAGGTCGGCCTCGCCGAGCCAGGCGATGGGTCCGGTCTTCAGTCCGCCGAACAGTCCCCAGGCGCTCTTGGCTCCCGCGGCGGCGGCATTGTTGTAGTTGGCGGCCGCGCCGAGCCGCCAGCGGGCATCGACCCACACCAGCTGCGCGCTCGACTGCTTGCCGTGGCTGGTGGCGGCGCCGCCTGCGGTGCCGTTGCTCTCGGCGAGCTGCGCATCCCAGTGACCCTTCAGCCAGCCGAACTCCACGCCCTGATCGGGCGTGGTCATGTTGATGCCGCTGGCTTGCCTGACCAACGCGGTCTGATCCTGCAGGCGCAGGCCGAAGGGCAGGTACAGCTGCCCGCCCTTCAGATACCAGGAGTGATCGGCGGACCAGAACATCCCCCAGGCTTCGCGGTTGAGCGCCCCACCCGGGGCCACCTGCTCATCGACATAAACCAGCAGGCGGTCGGGGATCACGCTGGCGTCGAGGTAGACACGCGTCTGCTGCATCTGAAACTGATCGAGTGTCTGCGCATGCCGCAGCTGCTGGCTTGAAGCGTCGAAGCGCAGATCCCCGCCGAGCGAGATAAAACGCGTGATCTGACCGGCCCAGGTGTCGGCGCCCGTGTCGAGGTGCTGCGCCGGCAGCTGCGTCTGCGCGAATACGTCGCCGAAGGCGTTACGCAGGCCGCCGCCGGTGGGGTTGACGTGGCACTGACTGCACTTGGCTCCCTGGCTGACTGCGAGATAGGGCTCGGCCTGAACGGACCCCGCGCACAGGCACGCGAGCGCGAGGATGAGCGAAGCGAAGCGACCGAGACGGGTGCTCATGGTGCGCTGTCCACGGTGTCCACGGTGAATTCCCAGCTGTAGTCGTTGCCGAGCGCGCGCGCGTCCACGTCCGCCAGCGCGCCGCCTCCGCTGCCGCGCAGCGTCAGCCGGTAGGTTCCGGCGCCGAGCGCGCTGCGCGGAATGATCACGACGACGCTCGCATTACCCTCGGCGAGCCGTGCGGAGATCGAGCCGGCCGGCGCCGCCGCGCCGGCTGTGAGGCGCTCCAGGCGCAGCGTCGTGTCATTGATGAGCGAGGCGTCCACCTCGTGATTGAAGGCCACCACGATCTGCTGCACCGGGCCCACGACCCGCGACTGATTCTCGGGCGAGGTCGCCGCGACGGCGAAGCTCGCTGCGCGCTCGCTCGCCATCACGCCGTTCGGGGCGCCGTTGGTGATCCACTGGCGGATGACGTCGAGGGTGGCCTGCGGGAGCGGCGGGCCGCCGAACGGCATCTGCACGCCGACGATTCCGGGGCTGCCCTGGAGTTTGAGTACCAGATAACTGCTGTCGGGAACGCCCGGCTTCACCCGCAGCACACCCGCAGCTTCGTTGCTGGGAACGCCGACCAGGAGGGCGTAGCTGTGCGCCGCATCGAGCGCCAGCCCCTCGGGGGCGCCCGCGCCGCTGTGGCAGCGCACGCAGATCGGCGTGAACACATTGTCCTGAATGGATTGAAAGTCGGCGGTGAGCGGCGGCGGCACGCCGCTCCCGGAGCCGAGCGGTTGCCCGTTGGCATCCAGCCCCACCCCGTTCCCGGCACAACCCGCGAGCAGCGCGGTGCTGAGCGGCACCAGCAGGCGCGCCCCTGACACATACGACATCGCATAGACCTCACCGACCAATGTGTCGTGAGTGCGCGGGCAACGCGATGTTGGTTCCCGTTCCCGCCGAATCATTTTTCGCGCAGCGGCCTAAACCGCCGCGCGCGCCGCCGACACCTACCAGCGCACAGATTCACAGCGACACGGGAACTCTTCACATGCGACACACTCTCGGTTTCACACACGCGCCTCGAGCGCTCCGGTTGATGGCAGGCGCCGCGGCGCTGATCATCGCGGCCTGCGGCGGCGGCTACGGCGGCGGCGGCGGCGGAGCGGTTTCGATGGGCTGCGGCGGCGCCTACGGCAGTCCCTGCGCCGCTCCGACCATCACCATGACAGCCCCGGGCACGACCGTGAATCGCACGGTCAAGCTGAGCGCCACGGCGTCCGCAGCCAGCGGCACCACGATCAAACAGGTCGATGTCATGATCGACGGCACGATCGTGGGAACGGCGACCGCCGCTCCCTACACCGTCAGCTGGGACAGCACCACCGTGAGTGACGGCAGCCACGCGCTCACCGGCAAGGTCACCGACAGCCAGATGGGGACCGCCACCTCGGCGGCCATCAACATCGCGGTGAAGAACAATCCGGTGTTCAGCGTCGCCATGGCGGCGGCGCAGATCTTTCCCGCGCCGAGCTCCACCGCCACGGGAACGGCGAGTGTTACCGTGAAGCTCGCGAGCGGCGCCACCAGCGGCAAGGTGACGCTGAGCGGGGTCACCGCGACTGCCGTGACCCTGAATGAGGCCTTCGCGGGTGCCACCGGGGCGAGCGTGATCACGCTCGCGGCCAATGGCGGCACCGCGGGTGAATGGGACGTGCCCGCGGGCGCACTGCTCACCGCCGACCAGATGACCGCGCTGTTGCAGGGCAAGCTCTACCTGATCGCGACCTCCGCCGCCAATCCTGCCGGCGAGATCCGCGGCCAGATTACCCCTGACAACGTCAAGATCGTGTTCTCGGCCCTGGCCGGCTCCCAGGAGGTGCCAGCGGTCACGGTCACCGCCTCCGGAGTGGCCGCCACGACGGTGGACTCGGCCGCCAGCACGGTCACCGTGCACCTCAATTCGACCGGCGTCGACGATGCGACCGCAGCGGAGCTCGATACCGCGGCCGCGGGCGCCATCGGGCCGAAGCTCGTCGCTCTCACCAAGGACAGCGTCAACATGGGCCACTGGTCGGCGGAGCTCGCGACCGTCACCGCCGGCGACGTCGGCAACTTCACTGCCAACAAGCTGTATGTGAATGTCAAGACACCCGCCGATCCCAACGGCGCGATCCGCGGCCAGGTCACCGCCTCGACAACGCCGCCGCCCGCCGCGCCGACTCTCACGCAGCTCAAGTCGACCGCGTTCACCGTCTGCGGCGGCTGCCACACCGGTGGCGGCAGCTCGCTCCCCTCGTCGATGGACCTGACGCCCGCCCACATCTACGCCTCCATCGTCAACGTGGCGAGCGTGGAGCAGCCGGCGCTCAAGCGCATCAAGCCGGGCGATCCGAACAACAGCTACGTGGTGCAGAAGCTCGAGGGCGCGGCCGGGATCTCCGGCGTGCGCATGCCCTTCGGAGGCCCGTATCTCGACCAGGCGACGATCGATCAGGTGAGGGCGTGGGTCACCGCCGGCGCGCAGAACAACTGACAGACTTGGCTTTCCCCCTGGCCGGCCCGCGCTTTGGATGCGCGGGCCGGTTTTCCTTTGTGCGGCGCGCGCTCACCGTCAGCGGGGACACGACTTCAGGGCTCGGCGCGGCCGCGGTTCTGGTAGAGCGACTTCTTCAGCTTCCAGCGCTTGTGCGACCAGGGCCAGTCGGACGGCGCGGAGCGGATCTGCTCCTCTACCCGGCGCGCGTAACGCTCGGTCAGCGCGCCCGCGGGCAGCGACTGCGTCGCCGTGGCGAGCGGCTCGAACTGCATTTCGTAGTAGCCGCGCGCGGTGCGGCGCATGGCGATGAAGAACACCGGAAAGCGCGTGACGCGCGCGATCTCCTCGGGACCCAGGTAGAACGCCGTGTCGCGATTGAGAAACCGGGTCCAGTACTTTTGCTCGCTGCGGGTGGGCTCCTGGTCGGCGACCATCGCCACCGCGCGCACCAGGCCGCGGCGCTTGATGATGTCCGGCAGCAGCTCCTGTGCCGGCACCAGGCGGCTGCCGAAACGGGTGCGCACCTTCTTCATCTCGCGCTCGGCCCAGTTGTCCACCAGCGGCTTGTAGGCGGCATCCAGCGGGTAGCCGAGCTCGAGCGAGAGTGCGAGCAGCATCCACTCCCAGTTGCACTGATGCGCGGCCACCAGCAGCACGGACTGGCCCTGCTCGAGGAGCGCGCGCGGCGCCTCGAGGTTCACGATGCGCACGCGCCGGCGGATCTGCTGCGCAGTCAGAGCCGCGGACTTGATGATCTCCACCAGCATCTGCGCGAAGCCGAGGTAGTAGCCGCGCATGACCGAGCGCAACCGCGGCTCGTCGAAGTCGGGGAATGCCCGCGCCAGGCTCTCGCGCACCATGCGCTCGCGGTACGGGAACACGCGATACGCCAGCCAGCCGAGAACGGCCGCGAAACCGTACAGCACGCGCAGCGGAATGTGCGCCGGCAGCCGCACCCACCACGCGGAACGCACCGGCGCGGCCTCCGGCGGCGCGCCGGAGGCAGTGCCGTGGTCCGGGGAAGCCTCGGTCAGCATTCCGCCCTAGTTTACCGGATGCGGTTGCGGTGGGGTCGCGGGCGGTGGCGGCTGCGCGGTGAGCACGCGGCCGAACTTCGGCGCCAGCCACCGCTCGATGTCGTCGACGAGCGTGAAGGCGGCCGGCACGATGACCAGCGTGAGTGCGGTGGAGGTGATCAGACCCCCGATCACCGCGACCGCCATCGGCTGGCGGAAAGAGGTGTCGCCGCCGAGCCCGATGGCCACCGGCAGCATGCCGGCGATCATGGCGACGGTCGTCATGACGATCGGGCGGGCGCGCTTGTGGCCGGCCTCCAGGATCGCCGTCAGCCGATCCTTGCCGACGCGCATTTCCTCGATGGCGAAGTCCACCAGCAGGATCGCGTTCTTGGCGACGATGCCCATCAGCATGAGAAAGCCGATCATGGCGCCGAGCGACAAGGCGTTGCCGGTAATCCACAGTGCCGCGACCGCTCCGCCAAACGACAGCAGCAGCGACCCCAGAATGGTGATCGGCTGCAGTACGCGCGCAAACAGCAACACCAGCACCGCAAACACCATGAGGATGCCGGTGACCATGGCGATCAGGAAGTTCGCGACCAGCTCGGCCATGTACTTGGCATCGCCGACGTCGACCTGGTGCACCCCCGGCGGCAGATGCTTGAGTGCCGGCAGCGCCTTGATCTTCTCCATGGCCGGGCCGAATTTGACGCCGTTGAGGTCTGCCACGATCGAAAGTCGCCGCTCCTGGTTGTAGCGCCTGACACGGGTGGGGCCCTGGCCGAAGGTGATGTCGGCGACCGCCTTGAGCGGTACCGCACCGCCGCTGGCGGTGGGCACCGGCAGGTTCTCGAGCGTCGAGAGGTCGCGGCGGCTGTCCTGGGCCAGGCTCACGCGGATCGGCACCTGGCGGCCGGCGACGGAGAACTTGGCGCTGTTCTGATCGAGCTCGCCGAGCGTCGCGATGCGGATGGTCTCGCTTAGGGAAGCGACCGTGACGCCCAGCTGTGAAGCCAGATCCAGGTGCGGGTGGATGAGGATCTCGGGACGCGGCATGTCGCCGTCGATCCCCGCATCGCGCAGAATCGGCAGCTGGCGCATCTCATCCACCAGCTTGCGTGCGCTCGCCTCGACCAGCTGCGGATTGTCGCCCGTGATATAGAGGTTGACGTCGCGCCCATTGCCGTTGCGGTTGAAGTGAATGCGGGCGTCGGGGACGCTGCCGAGGTCCTTGATGACCCGGTCCTCCCATTGCCGCTGCGTCACCTTGCGCTGGTTCGGCTTGACCAGCGTGATGTCCAGCTCTGCGGTGCGCACTTCACCGAAATCGTCACCGCCGATGACCTCTACCACCGTGTCAACCTCGGGCTGGCGGGCGATGATGCGATAGGCGGCCGCGGACACCGCCGCGGTGTCCTCGAGGCGCGCGCCCGGGGGCAGTTCGACGTTCAACTGCGTAAAGCTGTCGTCGGACGCGGGGATGAACTCGGTGGGAATGCTCATGAGGCCCGCGACCGACAGCACAAAGAAAGCCGCACCGGCACCGAGCGTCTTCCAGCGGTGGCGTGTGGCCCAGCGCAGCACGCGCTGATACCACGCCATGATCGGACCGTCGGCGTGCGGGGCGATCTTGTCGGATTTGAGCGTGTAGGCGGCCAGCACCGGCGTGATGAGGCGCGCCACCAGCAGCGAGAAGAACACGGCCGCGGCGACCGTGAGGCCGAACTGCTTGAAATACTGCCCGGTGATGCCGCCCATGAAACTCACCGGCAGGAATACGGCGATGATGGTCGCGGAGGTGGCCACCACCGCGAGCCCGATCTCATCCGCGGCATCGAGCGCCGCCTGGAAGGCGGTCTTGCCCGTGCGCATGTGGCGCACGATGTTCTCGATCTCGACGATCGCATCATCCACCAGCACGCCCGCGACCAGCGACAGTGCCAGCAGGCTGATGGAGTTCAGCGTGAAGTCCATCCACTGCATGAACGCAAACGCCGGAATGGCCGACAGCGGTATCGCCAGAGCCGAGATCAGCGTGGCGCGCAGGTCGCGCAGGAACAGGAACACCACCAGTACGGCGAGGACGGAGCCCTCCAGCAGCGCGCTCATGGCGGAGTGGTAAGTCGCCTTGGTGTAATCCACCGAGGTGTAGACCTGCGAGATCGTGACCTGCGGATTTTGCTTTTTGATCTGGACGAGCTCGTGCTCCACGGCATTCAGCACGTTGACGTCGGAGGTGCCTTTGGCCTTGAAAATCCTGAAGGTGGTCGCCGGCCGGCCGTTCAGGCGCGCCATGGAGCGAATCTCGCCCACGCTGTCCTTGACGTCCGCGAGATCCGACAGGCGTGCAAACCGCCCGCCGGTGAGCATGATCTGCGTGTCGCCGAGGGCCTTGGCGGTGTGCGCTTCCCCGAGTACGCGGATCGCCTGTTCGCCGCCCCCGAGTTCCGCGCGTCCGCCGGGGGAGTCGAGGTTCAGGGTGCGCAGTTGCTGGTTGACCTGCGCCGCCGTGACGCCGAGTGCCTGCATGCGCGCCGGGTCGAGCTCCACGCGGATTTCGCGGTTGACGCCGCCGCCGCGCGTGACCTGGGACACACCTGCCACGGCGAGCAGGCGCTTGCTGACCGCGTTGTCCACGAACCAGGACAGCTCCTCGCCCGAGAGGGCGCTCGAGCTCACCGCGTACGCGACGATCTCGTTGCCGTCGACGTCGACGCGCTGGACCACGGGCTCCTGGATGCCGGCCGGCAGATCGACCCGCACCTTGGCGACGGCATCGCGCACATCGGCCACCGCGCGGTCGATCGGTGTGCCGATGTTGAATTGTATGAAGACGCGCGACTGGCCCTCGATCGCGAGCGAGATGATGTTGTCGATGTTGCCCACGCCCGCCACCGCGGCCTCGATCTTCTGCATGATCTGGGTTTCGATCTCCTGGGGCGAGGCGCCCGGCTGCGAGACCAACACCTGCACCAGCGGGAAGGAGATATCCGGGTTGAGCGTCACCGGCAGCCGCAGGAACGCGACCGAGCCCATGAACAGCAGCACGACGAACAGCACGACCGGCGTGACCGGGTGTCGGATCGCCCAGGCGGAAATGTTCTTCATGGTTCGCGCCCTTAAGTCGCGCTGGCCGCGGCGGGAGCGATCTTGACCGCCTCACCGTCGCGCAGGAAGCCGCCTGCGGTCGCGATCACGCGCTCACTGCCGCTAAGGCCTTCGGCGATGATCACACCGCTCTCCGTCGTACCGGAGACGCGCACCGGGCGTTTCTCGATCTTGTCCGCGGAATTGACGATCAGCACGTAACTGCCCCGGGCATCGGCCATCACGGCGGTCTGCGGCAACACCGGACGCTGCGACTGGCTGACCGCCACGACGGCGCGCGCGAACGCGCCGGGGCGCAACGCCGGATCGGGCTTGAGCTGGATGCGGATATCGCCGAGGCGGGTCTGCGGGTCGATGATGGCGCCGAGCAGACGCACCTGGCCGGTGAACGGGCGCTCGATGCCCGTCAGGTACACCGTGGCCGCCTGGCCGCTTTTCACCTGCGCCAGGTCCTGCTCGGCGATCTGCCCGCGCATCTCGACCTCCCCGCCACTGGCGACGCGGAACAGGACCTCGCCACCCGGGTTTGCGATCTGACCGGCCTCGGCCTTGCGCGTCAGCACCGTGCCCTCGACGGGGGCCGCAATGCGCGTGCGGGCGAGGCGCGCCTGCGCCTCGGCGAGCTGCGCGGCGACGACCTTGACGTTCGCTGCATCGGTCACCGCGGTAGCGCGGCGCTTTTCGATGTCTTCCGCGGACAGAGCGCCTGCGGCTTCGACTCCCTGGGCGCGCCGGTACTCGGCCGCCGACAGCGCCGCCTGGGCGCGCGCCTGCTCGAGCGAAGCGGCGAGACGGTTGACCTGCTGCACCATGACCGAGTCGTCGATCTTCGCCAGCAGCTGGCCACGCTTCACGTGGTCGCCGGCCTCGACGTACACGGCCACGATCCGCCCGGTGTCGCCCTCGTTGGCGATGGGCATGTCGTAGCGCGCCGCAATCGCACCCGTGAAGCTCACACTCGAGGTGACGGCCTGCTGTCCCGGCACGATGACCGTGACCAGCGGGATCCCGCCCCGCTCGGCGAGGGTGGCGTGAGGCTTCGCCGTGCCTCCCATCAGCTTCCAGGCGAGGAGTGCCAGCACCACGACGGCCGCGATGGCGCCCACCTTCCACTGCCAGCCGCTGCGCGGCGCCTCCGGCGGCGTCATGGCCACCGCCAGCTGCGGCTCAGGAACCCCAAAGGGGCGATCGCGCCCGATCCACGTCACCGGCTCACTGTGCGCCGCAGGCGCGTCAGGTATGTGTTCCGGGTTCGTGCCCACGCGAGTTCCTCAGGTTACGGACCGATCGAATTGCGCCCGTCGGGCAAGTCTAAACGCCCGCCACGCCGTTCTCCGCCGGAAACGCCAGGGGGAGGTCAGCGGGCGACGGGCCGAGACGCGCGGGGCGGGGCCGGGAAGAGGCGCCGTTGACGCGCAATACAGCGGTGTAAGTCCGCAATCTCGACCCGTTGGCGAGCCGCGCATTCTGTCTCAGTCGCCGCGTTCCTGCCACCGGCCGGGACCCCACGGCAGGCGCGGACGCAGCAGGGGCAACGGGCCGCAGGTCCGGCAAGCACCCACCCTAACTGATTGTTTCTGTTATTGAATGTCCCAGAGTTCCTAAATCCTACTATCCCACTTGAATATAGTGGGAAAGTGGGCAAGAATTCCGCCCATGAAATACACCACTCTGATCAAGAGCGTCGATTCCAAGGGGCGTCTGACGCTCGGCGAATCCTTCGCCAATCACACCGTATTGGTGGAATCGCGCGGCGAGGGGGAAGTGCTCGTCAGACTCGCCCGTGTGATTCCTGCGCGGGAAGCATGGCTCTACGAGAACAAAGTGGCTGTCGACTCCGTTCGCCGGGGCCTGAAGCAGGCGGCAGAAGGCCAGTTCGCGGCGGGTCCGGATCTTGAGGCGTCGGCGGCACTCGCAGAGCAACTTCAGGACGAGTAGTGCCGTTCACGCCCCGGTGGACGGCTGAAGCCGAGGCGGCATTCGTGCGACTTCAGCGAGACGCGCAGGCGTCATTGCAGAGCCGTCAGAAGAACAAGAAGACGAAGGCCACGAAAGCCGAAGGCCTCTTCAAGCCAGTCGACAAATGCGTGCGCCTGCTGTTGGCCAATCCGAAACACCCGGGCCTCAACACCCACGAATACGACTCCATCGACCACCCTTTCAAGAAGGGCGAGAAGGTGTTCGAAGCCTATGCGCAAAACCAAACGCCAGGCGCGTACCGGGTCTTCTGGTGCTACGGACCCGCCAAAGGCGAAATTACCCTCATCACCATAACTCCGCATCCCTGAGAGCGAAGTTGCGCAGCTGCGCTTCATTCGGCCAGGTGGCTCCGGACGCGCGACTCGAGCCCGCCGCTGGAAGGGCGTTTTCCCCCATGTGCCGGGAAATGAGGGGGGCGTAGGATCGGGGAGTCGTAGAAAGTCAATAAGCAAACTTCGACAACCAAGGTCACGCCGCAATCCTTGCGGCCACGGGGAGTGTTGTATGAACACGAGGCGGTTGTGCACTGGCTTCGCTGTGCTGTTGAGCGTTTTGACCTTTCCGGTCTTGACGGTGGCGCAAACACCGGCGAGTCCGAGCCCAGTGACGACCGCCGCCACATCTGGGCCCGCGTCGTTGCCCATCATGCGAGCGGCGAAACGGGCGCTGCCCGACTTTCTGCACATGCGTGGCCAGGGCGCGACTGCGGCAACGGCTACCGCAGTTCTCCCGACGGGCCGGGCGAATGCGAGCCCAAGACTCAATGTGGTCAACGTCATGCCCACGAAAGGTCAGGCTGCGAGTGCAACGCCGAAATCCAACGGCATCAACTACAACGGCGGCCCGATCATCGATGACGCGAATGGCATCAACGTGTACGTCATCTGGTACGGCGACTGGAGCAAGGATGCGGCTGCCCAGACCATCGTGACCGACTTCATCAATCATCTGGGCGGGTCGCCGTATACCACCGTCAACACGACCTATTACGACATGGAACCCGGGCCGACCGGAACAAACGTCGTCAAGGATTGGGTGACCACCGGCATCCACTACAAAGGCAGCACCACCGACAATTACTCGCAGGGCGTGAACCTGGGAGACCAGGAAGTCGGGAATGTGTTCTCGAACGCCGTCCTCGAAGGCCGTCTTCCGGCGGATCACAACGGCGTGTACTTCGTAATCACGTCTGCTGATGTCAACGAGACGTCTGGCTTCTGTACCCAGTACTGCGCATGGCACGGCTATTGGTCTGATCCGGGTTTTGCGGATGACAACCTGCTGCTCGCGTTCGCTGGAAATCCTGAACAGTGCCCCAGTGTTTGTACCCAGGAGTCTGTTCTACCAACGCCCAACAACAATGTGGCCGGTGATGGCATGGTCAACATGATCGCTCACGAGACCGAAGAGTCGGTCTCTGATCCGTTTGCAACTGCCTGGTACAACGACGTCACGTTCAACGAAAACGAAGATCAGTGCGTGTGGACGTTTGGCAAAACCTACAATTTGCCCAACGGCTCGTACGCCAACATGAAATTGGGGCAGCGCCAGTACCTGATTCAGCAGAACTGGGTTAACAAGGATGGCGGGTACTGCGCATTGAAGTGGGACGAGTAAGCGAAGGCATGGCGGCTCCCAACGGGAGTACCATCGCTCGCCGCTCGATTCCCCCGATGCCTTCTTCGGTGAGCACGTCGGATACCCGGCCTGCGGCGTTGCGCCTGCCCGGCCTTTCTACCCGGCTTGAGCGGTGTAGACACGCCCGTGCCGTGGGGGCTTGGGCGAAGAATCAGTGACTTGCGTGGAAGGAAAGAGGGTGGGTTTGCCGGGAAGAGGACTCGAACCTCCGACCCGCGCATTACGAATGCGCTGCTCTACCAGCTGAGCTATCCCGGCGCACGTCACGCGGAAAGCCGCGCATTCTACATTTTCTTGCGCAGCCTGATGACCAGATCGATGCCGGCCACTTCGGTCCCGGGCGGCGGCTGCGGCAGGCGGCTGAACGCCACGGCCGGCACGGGAACATCGATCAGGGCGCCGCTTTCGAGGTCGTGAAAGTGATAGTGCGGTTCGACATTGGAGTCGAACCAGGCGCGCGAGCCGTCCACCGACAGCTGGCGAATGAGGCCGTGCGCGGCGAACAGGTTCAGCGTGTTGTACACGGTGGCCTTGGACACGCGCGCGCCCGCTGCGCGCAGGCTGGCCAGGATCTGCTCGGCGGACAGGTGCTGGGGTGCCGACAGGAGGAGTGCGGCGATGCGCACGCGCTGGGCGGTCGGCCGGATTCCGCAATCGGACAGCCGCTCCTCACAGCGCGGGCTGGCGCTGGGCGCGGCCGATGGGGCGTTAAGCTCCATATCGCAGCATTATAGGCACAAAACGGCCCCAGCTTGCGAATTTTACCGCCACAGGCTCACGTCCCGCTTCAGGCCTGCGCGAGCTTGCCCTGAAGGTGCTGGGCGAGCTCGGCGATGGTCGGGAAGTCGAACAGCTCGGTCAGATCCACCTGCCCGGGGTACTCGCGGTCGATCTGCTCGTGGATTTCGATGAGCTTGAGTGAGCTCGCGCCGATCTCGAACAGGTTGTCGTGGACGTCCACGTGCTTGCCTTCGAGCGCCGCGTCGCAGATGGTCTTGAGCTTCTGCTCGATCTCGGTGCGCGTGCCGGACTCCGGCCCTCGCTGCGCGGCCCGCAGCGCCGCCAGTTCCCTCAAGTCCGCCTCGAACTCCCCGTCCGCGTAGCTCTCCTCGAGCAGGTGGCGCTGGATCTTGCCGCTCGTGGTCTTGGGGATGCGCTTGACCGGCACGACCTGCGCCACCTCGAGCCCGGTCTGCTCGTTGATCAGCCGCGCGACCTGGGTCGCCACGGGGAGGAACTCCGGCATGCCGCCGCGGTGAAGCACGAACACCACCAGCTGCTCGATCTGTTCGCCGCGCGCCCGCACGCCGGCGGCGACCACCTTGCCGAGCTCCAGCCCCGGCGCGCGCTGCGCGATGGCCTCCAGATCGTGCGGGTAGTAGTTCTGGCCGTTCACGAAAATGATCTCTTTCGCGCGGCCCGAGATGTACAGCTCCCCGCCATGCATCAGGCCGAGGTCACCGGTGCGCAGCCAGCCGTCCGCGGTGAACGTTTCGGCATTCGCCTGCGGGTCTTCGTAGTAGCCGCGCGTGACGTTGTCCCCCGTCATGTGCACGTGACCGATGCGATCCTCGGGCAACTCGCGGTCCGCATCGTCCGCGATGCGCACGCGGCAGTAGGGAATGGCCTTGCCCTCGCAGATGAGAGCCACGGCGTTGTGGTCGGATGCGGGCACCGGTTCCACCGGGTCGCCGGCGTTCATGCGGTGGCGGTTGAGCGTGAGGGTGCGCAGCGGCGCACCGACCGGCGGGAAACTCACCGCCAGCGAGGCTTCCGCCAGCCCGTACACGGGAAACATGGCGTTGCGCCTGAGCTTCGCGGGCGCGAGCCGGGTGAGGAACTCATCGCACAACTCCACCGAGATCGGCTCGGCGCCGTTGAAAATGAAGCGCACGGCGGACAGGTCCAGTCCCTCCACCGAGCGCTCCCCCAGCACCCGCAGATAGTGTTTGTAACCGAAGTTCGGCGAGCACAGGATCGTGGCGCGCACCCTGGAAGCGAGCGTGAGCCACAGCAGCGGCCGGCGGACGAACAGTTCCGTGGGCATGAGGTGCGAGTGCACCCGGTTGGCGATCATGACGAGGTGAAAACCGATCAGGCCCATGTCGTGGGTGAGCGGCATCCACGACAGGCTCACGTCCTGCTCGTTGAATCCGGCGGCTTCGGTCGCGCCGCGCCAGTTGGCGATGATGTTGCCGTGCGTGAGCACCACGCCCTTGGGCTCGCTGGTGGAGCCGGAGGAGAACTGGATGAAGGCGGTGTCGTCGGGCTGCGCGCGCTGCACGCTGCCGGCGCGCGAGATGTCGTCGAGGTCGTCCACCAGGAAGGCGCGCTTGCGCAGCCCTTCGAACACGGCCGTCTCGCCCGCCTGCGTCGCGAAAGCACCGATGCGCTCGAGCGAGCGGCGCTCGGTGTACAGGAACGGCTCGCCGAGGCGGCGCGCGATGCGCAGCAGCTTGTGGCGGTGCTCGTCGCTGATGCCGAGCGCCACCGGCACGGGCACGATGCCGCCGAGGATCGCGGCCCAGAACGCGTCGATGAACTGCTCGTTGTTGCCGAGGAACAGGATGAGTTTGTCGCCGCGGCGGGCGCCGATGCGCTGCAGGTGATACAGGATCCCGAGCGCCCGCTCGTACAGCTCGCCGAACGACACCTCGCGCGCGTCGTCTTCGCCTTCGTGATAGGTGATGCTGCGCCGGAAGGCGCGATTGCTTTCGATCACTTCAGTGAGCGTCGCGGCGTTGAGCATCAGCGGCGGCGTTCCAGCCTCATGTGAAGGGGGAAACGGGTGCGCAGGTTGATCTGTGCCTCGAGCTCGAGAGGCTTGTCGGGCACCCAGGTGAGGCGGTAGCGGCGCGCGACCTTGTACAGGTGCATGAGCATCTCGTAGAGCGCGAAGGTCTCGCCGATGCAGTGCCGGGGCCCCGCGGCGAAGGGCATGTAGGCAAAGCGCGGACGCTCGGCTTCGTGCCCGGGGGCGAAGCGCTCCGGTGAGAAAGCCTCCGGGTCCTTCCAGAACCCCGGGTGACGGTGCAGCAGGTACAGCGGCAACAGCACGTTGGTGCCCGGCGGCACCGGGTAACCGCCGAGCACGTCCGCCTCGATCGTGCGGCGCGACAGCAGCCAGCCCGGCGGATACAGCCGCAGCGCCTCGTTCACCACCTGCTGGGTGTACTTGAGCGCTTCCATCTGCGCGAGCCCGGGCGCCGGCAGCTCGGGCGCGGCGTCGATCTCGGCGTGCAGGCGCGTCTCGGCCTCGGGGTGCCGCGACAGCAGGTACCACGTCCAGTTGAGTCCGCTGGCGGTGGTCTCATGTCCGGCGACGATGAGGGTCATGACCTCGTCGATGAGCTCGCGCTCAGGCATCGGCGCGCCGCTGTCCTTGTCGCGCGCACTCATGAGCATGGCGAGGTAGTCGAAGTGCTCCTCGGGCTCGGCGCGCCGCCGCGCGATGCACTGCGCCACGACCTTGGTGAGCGAGCGGAACCGGTAGGCGAACTGCAGATCGCGTGCCGGTTCCCTGCTGACCACCTCGAAGGGGTTGGCGCCGAGCTCTGCGGTCAGGCGGTCGAGGTCGCGTCCGAAGATGGCGCGCAGCACGATCTCGAGCGTGAGCTCGCTCATCTCGTCGGTGAGGTTCACCGGCTCGCCTTGGCTAGCGAGCGTTTCCCAGCGCTCGAGGCAGCGGTCATTCGCCGCCGCGATGATGCCCGCAAACTCGGTGATGACGCGGCGGTGGAAGTACGGCTGCATCATGTAGCGCTGGCGCTTCCACAGCTCGCCCTCGCTCGTCATGATGCCCTTGCCGAGCAGGATCCTCACGCGATCGAGGCCCAGGCCCTTGGTGTAGTTGCGATGATTGGAAACCAGCACGCGCTTGACGTCATCCGGGTGATGGATGACATAGGTATAAGATCCGCGTGCCGGCACGAACACGCGATAGATGTCTCCAAGGCGCGCGAACAACTCGATCATCCGCTCCAGGGAGTCATCCGTGGAGCCGATATCGAATTGCAGCTCAGCCTCGGGCGGTTGGGTCTGCGCGGATGCGGCGGCGGTCATGCAAGCTGTTGAAAGCGAAACGTTAATCTTATATCACACCGACCTGCGCGGTGAGTGGCCGCGAGATGCGGCCCGCGCGCTCGCCGCGCGTCTGCCGTACGGCAAGCGCCTCGCGGCGAGCGCCGACAGCCCCGGGGCGCGCGCGAGTCTCGCCGGTATCGCGCTCGCGCTGCGCGCGCTGAGCGCGCTCACCGGACGCGCGGTGCGACCGGGGGAGATCGTGTTTGCGCACGGTGCGAAACCCAGACTCGCACACGCCTGCCCCGACTTCAGCATTTCGCACTCCGGTCCCTGGGTGGGGTGCGCTGCGGTGAGATGCGGTCGCGTCGGCTTCGATGTCGAGATGGGGAGCAGCGAACGCATCGCGAGCTTCGTGGCGCGCGAGGCGGCCCTCAAGGCCTGCGGCGCCGGGATCCGTGCGCTGCGCGAGGTGCGCCTCGGTGCCGGGCATGCCAGCTGCCGCGGCGAGCTTCTGCATGCGCACGCGCTGCAGTTGTTTCCCGGAGCGGCCGCGTGCGTGATGACCAGCCTCGCGCTGCCCGGGCTCGGCGCGCACGCGCTGTCGCCCGCGGAGCTGTTTGCGCCATGAGCGCCGACGACGACGGCGGTCTGCGCAACACGCTCTACCGTACGACGACGCGCTCCGGACGGCGGATGACACGGGCGCGGCGCTGGCTGTACCGCCTGGCGGTGCCGTTGGGAATGGCCGTCATCCGCGCCTGGTGGTTCACCTGCCGCGTGACGCGTGTGGAAGGGGTGGCGCACCTGGAGGAGGCGCTGGCGCGGGCGCCGTCGCTGGTGCCGTGCTACTGGCACCAGCACCAGCTGTATTGCGGCAAGTTCCTGGTCGAGCAGCGCGCGCGCGGACTCACGGTGGGCTGGCTCATCAGTCCGTCGGTGGACGGGGAGCTGGGCGCGATGATGGTGCGGCGCTTCGGCGGGGCGGTGATCCGGGGCTCCTCGACGCACACCGGTGCGCGGGCGCTGCGCGATTACTACCAGGCACTCGTGAAGGACAACGTCTCCCCGGTCATCACGCCCGACGGGCCGCGCGGGCCACGCTTCAGGTTCAAGCCCGGCGCTCTGTTGCTGGCGCAGATGTCGGGCCGGCCGATGCTGCCGATGTCGTACGCCGCCTCGCGTGCGTGGCTGATCAAGTGGGACAAGTTCGTGATCCCGATGCCCTTTTCGCGCATCGCGATCGCCATCGGGCCGCCCTGCTATGTGCCGCGGGTCACCGACCCGGCGTCCCTCACCCGACTGCAGTCGCAGATGGAACAGGAGCTCAAGCGCCTCTACGGCGTGGCGCGCGCGGCGTTGCACCCGGAACCGGGCGGATTCTGTTAAGTGCCTAAAGCGTGACAGTACAGTGCGTTAGCTTGTGTTCCTGACTCAGTGTGCGAGAATCCCGCGCAACCAGTTGGAAAATAGTGGTGGCGAATCCTCTGCTCCGTGACGGGGCGTCACGTCCGGGGCAGTGCAAACGGTTACGCTGCGGCCGATTGGTTGTGGGAGGTCACGGTTAAATGACAACTCCGCCGCCGGATAAGCCGGCGGACTTCACCGCTTCGGACATTCTCTCGGCCGACGCCTGGACCGGCCGTGTCGCCAAGCCCGTTCTGGGCATCGATGTCGCCTGCACCAAGATCGCGGTGGACTTCCAGAACATGAACCGGGACTCGGTGGACGAGTGCGTGCGCCGCAACCTCGAGTTGCTGCGCGGCGCTACCGGGTCCGATTGCGCCTTCCTCGCGGCTCTGAATCCCGAAGACTCGACCATTGCCGATGTGCAGTTGGCGCGCAGCGCCTTTGCCCAGTGCCGTCCCGAGGGTCTCACCGGGTCGGGGCTGGAATCGTATCCCTGGCTGAACGGGCGGCTCGAGAATCTCAAGCTATCGGAGCTGCGCGACACCAGCGCACCGCGCAAGGAGCAGGCCGCCGAGGCGGCGAAATTCGCCGAGCTGCACATCGGTTCGGCGCTGCTCGTGGCGCTGCGGGTGCAGGGCAAGCCGGCCGGTTTCCTCGGGCTGGCGCACGCCATGCCGCGCGGCGCGTGGGACGTGAACCTGCAGCTGCTGATGAAGCTCATCGGCACGAGCCTGGCGACGGGACTGGAGCGGATCCGTATCGAGGCGCGCCTCGCCAAGCTCGAGGAGCGCACCAATCTGTTTCAGGCCGCGGCCAACGACGGCATGTGGGACTTCGACGTCGAAAGCAACGAGGTGTATTTCTCGCCGCGCTGGAAGGCGATGCTCGGTTACGGCGACGACGACATGCGCGGCGCGCCGGACTGGCGCGCGCTCGTGCACCCGGACGATCTGTCGCGCGTACAGACCGCGATCCGCGACCACGTCGCCGGCAAGACCTCGATCTTCGAAAGCACCCATCGCATGCGCCACCGCAACGGCGAGTGGCGCTGGGTCATCAGCCGCGCCACCGCGCGCGTCGACAAGCACGGGCGCCTGCTGCGCCTGGTGGGCGTGGAATTCGACATCACCGAGCGCAAACTCTACGAAGAGGCGCTGTTCCGCGAGAAGGAGAGCGCGCAGATCACGCTGCAGTCGATCGGCGACGGCGTCATCACCACCGATGCCAACTCGACCATCGACTACATCAACCCGGTGGCCGAGGAGCTGACCGGCTGGCGTCTCGAGGATGCGATGGGCCGGCCGGTGGAGGAGATCTTCCGCGCCTTCCACGAGGAGACCTGCGAGCCGCTCGAGAACCCGCTGAGCGTTTCGGTGCGCCGCATGCGGCCCATCAAGTCAGTGCGCCCGATGCTGCTCATCCGCCGCGATGGCAACGAGCTGTACGTCGAGAGCACCGCCGCGCCGATCCGCGACGGTTCCGGCCACGTGGCCGGGGGCGTGCTGGTGTTCCACGACGTCTCCGAGTCGCGCGAGCTCAACCGCCGCCTCTCCTACCACGCGAGCCACGACCTGCTCACCGGGCTCGTGAACCGGCGCGAGTTCGAGAGCCGCATGGAGCGGGCGCTGAAGAGCGCCAAGGCGCGCGAGGCTTCCTACGCGCTGTGCTATCTCGACATCGATCAGTTCAAGATCGTCAACGACACCTGCGGTCACAGCGCCGGCGATGCGCTGCTCGGGCAGGTGGGGGCGCTCTTGAAGTCCAAGGTGCGCTGGCGCGACACCCTGTCGCGCCTCGGCGGGGACGAGTTCGGGATCCTGCTGGAGAGCTGCTCGCTGGATGAGGCGATGCGCACCGCCGAGACGCTGCGCGAGGGCGTGCGCAACTTCCGCTTCACCTGGGAGGACCGGGTGTTTCGCCTCGGCGCCAGCATCGGCGTGGTGCCGATCACCGCCGACAACGAGGATGTCGCCTCGATCCTGTCGGCGGCCGACAGCGCCTGCGGCGCCGCCAAGGAGGGCGGTCGCAACCGCGTCCACAGCTTCGCGGAAAACGACATCGAGCTCATGCGCCGGCGGCGCGAGATGCAGTGGGCGGCGCGCATCAACGCGGCGCTCGAGGAAGGGCGCTTCGAGCTGTACCGCATGGCGATCCAGCCGCTGCAGCGGGTCGAGGTCGGCGCGCACTACGAGCTGCTGCTGCGCCTGAAGGACGAGGGCGGGCGCATCGTCGCGCCCAACGACTTCATCGCCGCGGCCGAGCGCTACGGCATCACCCCGGCGATCGATCGCTGGGTGATCGAGAATGCGTTCCGCTGGCTGGTGTCCGATTCCGACGAGCGCGAGAACCTCTTTCAGTGCTCCATCAACCTCTCGGGCCAGAGCCTGGGGGATGACAAGTTCCTGCCGTTCGTCATCGACCAGTTCCACAAAAGCGGGCTCGACGGCTCGAAGATCTGCTTCGAGATCACCGAGACCGCGGCGGTGGCGAGCTTCTCGCAGGCGAACCGCTTCATCCAGGCGCTCAAGGAGCTCGGCTGCAAGTTCGCGCTCGATGACTTCGGCACCGGACTGTCCTCGTTCGGCTACCTCAAGCACTTCCCGGTCGACTACCTCAAGATCGACGGCAGCTTCGTGCGCGAGATCCTGCGCGATCCGATCGACCGCGAAATGGTGCGCTCGATCAACGAGATCGGGCACCTCACCGGCAAGCAGACCATCGCCGAGTTTGCCGAGAACGCCGAGATCATCCAGATGCTCACCAGTCTGGGCGTCGATTACGCGCAGGGCTACGGCGTCGCGCAGCCTTCGCGCGTGTTGAAGTCCGCGGTCGCCTGAAGCCCCGGGGACGCGCGCGGCGCCGGCTGAAGCGCCGCTCATGCCACGAGCCGGCCAGCACCCTCAGAAGTCGTAACGCAGTCCGAACAGGTAGTCCTGTCCGTAGAACTCCCGCTGGATCGGACGGTCCGGCGTTCCCTGGTAGAACACATGCCGGGTATTGAGCAGATTCTTGATGTTGAAATACAGCGCGAAGTTGGATTGCAACGCATAGGTGCTGCCAAAATCCATCGACGTGCGCCTGCCGTTGAACACGTCGCTCGACTTATCGGTGCCGATGGCGAACAGGTCCGCGGACACCGAGTACGCCGCTAACCTCAGAGCGAGGCCGTCCCGCTCATAGAAAACTGATGCGTTCCAGGTGTTCTTGGAGGCTGACGGGAGCGGCGAGGTCTCCCCGGGACGGATCGCGAACTGTGAATCGACGAAGGTATAGTTTGCGCTCACGCCGAGCCCGCCGAGGAACCCGGGCAGATTCTTTAAGCGCTGCTCCCAGTTGAACTCGAGACCGCGCGCGTGGGACTTGCTCGCGTTGGTGAAGGAGATGATCCGAAACGGCTGAGTGCTGCCCGGATACAGGCCGTTGTTGGGCAGAGTCTGATTCGAGATGTTGCCCACGATGTAATCGGAGATCTCCTTGTCGAAGATCCCGAACGCGAGAATCCCGGCATCGGGGAGGTATTTCTCGATCGTGACATCGAAGCTGTTCGAGGTCGCCGGCTTCAGATTCGGATTGCCGGTGGTCACCTGGCCCGCGCCCAGATCGATGCTCAGCGAGGCGGTGGACTGATTGAATCCGGGCCGGGCAATGGTCGAAGACCAGGTCGCGCGGGTGATCAACGTCGGCTGGATCTCATAGCGCGCCTGCAGGCTCGGGAAGAGGTTGGTGTAGCTGTGGGAGGCGCTCACCGGATTCGCGAAGTAGAAGGTGTTGCCGCTCTGATCCACCCCCTGGCCGGCCGAGAACGCGTTCGCATCGTCGCGGGTTCGCTCGACCCGCGCCCCGCCCAGCAGCCCGAGCCGGCCGCGGGTCATCTGGTATTGGCCGTAAACGGCGTAGACATTCTCCTTTACGAATAGATACTGCTGCGCCTGACTCGTCTGGTCGGCAGGCCCGATCGTGCCCGGCCCGAGCATCGACTGCAGAAGACCGGGACGGATGTCGACTCCATTCTGGTACTGGCTGGCGTAGTAGGTCTCGTTGGCGCCGGCAGCGACGTCTGCCAGCAGCAGTGCCGGCAGCGTGGGATACGAATAAGGCTGATCCAACGAGCGCTTCTTTCTCAGACGGGCGCTGACGCCCACCTGGAGATTCTCGCTGTCGAATCCCCCCCACCTGACCGGCACCCGCAGGTTGCTCGCTACCGAGAACTCCCGGTCGTAGTGATCCGCCGTGCTGTTCCCGAACCCGTCAAGCTGGAACTTCGTCGGGTCCAGGTAACTCGCGCCCGAGATGCTGTACACGGGCGTATGTCCCTGTCCCGAGGCACTGTAGGTGATCGCCGGGCTGTCGGTTGCGGCCGGGGTGTAGGCGAAGGAGGAATTGTAATCGTAGGCTTTGATCCACGACCCGCGGGTGTAGCCGATCCGGTAGTCCAGAGTATTGCCCCCGAGGAGGTTCTTCCCGCCGAGCACGAATACCTGGTCCTTGGCGGTTTCCTCCTCATCCCGCAACGACTTGTGGATCGCCCCTGGCACGGCGAGCGTGTCCATGAGCAGACCGTTCGGCAGTACGGTGGTATTGCCGTCGGGAGTCAGCTGCAGAAACTGGCGCCAGTACCGTTCCGTGTAGCCGGCATCGAAGGCGCGCACGTAATAGCTGTGGTCCTCGGTGGGTTGATATCCGAGGTCGATGCCGAAGCCATGGCGCCAGCGGTTCAGCTCGTAGTCGCGCTGCTGCATGTCGCCGAACGCAGAGTAGGGGTGCGCGGCATCGTTGAAATACACATCGGGCTCGACGTCGTCGATACCGCGCTTGTTCTCGTAGTACGTGGCCGTGGCGACGATCGAGAACGGCTGGTAGTCCCCGGATCCGCCGAAGCGCCCGCCCCCGGTAAAGGCCACGTCCACGACCGGCGTGCGACGCAGCGGCTCGTAACCCGAGCCGAGGTTGCCCTGAAAGAAGGGCGCGCCCCCCGGGGGCGCGGTCTTCGGCGTGATTTCGATCGTGCCCCCGAGGGCCTCGGCGTCCTGGCTCGGCAGGTTTGATTTGGTGACGGTGATGGCGCCAACCAATCCGATCGGGATCGAATCGAGCGTCACCGCGCGATAGCCGTTGAACGGCGAGGCGTTGTTCGTCGGCGGCAGGCGCAGGCCGCCGAACGTCGTGCTGTTCAGATCCGCATCAAAGCCGCGAATGTTGACGTAACGGCCCTCGCCCTCGTCGGTCTCGAGGGAGATCCCGGGCACACGGCGGACCGCTTCCGCGGTGCTCATGTCCGGGAGCTTGCGGATTTGCTCGAACGTCTCGATGTCGATCAGATTCGGCGCTTCCATCTGCGCCTCGCGGGCTTCGGCTTCCGTGGTTCGCTGCGCGGTTACGGTGATCTCTTCCAGGGCGTTCTTGGCATTCGGTGACTCGGCAGCGGCGGCGCCGGCTGCGAGACCCTGCGCAACAGCGAGCGCAACCCAGCAACGAATCGGGAAGGGGCGCATGGCGACACCTCACTTCGTGTAGGCCCTTAGGGGTTGTAACGAAGTGTGTCGGCGGCATGTGTCACCCGTGTGACCGAGGGGGCATCACCGCGGAGACTCGATCGCCGGGGGAATCGTACTGCGCGACTCTTTCAGTACTCCATCAACTCTTCGGGACAGAGTAGAAATAATAGTCGGCGGTGTAGGGGCTGCGGGCCTCTTTTCCCTTCTTGGGGTCGCAGGTCGCAGCGGGCGGCGGCTGTCCGCCCTTGGTATTTATTCGCTGGATGCTCGTGACGCGGGCGAACACGCCGTTGCCGGCATGGCCGGTCGCGACCACCAACAGCCACGGGATCGAGTCTGTATCCGGGGACTCGACTCGAGCCACCGCCTTGCCGGTGACTTCGCTCCCATCGTTGTGCCGCCAGGAGGGTCCGGCGGAGTGGTGGCCGATGAGCACTCTCTTCTCATCCCAAAGCTCCGCTTGCGGCGCCTTGAGCGTCCACTGTGGCTTGCCGTCCGAGCCTCGCCCGCAGACGTAGACCTGCGCACCCGAGGCGTGCGCCCGCAGCACCACTTGCTCACCGGCGGGGGCCTTGATCGGCTCGGGGACCTCGGGGCGGTCCACGGCCTGGGCGCGTGCCAAGGCAGTCAATCCAAACAGCACGCCCCAAGGCGCCGCGTGCATCAACGACAGTCGCGTGATCATGGGTTGAACTCCAGCCGCATCGACAGATCCACCGCCCGCACGTGCTTGGTGAGTGCGCCGACCGAGACGCAGTCCACCCCGGTCAGGGCGATCGCGCGCACCGTCTCGAGCGACACGCTGCCCGAGGCCTCGAGCTTCACCGGCCGGCCGCGCGCCCGGTTGAGTCTCACCGCGGCCTGCAGGTCCGCCGGGCTGAAGTCATCCAGCATGATGATGTCCGGCCGGGCGTTGAGCGCCTCCTCGAGTTCAGCCGGGGATTCGACTTCGACCTCGACCGTCATTCCGGGCGCGCTGCGTCGTGCAGCCTCGATCGCGGCGGTGAGCGAGCCGGCCGCTGCGATGTGGTTTTCCTTGATGAGCACCCGGTCGTACAGCCCCATGCGGTGATTGTCGCCACCGCCGCAGCGTACCGCGTACTTCTGTGCGGTGCGCAGTCCGGGGAGCGTCTTGCGCGTGTCGAGGATGCGGCACGGCGTGCCTGCGACCGCGTCCACGAAGCGGCGCGTGGCGGTCGCGGTCCCCGACAGCAGCTGCAGGAAGTTGAGCGCGGTGCGCTCACCGCTGAGCACCGCACGCGCGGGACCTGCGATCTCGAAGATCACCTGGTTGGCGAGCAGGCGCTCGCCGTCGGCGGCCTGCCAGGTGAGGCGCACCTGCGGGTCGAGGCGCCGGAAGGTCTCCACCACCCACGCGCGCCCGCACAGCACCGCCTCCTCACGCGTGATGACGCTGCCGCGCACGCTCTGGCCCGCGGGCACCAGCGTCGCGGTCACATCGCCGCTGCCCATGTCCTCGCGCAGTGCCGCGTCGACCTGCTGCGCGAGGTCCGCCGGGGGCCGTTCAGCCACTATGGAAGAACGGCAGTCCGTGACTCTGCGCCGCCATGCACATCAGCATGGGAATCGACAGCACGAAGTTCACGCGCGAGGCCATGCCTGCCGCCTTGCGTGCGCGGGCCTTCTGCTCGTCGGTGGCGGCGACGATGCCGAGGATCTTCTTCTGGTTCGGCCAGATCACCCCCCAGACGTTGAGGAGCATGATCGTGCCGAGCCACGCGCCGATGCCGATCACCACGAATCCCGAGTGGAACGTGAAGGCGTTGACGAAGTTTTCCTTGAGGAGCCACGCGCCTCCAACCCAGGTCGCGAGCGCCGCCCAGCGGAACCAGAACAGCGCCCGCGGAGCGACGTATTTCGTGACGCCGGCGCCGCCCGGGCCGCCCTTGTCGGCCGCCGCGTCCGCCAGCGCGGGCGTCTGGGCGACGTTGAAGTAGTACAGCAGGCCGATCCAGAACACGCCCGCGACGATGTGGAACCAGCGCGCCAGGCTAGGCCCGCTGATGGCCAGGGGCCAACCGGCCATCGCGACGGCCAGGATGAGCGCCAGGATGATGCCGAGGATCAGCGACTGGCGGTGGTTGTTCAGGGGATTCATGGGTTAAATCTCCAAGTTATTGTTTCTGCTTGGTCTGGGGATTCCTGAGGCGTTTGAAGAATAGGCGAGGCACCCCCATAATTCAACGCACGCGGCCCGTGCCGCAGGTATGGTGGACGGTGAATGCGGTTGAACCCACGCTCGCTTAAGCTTGAGGAGCGTCCACCATCCCCGTGTATCAACGTCTGCACCCTCGATGCGCAGGGGTTATGCATCGGGTGTCTGCGCACCGGTGAGGAGATCGGACGCTGGCTCTCGATGAGTGCGGCCGAACAATGGCGTCTGCTGGCCGAGCTGGCCGAGCGGCAGAAACTGAAGAGGTAGTTTGCAATGGATGTCGTGGAGCGGATCAAGGCGGAACTGGGCTCGAGCCCCGTGGTGCTGTTCATGAAGGGCACCCCGGACTTTCCGCAATGCGGCTTTTCCGCGCAGACGGTGGCCGCACTGCGCGCCGTCGGCGCCGAGTTCAGCTACGTCAACATCTTCGAAGAGCCGGAAATGCGCGAGGCGCTCAAGCGCCTCTCCAACTGGCCCACTTACCCGCAGCTGTACGTCAAGGGCGAGCTGGTCGGCGGCTGCGACATCGCGCTCGAGATGTATAAGAGCGGCGAACTGAAGAAGCTCGTGGCCGAGGCCGGCGCGGCGAAGTAAGCACCGACCTACAGCGGCGGAATCTCCGCCTCCAGCGGCGGCTCCTCGGCGCCCGGATCGGCCGCTACGTTCGACCACCCGAGTTCGCGCGCGCGTTCCTCGGCGGCCTGGTGGCTGTCGCGCAGGCGGTTGCACACCAGACAGAAGATATCGGCGCTGCGCTGCGCGTCGTAGCGGGCGTTGTGGGCGCTGCCGGCGTCCCACTCGAGTCCGGCCACCGTGACCGCCTTGGCGAGCACGGTCTGCCCGAGTGCCGCCCCGGCCAGAGTCGCCGTATCGAAGCACGAGAACGGATGAAACGGATTGCGCTTCACCTGCGCGCGCGCGACGGCGGCGTTGATGAACCCCAGATCGAAGGCGGCGTTGTGGCCAACCAGGATCGCACGGCGGCAGCCATAGCCACGCACCGCATGGCGAATCTCCCGGAAGACTCTCTGCAGGGCGTCACGTTCGGGCAGCGCCGGACGCAGCGGGTGAAAGGGGTCGATGCCGGTGATCGACAGGGCCGCGGGATCGAGCCGTCCGCCCTCGAAGGGCTGGACGTGGAAGTTATGGGTGGCACCGCGTTTCAGCAGCCCCTCGCTGTCCATGTCGATGAGCACCGCGGCGATCTCGAGCAGCGCGTCGGTGGTGGCATGAAAGCCGCCGGTTTCCACGTCGATGGCCACCGGCAGGTAACCGCGGAAGCGCCGCGCCATGAGCGCCGCCGCCGCGGCTGGAGGCGCGAGAGCCTCAGGCGTTGCCTCGCTCACGGCGCAGCCCCCACGCCTGAAGGCGCGAGACGCCAGGCGATGCGCTCGGAGCTGCGCAGCGGCACCAGTTCATCGGTGCCGAACGGATAACGTGCCGGCACTTCCCACGGCTCCTTCACCAGGGTGATGGTGGCGCTGTTACGCGGCAAGCCATAGAAGTCGGCACCGTGGCAGGAGGCGAATGCCTCGAGCCGCTCGAGCGCGCCGGCCGCCTCGAAGGCCTCGGCGTACAACTCGATGCCGGCGTGTGCGCTGAAGATACCGGCGCAGCCGCGCGGCGCTTCCTTGGCCTGGCGCGCGTGCGGGGCGCTGTCGGTGCCGAGAAACAGCCGCGGGCTGCCGCCCGCCACGGCGCTGAGCAGCGCCGCCCGGTGGGACTCCGCCTTGAGCACCGGCAGGCAGTAGTGGTGCGGACGCAGGCCGCCGGCGAACAGGGCGTTGCGGTTCATCAGCAGGTGCTGTGGCGTGACGGTCGCCGCGAGCCCGCTTCTCCCTGAGAGGACGAAGTCCACGGCGGCGCGGGTCGTGATGTGCTCGAACACGATGCGCAACTGTGGGTGGCGTTCGGTGAGCGGCGCGAGCACCGCATCGATGAAGGACGCTTCGCGGTCGAACACATCGACCGCGGGGTCGGTGACTTCCCCGTGCACCTGCAGCACCATGCCGAGCTCGGCCATGCGTGCGAGCACCGCATCGAGGCGCCGCACATCGGTGACTCCCGCCTCGGCATGGGTGGTGGCGCCGGCGGGATAGAGCTTGCAGCCCAGCACGCAGCCGCTCGCCCGGGCTCGTTCCACCTCGGCCGCGGGCGTGGTGTCGGTCAGATACAGCGTCATCAGCGGCTCGAACTGCACTCCGGGCGGCAGCGCCGCCAGGATGCGGCCGCGGTAGGCGAGAGCCGCTGCCGTCGTCGTGACCGGAGGCGTCAGGTTCGGCATCACGATGGCGCGTGCGAAGCGCGCCGCGCTGAACGGCAGCACCGCGCGCAGCGCTGCGCCGTCGCGCAGGTGCAGATGCCAGTCGTCGGGGCGGCGCATGACGAGCGCGCTCATGCCCGCGGCTCCAGCGCGTCCAGCACGGGAGCTCTGGCACTCACTTGCTTTACCTGTCGCTGCTCGCCATCATTACTCATTCTATCGCGAGCCGGCACAACACGCGCGCGGCGACACCCGCGACTGATCACATGACCGAACCGCCGAAGCTGGAAGACCTCGATCCCGTTGAGACGCGGGAATGGCTCGAATCGATCGATTCGGTGCTCAAGACTCACGGCCCGGAGCGCGCGCACTTCCTGCTCGAGCGGCTGATCGACTACACGCGCCGCAGCGGCGCCTACCTGCCGTTCAAGCCCAACACCGCCTACGTCAACAGCATTCCCACCGGGCGCGAGCCGGAGTACCCGGGCAACCGCGCGCTCGAGCGGCGTATCGAGGCCTACATCCGCTGGAACGCGCTGGCGATGGTGCTGCAGGCCAATCGCGTCTCCTCCGAGTACGGCGGCCACCTGGCGAGCTACGCCTCGTCCGCAACCATGTATGAAGTGGGTTTCAATCACTTCTGGCGCGCGCCCTCCGAGGGGCACCCCGGTGACATGGTGTTCATCCAGGGGCACTCCTCGCCCGGCATCTACGCGCGCGCGTATCTGGAGGGACGTCTGAAGGAGGAGCGGCTGCGGCACTTCCGCCAGGAGGCAAGTGGCCCGGGTGTGGGCCTGTCATCCTATCCGCACCCGTGGCTGATGCCTGATTTCTGGCAGTTCCCCACGGTGTCGATGGGCCTGGGTCCCATGATGGCGATTTTCCAGGCGCGCTTCACGCGTTACCTGGAGCACCGCGGGCTGGTGAAGCCCTCGGATCAGAAGGTGTGGGCATTCCTCGGCGACGGTGAGATGGACGAGCCGGAGTCGATGGGCGCGCTCACCATGCCGGTGCGCGAGGGACTCGACAACCTCATTTTCGTCATCAACTGCAACCTGCAGCGGCTCGATGGCCCGGTGCGCGGCAACGGCAAGATCATCCAGGAGCTCGAGGCGGCCTTTCTCGGCGCCGGCTGGAACGTCATCAAGGTGCTGTGGGGTTCGCGCTGGGATCCGCTGCTGGCGCGCGACCATCAGGGCCTGCTGCGCCGGGTGATGGAGGAGTGCGTCGACGGCGAGTACCAGAACTTCAAGGCCAAGGGTGGGGCGTACACGCGCGAGCATTTTTTCGGCAAGTACCCCGAGCTCAAGGCCATGGTCGCCAACATGTCCGACGAGGAGATCTGGCGGCTGAATCGCGGCGGCCACGACCCGCGCAAGGTGTATGCGGCCTACGCCGCCGCCGCGAGCCACAAGGGGCAGCCGACCGTGATTCTGGCGAAGACCGTGAAGGGCTTCGGCCTCGGCAAGGGGGGCGAAGGGCAGATGATCGCCCACCAGCAGAAGAAACTCTCCGCGGAGGACCTGCGCGTGTTCCGCGACCGCTTCAACATCCCGGTCTCCGACCAGGACCTCGACAGCCTGCCGTTCCGCAAGCCCGACGAGACGACGGAGGAGGCGCACTACCTGCACGAGCGCCGCGCCGCGCTCGGGGGTTACCTGCCGAGCCGGCGCCGCAGCGCGCCGGACCTCCTCATACCCCCGCTCGAGGCGTTTGCCTCGCTCCTCGAGGGGACCGGCGAGCGCGAGATCTCCACCACCATGGCGTTCGTGCGCGCGCTCACCATGCTGCTCAAGGACAAGAACATCGGTCGCAACATCGTGCCGATCGTGCCGGATGAGGCGCGCACCTTCGGCATGGAGGGGCTGTTCCGCCAGATCGGCATCTATTCCTCGGTCGGCCAGCTGTATACGCCGCAGGACGCGGAGACGCTCATGTCCTACCGCGAGGACAAGAAAGGCCAGATGATCGAGGAAGGCATCAACGAGGCGGGATCGCTGTGCTCGTGGATGGCCGCCGGCACCGCCTACAGCAACCACGGCATCAACATGGTGCCGTTCTACATCTTCTACTCGATGTTCGGTTTTCAGCGTGTCGGGGATTTCATCTGGGCGGCAGGCGACATGCAGGTGCGCGGCTTCCTGATGGGGGCCACCGCCGGGCGCACCACCCTCGCCGGGGAGGGTCTGCAGCACCAGGACGGTCACAGCCAGCTGGTTGCGAGCACCGTGCCGAACTGCGTGGCCTACGATCCGGCCTTCGCGTACGAGCTGGCCGTCATCATTCACGCGGGGCTGCGCCGCATGTACACCGAGCAGGAAGGTATCTTCTACTACATCACGGTGATGAACGAGAACTACGTGCAGCCGGCCATGCCGCCGGGCGTGGAAGCGGGGATCCTGAGCGGCGGCTACCTGCTGCAGATCGGCGGCCGCGGCAAGGTGCGCGCGACGCTGCTCGGTTCCGGCACCATCCTGCGCGAATGCCTGGCGGCGGCGAAGATCCTCGAGGACGACTACGGCATACCGGCGGATGTGCTGTCGGTGACGAGCTTCAGTGAACTGCGCCGCGAAGCGCTGGAATGCGAACGCTGGAACGGGCTGCATCCCGGGGAGGCCGCGCGTGTTCCGTACGTGCAGCAGATGCTGCAGGGCCGCGAGGGTCCGGTGGTCGCGGCCACCGACTACATGCGCGCGGTGCCGGACCAGATCCGCCAGTGGGTCGGCGGCCGCTACGTAACGCTCGGCACCGACGGATTCGGACGCTCGGATTCGCGCGCGGCGCTGCGCCGGCACTTCGAGGTCGACCGCAACTACATCGCCGTGGCGGCGCTCAAGGCCCTTGCCGACGATACACGCGTGGACCAGGCGACCGTCAGCCGCGCCATCGAGGCGCTCGGCGTCGATCCCGCCAAGCCCGTGCCCTGGAAGGTCTGAAGGCTCGCGCCCGTATGAACGCGGCAGCCGGCCTGGTGGAAGTGCGCGTACCCGACCTGGGCAACTTCAAGGACGTCGCCGTCATCGACGTGCTGGTGAAGCCCGGGGACCGCATCGCCGTCGACACGCCGCTCGTCACTCTCGAGTCCGACAAGGCCGCCATGGACGTGCCCTCGACGGCGAGCGGCGTCGTCGAAAAGGTTCACACGACCAAGGGCGGCAAGGTCAATACCGGCGATCTGCTCGCCACTCTGAAGGCGGATGGGGCCGAGATACACTCGGCTCCAGCCCCAGCCGCTGCATCGGTCGCGGCGGCGACCGCCGCACCGCCGGCGCCGCGGCCGGCGGCGTCGGCCCAACCCGCGGCGCCCCCTCAGCCCGCGGCGTCGCCGCCGGCTGCAGCGCCCGGCGGCAAGCTGACCCCGAGGTCGTTGCTGGGTGTTCCTACCTCGTATCGCAGCGATCTGGCGCCCATCGACGAGCCGGGTTTCTCGCGCGCCCACGCGGGACCCTCGGTGCGCAAGTTCGCGCGCGAGCTCGGCGTGGATCTCGCTAAGGTTCCAGGACACGGTTTCAAAGACCGCATCACCCACGATGACGTCAAGGCGTTCGTGAAGGGCGCACTCGCTGGTGGTGGTGGTGGCGGTGGCGGGGGTGACACCGACACGGCGCGGCCGGCGCTGCCCGCGGTTCCGGTGGTCGACTTTGCGCAGTTCGGCCCCACGGCGGTCGAGCCGCTGACGCGTATCCAGCGCATTTCCGGGCCGCGTCTGCACGCCAGCTGGGTGAATATTCCGCACGTCACGCAGTTCGACCTGGCGGACATCACGGATCTGGAGGAGATGCGCGCCGGCCTCAAGGACAAGGCGCAGGCGGCGGGCGTGAAGCTCACGCCGCTCGCTTTCATCATGCGCGCTTGCGTGAAGGCGCTGCAGGAATTCCCGCGCTTCAACTCCTCACTCGCCGCCGACGGCGCCAACCTGATCGTGCGCAAGTACCTGCACATGGGGTTCGCCGCCGATACGCCCAACGGGCTGGTGGTGCCGGTGGTGCGCGACGCCGACCGCAAGGACGTTTACGAGCTCGCGCGCCACCTGGGCGCGCTCTCGGAGAAAGCGCGCGCCGGCAAACTTCCGCCCGCGGACATGCAGGGCGGCTGTTTCACGATTTCAAGCCTCGGCGGCATTGGCGGCACCGCCTTCACGCCCATCATCAACGCACCCGAGGTCGCGATTCTCGGCGTTTCGCGCTCAAGTATGCAGCCGGTGTATCGCGACGGCGGCTTCGTGCCGCGCCTGATGCTGCCGCTGTCGCTGTCGTACGATCATCGCGTGATCGACGGCGCGATGGCCGCGCGCTTCACGACCTGGCTCGCTCACACGCTCGCGGACCCGCGCGCACTGCTCGAGGCGGTGCTGTGAGCCGCGCGGATCTGCTGATTCCCGATATCGGCAATTTCAGCGACGTGGCCGTGGTGGACGTGCTGGTGAAGCCCGGCGACGTCGTCGACATCGATTCCCCGCTGGTCACGCTCGAGACCGACAAGGCCTCGATGGACGTGCCCGCGAGCGCCGCGGGGACCATCACCGAAGTGCTACTGAAGCGCGGCGACAAGGTGTCGAAGGGGTCGCTGATCGCGCGCGTGGAGGCCGCTGCGCCGGTCGCATCCGCGGGCGCCAGCGCGCCGCCTGCCGAGGTTACCCAACCTGTGCCGGCTATGTCCGCGGCGCCGGCTGTGTCCGCGGCGCCGGCGGCGCGCACGGAAAGTGCCGGCGACACTGTGCGCATGCCTTCGCCGAGCGCGGGGGCCGCCGATCGCGCCGCGCAGGAATTCAACCGCAGCACGCAGTTGCTGGTGCTGGGCGCCGGACCCGGGGGCTACACCGCGGCCTTCAGGGCGGCGGACCTCGGGCTCAAGGTGACCCTGGTGGAGCGCTGGCAGGAACTGGGGGGCGTGTGCCTCAACGTCGGCTGCATCCCCTCCAAGGCATTGCTGCACGCGGCGAAGGTCATCGAGGATGCGCAGGAGATGAGCGGGCGCGGCATCGCCTTCGGCGCGCCGCAGATCGATCTGCCGCGGCTGCGCGCCTGGAAGAGTGCAGTCGTCGGCAAGCTGACCGGGGGGCTCAAGATCCTGGTGAAGCAGCGCAAGGTCGAGGTGCTGCGCGGTACCGGGCGCTTCGTGAGCGCCAACGTGCTCGAAGTGATGGGCGCGAGCGGCTCGCAGCGTATCCGTTTCGATCAATGCATCATCGCCGCGGGTTCCGAACCGGCGCGCCTGCCGGGATTACCGCAGGATCCAGGAATTCTCGACTCCACCGGTGCGCTCGAGCTGCCGGAGTCCTCGGGCGGTTTGCTGGTGGTGGGCGGCGGCATCATCGGGCTGGAACTCGCCTGTGTGTTCGACGCGCTGGGCCGTCGCGTGAGTGTGGTGGAGCTGACCCCGCAGCTCATGCCCGGATGCGACCCGGATCTGGTGCGCCCGCTCGAGCGGCGCATTCGCGCGCGCTACCAGCAGATCCTGCTGGGCACCAGCGTGGCGGCCATCGAGCGCGAGTCCGGCGGGCTGCGTGTGAGTTTCGCGGGCGAGAAGGCGCCGCCCCCGCAGACTTTCGAGCACGTGCTGGTGGCGGTCGGGCGCGTGCCAAACGGCAAGTCCCTGAGCGCGGAGCTGGCGGGGGTGAAGGTCTCGGAACGCGGCTTCATTCCCGTCGACCGGCAGATGCGCACCAACGTGCCGCACATTTTCGCGATCGGCGACGTCGCCGCACCGCCGCTGCTGGCTCACAAGGCCATGCACGAGGGCAAGGTGGCCGCGGAAGTCGCCGCCGGCCACAAGCGCGCGGCAGACTGGCGCGTGATTCCTTCGGTGGCCTACACCGATCCGGAGATTGCCTGGGTGGGGCTCACCGAGACCGACGCGCGCGCCAACGGCACCGCGTTCAGGAAGGGCGCGTTCCCCTGGGTAGCGAACGGCCGCTCACTCTCGCTCGGCCGCGAGGAGGGTTTCACCAAGCTGCTGTTCGATCCTGACAATCACCGCGTGCTGGGCGGCGGCATCGTGGGCAGCAACGCCGGTGAGCTGATCAGCGAGATCGCCTTGGCGGTGGAAACCGGTTGCGACGCCGCCGACATCGGGCTCACGATTCATCCGCATCCCACGCTCACCGAGACGATTGCGGGGGCGGCCGAGGCGTTCGAGGGCACGCTGACCGATCTGTACCTGCCGAAGAAGTAACACCCACCGGACTTATGGTTTACTCGCCGTCCCAGGCGTGCTTGTCAGTACCGACTCGTTGGTAGCTAAGCCACTGGTGCCAAGCCAAGAGCGTACCAGGAAGAGAATATCGCCGCGGCGCAAGTAAAGCTGGCGCCGCGGCGAGACAGGGCCGTAGAAACACACGAAATGAGCGACCGCTATTAGGCGCCGAGTGTTGGGTGTCGAGCGTAAGCTCCTGGCCGATCAGTGACCGTCGATTGCAACGACCGCGTTGCGATGTAGTCTACTGGGAGTCCTGAATCGACATCATCGCGAATCGGGCCTCAGCGCCCCGAGCAATTCTGCATTCCACGGTAACGTCCGAGCCGTTAATGCGCCATTTGCCTTTTGCCATTAAAACGTTGCCTTGGTCCCAGTATGACGCACTCCAATTAAACGGCGTCAACCCTTTGCCGATCAACGTCGCCTCGGACTCCGCCTTGCACCAGTCTCGTAACTCACTGCCAGAATTAATCGGAGTATCTTCGCGATGCGCCATCGCCGACGATGCCATTAGAACAAACAGCAGTGACACTGAACCTTTCATTGTTATTCCCACGTCAAATAGACGTTCATAGTGGACGCATTGCCTGGATCGCTCAAGACTAAACAATATGCGCCCATTCGGTGCTTTTCGGTGTCCGCTAAGGAGCAGGGGACCCTTATGCCGTCTCTGGCGGCTGTTGGCCGCCTGCTGACGGATTGGCCTGTACTTCCGGTCCTGACCCACAGCTGCCCGATGCGACCGGCAGCTTGCGGGAAGCTCAATTCACTCTGATTACTCTTCCTTGAGCCGATAGTTCATGTCGAACCTCGAACAATCGTCTTGCCGGCCTGGAAAGCGAAGAACTTCGAGAGCGCGACCCAAACGACTAGCGGGACCGGGACCGCCAACAGAG
>Ga0209626_1000025_pt1 | contig 49888 bp, 39 predicted proteins | sample JacPinW_OM1H0_M2_FD_187962 | JGI IMG/M metagenome (GOLD analysis project Ga0209626, IMG submission 187962) | Forest soil microbial communities from Algoma, Ontario, Canada - Jack Pine, Ontario site 1_JW_OM1H0_M2 (SPAdes) (version 2) | ecosystem: Environmental > Terrestrial > Soil > Boreal... | reverse complement strand
GCGGAGGCTTTACCGAGCGGTCGAGCAACTCGGCACCCAATGCAGCCTCCAGCCTTTGCACTTGCCGGGTAATCGCAGAGGGCGTCCGGAATAGACGATGGGCTGCACCGGCGATGGACCCGGCCGGGCGAACTCTACGAGCGCACGTAAATCTTCCAACAAGGGGTCTTCTAAAACGTCTCCGACGCATAACTGAAACGTGCGGACCGGGAATTATAATCGTGAGAATAATGAATTTGTGTAATTTTCTGTCGTGCATCAGAGTACTGAGGAATGCGTGTTTTTGCGGAAAGGAGAATGACATGCGCATTGGTTCGGTTTCGCATTCCTTGCTGATGTTGATCGCTGGCGGCACGGCCTCCCTGGTACTGGCTGCGGGATCTGCGCGTGCTGCGCCGCGCGCGCAGGCCGATCTGGTGGAGTTCGAGAAGATGACCTGGGTGGAAGTGAAGTCCGCGCTCGCGGCGGGCAAGACGACGGCGCTCATCTACACCGGCGGTGTCGAGGAACGAGGCCCCCAGGACGCGAACGGCGGCCATAACCTCATGGCGCATGCAACGGTCGAGGCGATCGCGAGAGAACTCGGCAATGCCATCTTCCTGCCCGTGTTGCCCTACACTCCGAACGATGCAGAATCGATTCCCGGTACCATCGGGATCACGAACGAGCTGCTCGCTGCCATGCTCGAGCGCATCACGGAGCAAGCGATCCTCAACGGTTTCCGCAACGTGATTCTGATGGGCGATCACGCTGGCGGCCAGCCGCAGGTCTACGAGGAGGTCGCCAACAAGCTCGACGCACGCTACGGAGCTCTCCGTGTGTTCTACTGTGACCAGGTCTATAGGGCCGCCAATGATGCGTTCGATCAGTACCTGGTGCAGCACGGCTATCCACTCAGCCTCCACGGTGGCATACCTGACACCTCGGAAATGATGTATCTCGACAAGGACAACACATGGGTGCGCAGAGATCTGGTCTCCTCTGCACTCGGAGATCCTGTCGTCGATGGCAAGGCGCAGATCGGGCCGCAGAGTCCACATAACGGAATCCTGGGTGACGCGCGCCGCTCAACGGTGGAGCTGGGGAAGCGCGCATTCGACATGAAGGTCGATTACGCGGTGAGGCAGATTCGCAGCCTCCTACCGACCTCATGATTCAACCCCCATCAGCACGCCATCCGCAGCCCCACGAATCGCCCGCGGCGAGGGAAGCTATCTGTACGACACGACGGGTAGTCGGTACCTGGTTGCTCCGGCGGACCGGCCGCGTTCGGCATCGGCCACGACAACCCCGAGGTGAACGCGACCATCGCGAGTCAGTCGCGCAGGTCGCATGCGGATACTGCCATCTTTTCAGCAGCGAGCCGCTCGAAGAGTCGACCCATCTGCTGCTGACGAGGTGCGGAGCGGACTCGAGCCGATCGTCTACGCCTTGAGCGGTTCCGAAGCCGTGGAATCCGCCATGAAGGTCGCGCTCCAGTACTGGGACGCGCGCGGGCAACGAGCAAAGCGAGGTTTCATAGCTCGACAGCGTTCGTACCACGGCAACACGCTCGGCGCGATGTCCCTATCGGGCTTCTTGGAGCTCAGGTCTCCCTTTGAGGGAAGTCTCGTGGATGTCGAGGTCACCTCAACGGCGAGTGATTACCGCCCGCTCGACGGATTGCGTGGAGCCGCGTTGACGAATGCGCTGGCGTTCTTCCGACGAATAACAGAATCGTGCGTAAATGGCACCATAATCGTGAGAATAATGAAGTAGTGGAATTTTCCGTCTTGCATGAGGATATTAGGCAATTCATGTTTTTGCGGAAATCCGTATGCCTCATGCGATCCAAATTCGGCAGACGGGCGGTCCCGAGGTTCTGAACTGGACAGCGGTCGATGTCGGTGAGCCCGGGTCGGGTCAGGTGCGCCTGCGCCAGGCGGCGGCAGGCCTCAACTACATTGACGTTTATCACCGCACCGGATACTACCCGCAGCCGCTTCCCTTTCTCCCCGGCCTCGAGGGCGCCGGGACCGTAGAGGCAGTCGCCCACGATGTGCGCGGTCTGAAAGTCGGCGATCGGGTGGCCTATGCCGGTCCCATCGGCGGCTATTCCGAGGTGCGGCTCATAGAGGCCGATCGGCTGGTGAAATTGCCGGATGCAATCTCGTTCCATCAAGCAGCCGCGATGATGCTGCAGGGTATGACCGCTCAGGTGCTGATCCGGCAGGTGTATCCCGTCAAGGCGGGTGACTTGATCCTCGTGCATGCCGCGGCCGGCGGAACAGGTCTCATTCTCTGTCAGTGGGCGGCCGCCCTCGGCGCAACGGTCATCGGCACCGTTTCCACGGAAGCCAAGGCCGAAATAGCCCATGCCCACGGCTGCAGCCACACGATCCTCTATACGAGACAGGACTTCGTAGCGGAAGTTTCCCGTATCTCCGGCGGTGAGAAACTGCCGGTGGTTTTCGATTCTGTCGGCAAGGATACATTCCTGCGCTCGCTCGATTGTCTAAGACCACGCGGATTGATGGTCACGTTCGGGCAAGCCTCCGGTCCCATCGATCCCATTGCGCCCGTTCTGCTGTCGCAGAAGGGTTCGCTGTTTCTGACGCGCCCGTTCCTCTTCCACTACGTAGAGCGACGCGATGCGCTCGAAGCTTCCGCGAACGAGCTGTTCGAGGTGGTGGCTTCGGGAAAGGTGCGCATTAACGTCAGCCAGCGCTTTGCGCTCAAGGATGCTGCAGACGCCCACAAGGCATTGGAAGCGCGCGCAACCTCGGGCTCCACCATCCTGACCATCTAACCCCCGTGTCCACAGGAGTTTGCCATGAGTAAGACCGCGATTACCTCGCCCGAACTCGCGCCGCCGGTCGGCCCGTTTTCCCAGGCGATCGAAGTCGGTGGTTTCCTCTACTTCAGCGGTCAGGTCGGCCAAGACCCGGCCACTGGCAAGGTGGTAGAGGGGGGTATTGTGGCCGAGACAGAGCGCGTCTTTCGGAATCTCTCGGCGGTTCTCAAGGCGGCCGGCAGGAGTTTCGATCACGTTGCGCGCGCCGGAGTGTATCTCACGAGCATAAATGACTTCGTCGCGATGAATGGCATCTACGCAAAGTATTTCAGTCAGCCCTTTCCCGCCCGCACGACGATCGCGGTGGCCGCGCTGCCGCTTGGGGCCTGCGTTGAGATCGACCTCGTCGTCAAGGCTTGAGGCGACGCACGGAGGTTGATCTCATGAAGTACACATTTCACATCGTCGATGTTTTCAGTTCGACACCGTTCGGCGGTAATCAACTCGCGGTTCTGCCTGACGCGGCCGGCATTTCGACCGAGGGCATGCAGAAGATTGCTCGCGAATTCAATTTCGGCGAAACGACCTTCGTCCTGCCGAAGAACGATCCTGCGAACACGTGTCGGGTGCGCATCTTCACACCTCGGGCGGAGCTCGACTTCGCGGGGCATCCCACGGTCGGCACAGCCTGTGCGCTTGTGATGAAACAGCACGCACGGCTTAGTGATCCAATCCGGCTCATTCTGGAGGAGAATGTCGGTCCCGTGACGGTTGACGTCGCTCAGCGAAACGGGGGCTTCCACGGCACGTTGACGTTATCGGCGAAGATCGAGGCACCGACCGGCGCACCTTCTCCGACTGATCTCGCCGCCGTCCTGTCCATCGAGCCCGCCGAGGTGAGCAAAGTCTTTTTCGCGGGCGTCGGTGTTCCATTCTGTTTTGCGCTACTGAGCTCGAACGAGGTCGTCGATCGGGCGGCGATCAATCGGGCTGCCTGGGCGGCAACGCTCGCGCGAGCGTGGGGTCCCCACGTCTTCTTCTTCGCAGGAAATCTACGGGATGGCGGCAAGCTCTATGCTCGCATGTGGGCACCCGCGCTGGGCGTCGAAGAAGATCCTGCGACAGGCAGCGCTTGTGCCGCGCTCGTCGGGGCAATGGCATCGAAGCCCGATTTTGGCGGGATGGCCTATCGCCTTTCGATCCAGCAAGGCGTCTCGATGGGGCGCCGAAGCGAAATCGAAGCGGAGGCGCGTAAGAGCGGAAGCGTCGTGACCTCTGTCAGCGTTGGCGGCGCAACAACCTACATAGCAAGCGGCGAGATCGATGTGCCGCCGTCCGCGCTTGTCTCTTAGACCGTCGAGTGTGCCCCCATGTGCGTAAAACCGCAGGTACTGGTGATTTGAGCGTTCACCTAATGCTTGCATCATCAGTTGAGAAATCAGCCAATGGCTGAGCATTGCGGAGGAGATGTTCGCCAGATTGTGCCACCGGTCCTGCGAATCATTACCTTTCTGAGACGCGGGGCTAAACCAGAGTAACCAGGAGAGGAATCGATATGAAGAGTATGGCTATCTTGATCGCAGTCGTCGCGCTTGTTTCCGGGGCGTTTGCCTTGGACAACGCAAGTAATTCAACCGCCGCCACAATGGCGGTCGCCGATCCGTCGCGCCCGGAATCTGACACCACACGGGATGCTGACCGAAAGCCGGCGCAAACTTTAGTGTTCGTAGGCATTAAATCGGGGGACAAGGTTGCCGACTATGTCGCCGACGCAGGCTATTTCACGCGTCTCTTCGCTAGCGTCGTCGGCCCGACGGGCCACGTTTACGCGGTGGAGCCCACCGCCTTCTTCAAGTTCGAGCATTTCGTTAAAGCAGTCGCGGAGCTGCAGGGCTATGCTGTCACCCATCCAAATGTAACGGTGACGACTGCAGCGGCACTCGAAGGACTAAAGTTCCCCGAGAAGCTCGACCTGTTCTGGATTTCCAGAAATTACCACGACCTACACGACGAGTTCATGGGCCCGGTCGACATCGCCGCGTTTAACAAGGCCGTCTACAGCGCGCTGAAGCCCGGTGGCGTATATGTAATTCTCGATCATTCCGCCGCTCTGGGCGCGCCCGCAAATGTAACCGAGACCTTGCATCGCATCGAGTCCTCGACCGTGCGCCGAGAGGTCGAAGCCGCGGGCTTCAAGTTCGACTCCGAGAGTTCGATTCTCGCCAATCCGGCGGACCCCCGCACGGCCAAAGTGTTCGACCAGACGATTCGCGGACACACCGACCAGTTCATCCTGAAGTTCCGCAAACCTAAGTAATGAGGATGGCTGCCTCCTGGGGACTCTCTCAGGAGCGCGGCGGACGAACAGCCCGGCCAGACGAAGAATAGACAGTGGAAAAGTAACGGAATGCCGATGCGGTATGGGGCCCCCCTGTTGGCGAGGGACAAAAGATGCTGAGAACACTATTTGCAGCGACGATTCTGGCCGGCGCGCTCGCCGGAAGTGCGATGGCGCAGGCGCCGGATGCCGACTGTGCGTTGCCTTCGGAACCCAAGGGCATTCCCGCCGCGATCGATGCGGCAATCACCGGGGCCGCGGACAAGGATCGAGCCTGCATGAAGGCCCTGTTAATGCCCGAAGCGCGCATGGTGATCGTTTCACTCGGCGCGGACGCAGCGCCCAGCTATACGCTCCTGACCTTGGACGATTGGATCGCCCGCACCAAAGCTCGTGGCCACGCCATGCTGGAAGAAAAGCAGCTGAAATTTCACGTTGAGCGCTACGGCAACATCGCGCACTTATGGAGCAGCTACGTGCTGCACAGCGACGGCAAGCAAGTCGCGCGCGGCATCAACAGCATTCAAGCGATCAAAGTAGCCGACGGCTGGCGAGTTATGGTCATCATGGCCCAGGCCGAGGCGGCGACTGCGCCGCTGCCCAAGGAATATCTGCCGTAAGGGGGGCAAGCGTAAGAGCAGCGCGCCTGCACGGGCCGGCTGCGCGCGCGATCTGCGGAGCTGCCATGCGACACTTGCTCGAATCGTGCAGTCTCTCGTGCGGCGTTCGACAATGGACACGCGGGTGATGCGGGGTTGGTGACTGGATATGACCCTAAAGCAGTCGATCGACTGGAAGAATGAATGGTTTCCAATCGATGATGCCACGTACCTGAACTTTGCGGCCCACGCAGCAATCCCCCGCGTGGCACTCAACGCCGTACAGCGATCCGTTGCGGCGAAAATGCGGCCGCACATTGTCGATGACCGGTCCTTCTTCTCCGTGGCCGCGGGTTTGCGCCAGACGTTGGCGACCTTGATTGGGGCGAGCCCGGATGAAATCGCTCTGACGACCGGAGCGGGAGCGGGCCTCGCGGCTATAGCCTACGCACTTAAGTGGTCTGCGGGTGATGAGGTGATCATCGCACGCGGCGAGTTTCCGGTGCACTACGCAACGTGGAAGCCGATGGAGGCGCGCGAAGGCATTAAGGTGCAGATCGCAGTCCCGCAAGGTCCGTTTATACAGTCGGATGACCTGGTCGCGGCAATGACGCCGAGGACCCGCGTCATTTCCGTGAGCCATGTGCGATTTGACGATGGATCGATGCTCGATGTCCCGTCGCTTGCCGCAGCGTGCAATAGGAATGGGACATTCTTGGTCCTGGACGTGAGTCAATCCTGCGGCGCCATACCTATGAACGTGCACAGCCTGGGAGCCGACTTTATCGTCTGTGCGGGCTACAAGTATTTGCTCAGTCCCTGGGGAACCGGCTTCCTATGGGCGAGGCCGGAGAGCTCGGATTCGTTACGACCAGGACCCTACAACTGGGTGTCCCAGGGAGTGGAGAGCTTCGCGCGCCTCAACTATGTGGATCCTGAACCCGCGCCAACGCTGAGCCGTTGGGATTCGTCCGAGGCGGCGTCAATATACAACTTCAACCTCACCGTCATGGAAGCGTCTGCGAAGTTTGTGCTGGATGCGAGTCCGGCGCTGATCCGTGATCACAATCAAGCCCTGATTAACTATTTCTTTGAACGACTCCCGGAGGGCTATCGGCTCGCGAGTCCGCGGCAGGCCTTGCAGCGCGGTGTATTTGGTTGCATCGAAGTCGGCAGCCGCGGCGATACGGAATCTCTATATCAAACGCTGCGGGACGAGCGGTTCGTGGTTGCCCTGCGTGAGGGTAAAATTCGCGTCGCTCCCCATCTCCTCAATTCGACGCAAGACATAGACCGACTCCTTGTCGTCATGGCGAAGGCGCGGAAGGAAGCAAGGCATGTCGCCCATTGACGAGCGCTTGAAGTCTCTCAACATTGTTCTACCCGACGTCATACCGCCAGTCGTCGACGGATATGTGCCGGCGTTCGCGCCGTTCACTCGTTCCGGCGACCAAATTCATCTCTCTGGCCGCCTTGGCAAGGAGGGCGGTAAGCTCCTCTGCGGGAAAGTGGGCGAGGAGATTAGCTTGGATCAAGGTAAGCTCGCCGCGCGCCACGTGGCAATTGAATTGTTGGCCGTGCTTAAAGCCGCCATCGGCGATCTTGGCTGCGTTCGAAGAATCGTAAAGCTCTTTGTCATGGTCAACGGCGCACCGTACTTCACGGAACCTCACCGAGTTGCGGATGGGGCGTCTGAATTCCTTGTTCAAGTGTTCGGCGAGCGGGGCATCCATTCGCGCAGCGCCGTCAGTGTGGCACAGCTTCCATTTGGCGCTTGCGTCGAAATCGACATGATCGCCGAGCTTGAGGCGACACAGCCTTGACCACACTCGTGTGCCAGGGCCGCGAGGAAGCGGTGCTTGGAGCTGCATGTCGATACCCCCAGACGGCAACAGATAAAGCGCCCCGTGCGGCGCTGCAGGCGCTGCTGGATCACGTGAGCGGCCAGGGTCGCGGAGAGTTGGCGCGGGCTGTGGCGCGGCCGGCATGAGCGATCCAGCAGACCCACTGCGCCTTCAGCTCGATAACGGCGAGCCCACTTCTTCAAGGTCGTTAGTGAGACCCCCATGGCCTGGGCAACGTCCAGCTGATGCTGGCCCGCCTCGAGGCGGCCCAGCATCAAGGCTCGACCCTTGGGCGTAAGACGAGCATTCTTGTGCACGGTTGTTCTCCCCCTGGTAAGGAAACTGACGTCTAGCAACATCAGCTTCTCTCCCCCGGTGGGAGGGAACAACCTTCTGAAACATCACATCCTAGGCTTTCTTCAAGAGCCGGGTGATCCACACAAGGATCACCGCACCGATGAAGGCGACGATGATCGAGCCGACCATTCCTCCGCCGGGCCAGATGCCCAACATTCCGAAAACCCAGCCCCCGACGATGCCGCCCAGGATTCCCAGGATGATGTCAACCAAGACGCCGTAGCCGCCGCCCTTCATAACCTGGCCTGCAAGCCATCCGGCAATGAGTCCCACGATAATCCAGTACACCAAACCCATAAGTCGTCCCTCCGTTTTTTGTCTTTTTGTAGAGCTAGACAGCGTTGCAGTTCCCAGCCCCAGTATCGCGCTGCTTTGTGATTAGGGTTGGACGGAACGCCGACGGTCACGGATTATACACAAACACTGCAGCTCACCGCGGGTGTGCCCGACGCAGGTGGATTCGACCACCTGTATCCGGTGGACTGCATGACGACGTCGCAGTTGTGATTGTTGGTTAGGTCTCGGGTTTGAGAGGGGTCTTTGAACCTCACAATGCCGGGGTCGAGGGTTCGAGTCCCTCCCTTTCCACCAATTTGATCAGTAACTGGCCATTTCCACGGGCCGGCGCCCGCGAGCCCCTCGCAGTGTGTCGGCTCACCGCAGATCCGGCGCTGACTCAGGGATCTGCCGCACCGCCCGCGCTGCGGCGCACACGGCGCCAATGAGCCCCGCTCGATCACCAAGCTGGCTGGGTGCGATGGTGATGGGTCGTGAGAAGAGGGCGGGAAGAGCCCTTCGGACCCGCTCATACAGCTCGGGACGCACGCCGATGCTTCCCCCGAACACGATGAGGTCCAGATCGAGGAGCGATTGCAGTGTCACTACGGCGAGGGCCACCCAGCGCGCCGTCGTGTCGAGGACCGACGCCGCAAGTTCGTCTCCTTGCTCAAGGAGTTTGAAAATGTCGCGCACCGTGACGGCCACGGTTCCACCCTGGCGGCGATATCGATCGACAATGGCGCCTGAGCCCACCTCGAGCTCGAATGCTCCGGTGGCAGATGGGATCTGCGAAGTCGGGTCGCGCGCGATTGGCAGGTCCGCGATCTCCCCCGCCGCGCCGTGCGCCCCTCGAAACAGCTTGTCGTCGATGAGCAGGCCGAGCCCTGCGCCTGTTCCGAGCGCCAAAAACGCCGCGTTGTGGCACCCGCGGGCGCACCCGAGCGCCTGCTCACCGAGCATCGCGAGATTCACGTCGTTCTCGATTGCAACATCCGGCCCGAGGCGGCCGCGCAGGTAGCCGAGGACATCGAAGTCCTGCAGTCCCGCGATGTTTGGAATCAGAGAAACACGGCCTGTGCGAGGATCGATCGCTCCAGGAACTCCCACCATGACATGACGCATCCGCGTGACCTCGACCCCGACGGCTTGCGCCAGCTTGTCGGCGCAAGCGGCAATCTGTTCGGCCACGTACGCTCCGCCGCGCCGGTCCGTGGGCTCGGTTAATTCCGCCACGATCCCACCACGCGCGTCGGCAATGGCTGCGGCGAGCTTCGTGCCGCCCAAGTCTGCCGCAAAACAATAGGCAGTTTCGGGAGTCATTGACGTGCGCTACGGGGCGGGGGAAGAGGCAGAGCTGCTGCGAATTCCGCGACCCCGAAGGCATCATCGTGGAGACGCCGCAAGGCGACGGACAATGCACCCACGACGCCTGCTCGCCTGCCGAGCGTGCTGGTGCGAATCTCCACGGGCCGCGGCGCAAGCGGTACCAGCACGCGCGCGACCTTGTCCGCAAAGTCCGGACGCGCCCCGACCGAGCCACCCAGAACGAGCAGTTGCGGATCTACTGTTGCGATGACCGTCGCGGCTGCAAGACCAGTCAGCCGCGCCGTCTCGTCGACCACCTCCGCGGCAAGCGCATCCCCCGCCTGGGCTCGCTCAAAGACCTGTCTGGCCGAATCGACCTCGGAACCACCGGCCTCCCGATAGCGCCGCACGACACCAGCAGCGCCAACCTGATACTCGAGGCAGCCCTGCAGGCGGGACTCGGCTCGCAGCGGATCGCCACCGATCGGCAGATAGCCGATCTCACCGGCGGCGCCGTTCTCGCCGCGAACGAGCTGGCCGTTGACATAAAGCCCCAGTCCGACGCCGCTACCGAGCGCGAGGAAGGCCACGTTGGCGACGTTTTGCGCACAGCCATGCCATATTTCCCCGAGCAGCGCGAGATTGATGTCATTTTCAAAGACGACGCGGCTGCCGAGTTTCTCACCCAGCAGGCCCACGACATTGAGTTGACCCAGGCCGGCGATGTTGGGAGCCATCTCGATGGCGCCGCTCTTGGGGTTCACCACCCCCGGGGTGGCTAGCACGATGGAGCGAATTCGGCTGGGGTGTGTGTGGTTGTCACGCGCCAGACGGTCCGAGAGCCGGGCGATCTGGTCTATTACCCAGGCTCCGCCACGGCTATCGGTGGGTTCATCGGCCTCGGCGAGGACTCTGCCTGCAATATCGGCCAGGGCGACTGTCAACCGTCGGGCTCCCAGGTCGATGCCTAGCACGTGACCGCCTTCCGGGCTCAATTCGTACAACACGGCGGTCCGTCCGACATTGCCGCTCGTTCGTCCGATCGGGCGAACCAGTCCCTGCTGCTCAAACGTGTCGATAACTTCCGAGGTCGTCTGTTTCGACAGACCGGTCACCTTGGCAAGGGCCGCCCGTGAGATGGGGCTGCGGTGAAGCAGCGCCTCGAAAACGCTCCGTTGCGACAGCTGGCGGGTCAGGCTGTTCGTCGGCTGGGAAGGCATAGACTGTCTCATTTGATTCGTCTTATACCCGAACTATGATAGCCACATTGGCCGCTAAATCCACTATGCTTGACGAAAAACCCACAGAGAGGCAGTATTGATTCGTCCAGCGACCGAATAAATAGATGCCGTGAAGCACAGATGAACGGGGCAGTCGGTCATCAGGGTCGACAAGTGGCGGGCTCGAAAACGCTATTCCCGGCGCCGGACGCCGGTGGCATGCCTGCCTGCGTCCCGTCGGTGTTCCGTCGGCGGGGGACCATGCCGGCGGGGTTCTGGAATGCCTTCCTGTGGCTGGCGACAACGGGAATGGCAATTGCGGCACCTGCAGCCTCCACGTGGTCACTGTTGCCGCAGCCCGCCGACGCGCACCTTGCCCCATCGGGTGTGGTGAAGATTGTGGATGGCGCACTGGTCGCGGTGCGTGGTGCGGACCGCCAGCAAGTTCAGCCCGCAGTGGATCGGTTCATGCAGTTGGTGGCCAGCACGCGCGGGCTGCAGTTACGCGCGGCGACTACGGCTGACGCTCACCCCGCAATCACGTTCGAGGTGGATCCTCACGCGAGCGTGGTGGGGGACAGCGGTTATCGCATCGTGTCAGGCGCTCAGGGAATCCGCGTCATCGCGCGTTCGCCCGGCGGCGCGTTCTATGGGGGTGTGACCCTGTGGCAATTGCTGACGCCGCCGGGCTGGATCCGCGGCGCCGCGGCTGAGATTGCCGAGGGCGTCATCGATGATCATCCGCGTTTCGCATGGCGCGCGCTGCTACTCGATTCGGGACGGCATTTTCAGAGCGTGGACGACATTGAGAAATTGGTCGACTGGATGTCGCTCGACAAGATCAACGTGTTGCTCTGGCACCTGACCGAGGACCAGGGCTGGCGCCTCGAGATCCTCAAGTACCCCGAACTCACGAAAACCGGTGCATGCCGCAAGGCGGTGGGCCTCGACGCCGAATTGACCGGCGCTCCTGAGAATCCCTACTGCGGCTTTTATACCCAGGCCGAGGTGCGCGATATCGTGCGCTATGCCGCCGCCCGTTTCGTCACCGTCGTGCCGGAAATCGACCTTCCCGGACATTCGCAGGCGGCGGTTGCCGCTTATCCATGGCTTGGCGTCACCGGCGAGCGTCCGCCCGTGTGGACGGACTGGGGGATCAGTCCCTGGTTGCTCAATCCGGACGAGAAGACCCTGCAGTTCGTCGACGACGTGTTTGATGAAGTGATGCAGCTCTTCCCCTCGCGGTATATCTCGATCGGTGGCGACGAAGCCGAGAAGCAACAGTGGAACGCGTCGCCTGAACTGCGCGCGCGGATGGCGCGGCTCGGTCTCGCGAGCATGGATCAGCTACAGGGCTGGTTCACCAGCCGGGTCGCCGACCACCTCGTCAAGCACGGGCGCATGCCGGTCGGCTGGGACGACGAGCTAGCTGCGGGTGAGAAGCTTCCGGCGTCGGAAGTGGTGATGGTTTGGCACGCAAGCGATGGGGGGAAGGTTGCACTCGAAGCGACTGCGCAAGGCCACGATGTGGTCCTGGCGCCCGAGGGGTCGTTGTACTTCGACCACTATCAATCGGCCCTGCCTGATGAGGGGCCGGGGCAGCCTCCCATGGCGACGCTGCGGCAAGCCTATGACAGCGCGGTCATTCCGAACGGTGCAACCGCCGCCGAAGCGAAGCGAATCATCGGCGTGCAGGGCAATCTCTGGACGGAGCTCGTGCCCAACTTCGCGCTTACCCAGCATGCGCTGTTCCCGCGCATCGCGGCGTTGTCGGAACTTGGGTGGTCGGCGGCGAGCAAACGTGACTGGAACGGATTCCTTGAGCGCCTGAGCGCCGAGCTCGCCCGCTACCGCGCACTCGGCATCGGCTATGCCGATACGGCGTTTGCACCGGCGTTCGATGTGACTGCAGCTCGCGAGGGAATGCTGCGAGTCGCGCTTTCAAACCAGGCGAACTACGGCGAGATCCGCTACACGACCGACACCTCCGCGCCGACTGCGACGTCCAATCGATATGTCGCCCCGCTGGAGTTTTCCGCGCAAGGCACGGTGACGCTGCGCGCGGCGACATTCGGGCCGGGCGCGTTTGAGCTCGCCGCGCCGCGCACGCAGGTGCTGGATGCCTCGACTCTGCTCAGCCGCGATGGCAGCGAGCTGGCATCCTGCTCACAGCAGCCGGGAATGCGTGTGGGCGGCAAGCAGACGGCCGGGGGCCTGAGGCCGGTTTACCGGCTGGATGTCGGCGACATGTGCTGGCAATGGCCCCGCGCGCCGCTGCAAGGGATCGAGCACGTCACCCTAGCCGTCGAGCGCGTGGCATGGCGTTTCGGCGACGAGGCCCAGCGAGCGGTCGTACGCCCCAAGGCGAGCGCGGAGGGCGAGTTCGAGATCCATGCCGGTTCATGCATGGGACCATTGCTCGCCAGGGTGCCGCTCGCCCCCCCGCCCCCGGGCGGCGGGCAAAGCGAACTCAACACAACAGTCTCCACGTCGACGCTGAGTGACGCTCGTAGCCTGTGCATTTTCGCCACTGGCGACCCACGCGATGGCCAATGGGCGCTGGCACGAGTGGCATTTAGCAAATAAGCAGCATGCGGAACGCGCATTACAGAGCACCGGCCAGTCGGAAGTTTGCCAATCCAGAGGTGAAGCCCGTGTCAAACGTACATCGCAAGCACCCCGTGTCAATCGCGGTATCCATGGCGTTGCTCGCCGCCGCGGCGCATTCAGCCCTGGCCGCAGAGAGTTCGGGTGCCCAGGCAGACAACGCCGGCGCACAGGAACCGGTGCAGCAGGGCGCACCGACGACGGGACCTTCGCCGGAAAACAAAAAAACCCAGTCTGGGACCGGCAGTGCCGAAGCGAACGAAAAAGCCATGGAGACGGTCACCGTCATTGGCGTACGTCAGTCGCAGATCAAATCGATCGAAGCGAAGCGCCTGGCACCCAGTATCCAGGACAGCATCTCGGCTGAGGCCATTGGCCAGTTGCCCGACGTCACCATCACGGATGCGCTGCAGCGAATCACCGGCGTGCAAATCAACCGTGACGCGGGCGTTGGGACCTCGGTAGCCGTCCGCGGCCTGCCTCAAGTCGGCACCATGCTGAACGGTGAAGTATTCATTTCGCCGGATCAGATCGACTCGCAGCAACCCGACTTCACGACCTTACCGGCCACGCTGTTCAATCAGGTCGACGTTATCAAGTCACCCACCGCTGACCAAAGCTCGGGCGGGATCACCGGTTCGCTCAACCTGCACACTTTTCGGCCCTGGGACTTGCCGCATGGATTTACCTATAGCTATGCCCTCGACGGGGAACGGGGAAGTACCTCTCGTAAAACCGGACCGGAGGCAAGCGGTCTCTTTTCGTTCAACGGCGATGGTCGCTGGGGCCTGCTGGTATCAGCGGACTACTCCGACACCACGCGGTTCGGCACGGCGGGCGGGGTCAACGCGGGTGGAAACTCAACAGAGAGTCTCGACCAGTACGGTGTGATCCTCCATGGCGAGAACGCGGTCAGCGCGGGCGCTTACAACGGCTTTGTGGGTGCCTGGAATGGCGCGCCGATTCCCTCGCGCATCCACCAGTTCCCAGACGGCAGCGTTGATGTGAACGGTGATGGGAAGTCCAACGGCGTTTTCATGGGCAGCCAGGACATCGGCCTCTACGACTCCACCATCCAACGCAAGCGCCAGGCGGGTAATGCGTCATTCCAGGCTGACCTCAGCCACGGATTCAGCTTGACCAGCGACTTCTTCTACGCGCATCAGATGCAGCACGACCGCGCCGTCGGCATCCAGTTCAATTCCACCAACTGGCAGGGTGCGACCTACGTGCCACTGCAGTCGAGGGATACCGGGAGTACCGTCATCGGCGGGTACAACACGCCGGGTGACGCCTACGCTGCGGCCTGGGCGGGTTCGCACCTCTACACCACCCAGATCTACGAGAAATGGCCGGGCGACGTCGAATCGTACTCCCAGGTCATCCGCCGCGAATCCACCGCACGGAACTTCAATCTGCAGGTGGACTACGACAATGGCGGGCCCTTCAAGGGCAGTGTGCGCGGCATCCGCGAAACGGCCGAGCAGGAGTACATTGAGACCGACATCAACATTTCCGATTCCGACGGCTGCCTGTGGGCCGATCCCAGTACTGCATTACCCTGCGGGACCTTCGTCTATCCGGCGCAACTGGGCGGGGATCGCGTGTTCAACCCCATCGGCATTCCGCAGAATACGGTGCCCATCGTTGCGAATTTCACGGGTCGCAATATCGCCATCACACTGCCGCCCTCGCTCGCCGCCTCCTTCGCCAACCCCAACGGCTGGACGATGAAGACGCTGGAATCCGGCGAAGACTACAACCGCAGGACCGCGATCACCGCGCTGCGCTTCGATGGACACTACAAGTTCAGCGAAGCTTTCCACCTCAATTTTGGCATCCGTAACAGTATCCGCAGCGCCGACAATGACGGGTATACCCTGGTCGTCCCTGTGTACGCCGGCATGGGCGCCAGCGACCCGAACGGCTGCCTGGTGCGATACGTGGGTTCGGACGTGATCCTGAGCGGCAATGCAACTGCCACCACCCCCAACACCTGGTGTACTGCGGGCAATGCCGAAGGTGCGTTCCGCGCCGGCCCGCTGTCGTCACAGCAGCTCTCGAAAACCCCGCCCCCACTGGCCAACAACTTCCAGCTGTACAGCAACCTGCTCGGGACGGGGATAAATTTCTGGGCGATCAATCCACACGCCCTGGATGATCCACTGGCGTACTGGAAGTCGCTCTACCCCAATACCCTCGAACAGTTGTCGCCTGCATTTACCTGGGCCGTGTGGATGAAGGAAACCTCAGGCTATCTGCAGACTGACTTTAACGGTCAGTTGGGCGGCATGTCTTACAGCGGTAATGTCGGCGCGCGCTTGATCCACACCAACCTGAATGTAACGCAGCATCGGACCGGCTTGCCGGGCCAGTACGGCATTGAAGCGGCCGATGCGGGCATCGACCTCACGCAGCGCAGCTACAACGACGTGCTGCCGGCACTCAACCTGGCGCTCAACGTGACCGACAAGTTCACGGTTCGCCTCTCCGCCTCGAAGAACATGATGCCTCTCGAGCTGAGCCAGTGGGGCGGCGGTCTGCAGCTGAACTACTCGCTGCAGGAAACCAAGACGGGTCCGCTCTACGTGGTCTCAACCGGGAGTGCGGCGGGCAATCCGACCCTTAATCCGTGGCGCTCGACGAACTACGGCGCTTCGTTCGAGTACTACATCAACCCCACGAGCCTGATCAACCTCGAGCTGTTCCACATCAACGTGAAGAGCTTCATTTTCAACGGCAGCGTGACCAACTGCGACCTGCCGGACGAGGATGGCGTGGTGCGACACCACTGCATCGCGATCACCGAGCCGTTGCAGGGCTCGGGCAACAGCATTCAAGGAGCTGAATTCGACTATCGCCAGGGCTTTACGTTCCTCCCTGGGCTTCTCGCCAACACCGGCATGGAGCTCAACTTTACGTATGCGCCCAGCAAGACGGGATTAACGGATCTGGCGGGGAACAAGATTCCCTTCCAGGACAACTCCGAGGAGTCGGGGAACGCCATTCTGTGGTACGAGGATAAGCACTTCGAGCTCCGTCTCGCCTATAACTACCGCTCGAAACGGGCTTTCCAGGAGAACGTCGGTGGCATCTTGGGCCTCGAAGAGTACCAGGCGCCGCAGAGCTATCTCGACGCATCCGCCGCGTACCGGTTCAGCAAGTACGCGCAGCTGTTCGCGAACGCCACCAACCTGACCAACGAATATCAGCGGTTCTACCTCGTATGGCCCGATCAGTACGGACACGCGAACTTCTCCGAACGCATGTTCACCGTCGGCGTCCGCGGGCAGTGGTGAGGCGCCTTGCGAGCGGCTGACGCGGCGCGGATTCCGGTCAAACCGGCATTCCGCGCGATGGCGGCGTGGGCGGCGCTGGCGGGCACGTCGCTGGCGTGCGCCGCAAGCCCTTTCGTCCCCACGCGGGTGGAGGGCGATGCCGGGTCCGCAACTGCGATAGCGCAGTGGCAGATTCAGTCGAGCGCCAAAGCGCAGCAAAGCGGGGCGGAAGTCTCCTCGGCCGGCTTTTCAACCCGCGACTGGTACCGGGTGAGCGGCCGCGCGACGGTGATGGCGGGGCTGCTGGAGAACGGCACGTACCAGAACGTGTTCTACGGTGACAACCTGCTTGCAGTGGAAGAGCCCGATTCCAGCGGTAACTTGTTCTTGATCCCCTGGTGGTACCGCACCGGGTTCACATTGGTCAAAGGAGCGCCTGGGACACACACGTTGCTGCGTATCAACGGCATGATCGCGAGCGCAGATGTCTGGTTGAATGGGCAACTGGTCGCCGACCAGGCAACCGTCGCCGGCGCCTATCCCGTACATGAGCTCGACGTGACGCGCTGGGTGCACGCCGGCGCCAACACCCTCGCATTGCGCGTGCATCCGGGAGATCCGCGGACGAGTCTGTCGATTGGCTGGGTCGACTGGAACCCGACGCCACCGGATAACAACATGGGCCCGTGGCGGGGCGTGGATATCGTGCGGACGGGGCCGGTCCGGATACGTTTTCCGCAGGTGATATCAACGCTGTCGCTTCCCGCTCTCGCGCGCGCCGCGCTGACCGTGAAGGTGCAGGCGCGCAACCTCGATCAGTCGGCACACGACGCAACGATCACGGCTGTCGTGGCTGATGCCACGCTGCGCCGAACGATCCACCTCGCTGCCGGTGAGACACAGACCGTGTCATTTTCCCCCAAGAGCGATCCAGCCCTCGACCTCAATCATCCGCAGGTCTGGTGGCCGGTCGGTATGGGTGCGCATCCGCTCTATCGTCTGCAGATGACTGTTGCCGTTGATGGGGCGGTCTCGGACCGGGCCGACGCGACATTCGGCATACGCAGCGTCAGCTCCCACCGCACCCAGCAGGGTTATCGGCAGTTCGTGATCAACGGCAAGCCGGTCCTGATTCGCGGCGCAGGCTGGGCACCGGACATGTTCCTGCGCGATGACCCCAAGCGCATGGAGGCCGAGTTCAGTTACATCAGGAACCTCGGCCTCAACACCGTCCGCAGCGAGGGCAAGCTGGAGGACGCGCGCTTCTACGACCTCGCTGACCGCGACGGCATCATGATCCTCGCCGGCTGGGAGTGCTGCGACAAGTGGGAATCGTGGGCCAAGACCGGTGGCGAGCCGTGGGACGCTGCGGACGAGAAGGTGGCGGCAGCCTCAATGGCGAGCGAGGCGCGGCTGCTGCGCAACCACCCTTCCGTTATCGGATTTCTGATCGGCAGCGACAACGCGCCGCCGGCGCCGATCGCCAAGATATACGTCAACACATTGCAGGCCGAAGACTGGTCGCTGCCGGTCATCGCGGCGGCATCGGATCAGGCCACGGCCGAGACCGGACCGTCCGGCATGAAGATGGCCGGGCCCTACGACTGGGTTCCGCCGGCGTATTGGTATGCCGACAAACTGGGTGGCGCCTTCGGGTTCGACTCCGAAGTCGGCGCCGGCGCAACCATTCCGCGGCTGGACGACCTGAAGCGCATGCTCTCGCCGCAGGAGCTCGAGGCACTGTGGAAATACCCAGAGGTGCGGCAGTTTCACGCCTCCGCCGCTTGGTCGACGTTCGCGAAGCTCGCAACCTTCGATACCGCGCTGGCCAAGCGCTACGGCCCGCCGAAGAACCTAGATGACTATGTCGCCAAGTCTCAGCTCGAAAACTACGACAACGTCCGCTCGCAATTCGAGGCCTTCAATGCGCGCATGGATGCGGCCAAACCCTCGACCGGCGTCATCTACTGGATGCTCAACAACGCCTGGCCCTCGCTGCATTGGCATCTGTACGACTATTTCTTAAATCCGGCCGGCGCTTACTTCGGCGCCAGGATGGCCAACGAGCCGGTGCACATCCAGTACTCGTACGATACGCGCGCGATCCTGCTGGTCAATCACACCCTCAACAGTGAACATGGATTGCAGGCGATGGTCCGCGTACGGAACCTGGATGGCAGCGCGCCTTACGAGCGGCGTTTTAAGGACATCGATCTCGCCAGCGGTACGCGCCAATTGGCAACGCTGCCGGCGGTGGCCGGCGTGTCGCACGTCTACTTCATCGAGCTCGAGCTCGCTTCTGCCAACGGCAAACCGATTAGCCGTAATGTCTATTGGCTCTCAACCCATACCGACGAGCTCGACTGGTCGCAGTCGAACTGGTATCTCACGCCAGTGACGCGATACGCGGACTTGACCCCATTGCAGTCCTTGCCGACCGTGACGAGCGAAATCCGGGCCACGATGCGGCACGAGGGCGCCGAGGAAATCGCCACGGTCACACTGTCGGTGCCCCCGCCCTCTAAGGCCGTGGCGTTTTTTCAGCACGTGTCGATGAAGCGATCCGCGGGCGGCGAGCCGATATTACCAATCCTGTGGAGCGACAATGACGTCACCCTGTGGCCCGGCGAATCGCTTACCCTGACGGCGCATTTCGCAACGTCAGGAGCGGCGACGCCGGTCGTCGATGTGAGTGGATGGAACGTTCCGACCCGGAGCGTTCCGGTCGCCCTCGAGAGTCGGACAGCCGCTTCACCGGAGAGGGAGCATTGAATTGGCCGGGACTCTCACGACGACGGCGCCCACGCCCTAGCCGGACCGGATACCACCCGCACACCGGTTGGGGCGGTCTTATACAATCCACGGCAAGGATAGACAGGAGAGGGTCCACATGCCTGCGGCACAGCACCTCGCGAGCCCGGCCCGAAAGTTCCACTTCATTTCCGGGCTGCCGCGCTCGGGCAGCACGCTCCTGGCCGCCATCCTCAATCAGAACCCGCGTTTCCGCGCGGGCATGACCAGCCCACTTGCCGACATCATGGGGGTGGTGATGGCGGAGGCGAGCAGCAAGAACGATTTTTCGTTCGACGTCTCCGACGAGCAGCGCGTCGCAATGCTGCGCGGCCTGGTCGAGAACTTCTACGCGGGACAAGCCGACGCCAGCGTCGTGTTCGACAGCAGCCGGCTGTGGTGCAGCCGGATGCAGTTGCTGGAGACACTGTTTCCGGAGGCGAAGGTCATCGCGTGCGTTCGCCCCTTGTCCTGGGTGCTGGACAGCATGGAACGGCTCGTGCACAGGCAACCGGTCGGAGTCAGCAAGGTGTTCCGGTTCGACACCAACACAACCGTATACTCACGCGTCGAGGCGCTGACCGATCCGCGTGGCATGGTAGGGTTCTCCTTCCAGGCCACCAAGGATGCGTTCTATGGCCAATATGCCGCGGGCCATTTGCTGTTGCTGACCTACGAAAGCCTGGCGTGCAATCCGTCGGCGGCCATGCGCGCGGTCTACCAGTTCATCGGTGAACCCTGGTTCGAACATGACTTCGACCACATTTCCTACAACGCGGACGAGTTCGACGCCCGCGTCGGCATGCCCGGTCTGCATACCGTGCGCCCGAAGGTAGAGCCGATCGAGCGCACCCCGATCCTGCCGCGCGAAATCTTCGCCCGCTTCGTGAACGAATCGTTCTGGATGGACCCGAAGAACAACATCAGCCAAGTGCCGGTCGTGTAATGAAAACCCGCGTTTTCATCATGTGCTACATCATGTTGGTCTGGTTCGTTATCTCGTTCGTGACCAATCTGATCGGCCCGCTGATGCCCGTCATCATCGGCGACTTCCACCTGAGCCTCGGGCTCGCCGGTTTTCTGCCGTTCTCGTTTTTTCTCGCTTATGGACTGATCTCGATCCCGGCCGGCGCACTGGTCGAGGCGCGCGGGACCCGCACGACATTGCTGGCCGCCTTCGGCCTGAACCTGCTCGGTTGCCTGGCTATTGCGCTCTATCCGTCGTACGCGATCGTCATTTGCGGACTATTCGTGATCGGACTCGGCATGGCGATGCTGCAGGTGGTCATCAACCCGCTGACACGTGCGACCGGCGGCGAAGGCCATTTCTCGTTCTTCGCTGTCATGGGGCAACTCGTGTTCGGCCTCGCATCGTTTGTCAGCCCGTTGGTTTTCTCGATGTTGATGCACCGCCCGGGAGCCGAGCACGAGGCGCTCGTCTGGGTGCAGTTCTATTGGGCATTTCTGCTTGTCTTCATAGCTCTGATCGCGCTGACCGCCTGGCTGCCGCTACCCCGAGTGGAACTCGCCGAAAGCGAGCGCGCCGGCGGACTGGAAGGCTATCGAAAACTCATCGCGGATCGGTACGTGCGTCTGTTCTTCCTCGGCATCATTGCCTACGTCGGCACCGAACAGAGTCTGGCCAACTGGATGTCCCAGTTCCTGAGCACATATCACCATTTCCAGCCTACTCAGGAGGGGGCGCACGCTGTCGGCTCATTCTGGGGATTGATGTCCATAGGCTGCCTGCTCGGCCTGGTCCTTCTGAAGCTGCTGGATGCGAAAGTGGTGCTGGCCGCGTTCACGCTTTTGGCTTTTGTATCCGTGGGTCTGGCCTTGTTTGGATCGGCGCACGTATCGCTCGTTGCCTTTCCTATGTCGGGATTCTTTCTATCGGTCATGTGGTCCATTATCTTTTCGCTAGGCCTCAACTCCGTGAGCCGGTATCACGGCGCCCTGTCCGGCATCCTGTGCACCGGCATACTCGGCGGCGCCGTCGTGCCGCTGCTGGTCGGATTGCTGGGAGACCGGTTCGGCCTGCGAATCGGCCTGCTGAGCGTGTTTGCGACGCTCGGATACATATTGAGCGTTTGCTACTGGGCTCGACCCCTCGTGCGTAATGAGACGATCCTGACTAACCGTAAAAGAACTACCCTCTCTTCAACGGTCGCTTAATCGCCCGCGGGCTTTGGCGATTTAGTTGGTGCTCGCGAAGGGAGCCGCTCAGCTGCTCTCGGTTGCGGGACATTTGCGGGAGACGGTCGTGCTCAGTTCTGCTTCGTCGTGCCAACCTGCAGCGGGACCACTAAGTTATTGAATTAACAGCTCAGTCCAAGCCAATCGCCCGCTTGCAGCGCCAGTTGCGGAGGTCTCGCGTTTGAGAAGGGTGTTTGAACAAGCGCCCAAAAAGACCTCCCCGGGCTGCACAAGCCCGCGTGAATTTCGCGTGATTCTCCGGTGCCCAACCGTGCTCTTTGGTGCCCAAATGGCTGCTACGCCGTCCCGTCCAGCAGATTCTTGTAAAAAAGATGTGCCTACAATCAGGTACCTACCACTAAGCGGGGAGAGCCCGACCCTTTGGGCCTGCACTTATAATGCCGGGGTCGAGGGTTCGAGTCCCTCCCTTTCCACCAATTCAATCAGCGTGTGGCGGGATCGCGGATGGTTGCGAATGACCTCATGGTTCGTCTTTCATTTATCGCGCGGATCGTTTGCCGCATTCAGATAAACGGTGTTTGTCGGACCAAATCCCGTGATGTAGACCACGACAGCCTCCGCCCTTGTCAGTGCGAAATGCGCCACACCACCAGGCTCGCTGTAGAAGCTGCCCGGCGGCAACGGCTTGGTGGCGGCAGCGTTGGCCACGCTGCCATAGCCGAAGTACCAGGTCCCGGACATCACGATGGCTGAACGGTCATCGCGATGCGTGTGCGCCTGGATTGTGGTGTTGGCCGGAATGCTGAGGCGAATAGTGTAGAGCCCTGGTTTTGTGGGATCCCCCAGCAGCACGGTTGTCTGAATTCCAGCCACACCCGAAGTGCCCGCGCCGGCGCCGCCGGCTTCTTTGGCCGCGATCTCGCCCGCCGTCAGGCGAAGCTGATCAACTGCTGCCGCCTGCGCCACGCTCGCCAGAACCATGACCAACGCTATAGTCAGAATCTTCTTCATCACGTCCTGCTCCGGGCTTACGCCTTTTTACTTTGACAGGAAATTCACGATCAACGCGGTCGTAGCTTTGGGGTTCTCGTCCATGATCCAGTGCCCGGAGCCGGGGACGATGCCCGCAGTCACGTTCGTTGCCACGAAATGCAGGGTATCCGCCTGTGCAGTGCCGAATGATTTTTCCCCGCCCAAGGCAAGCACCGGCATCGTCAACTTGCCACCCTTGGCGAGCAGCGCTTTGTTATCGATGGCGTCCTGATTGAACGCGCCGAACTGCTCAAAGGCGTCGTGCATGGCATGTGGCCGCGCGTAAAGCGCCGCATAGTGCTCGCGCGTCGCCTCGTCAATTTTTTTCGGATCGGCGGACAGTTCATTGTAAAAGCGGTCGAGATAGATGCGCTCCCGGCCTGCAACCAGCCGTTCCTCGTCCGGCCCGCGGAAGTTAAAGTGCCAAAGCAGCGGGCTCTGCTTGATCTCTTCCCAGTTGCCGATTCCGGGGAGCGGCGCGTCGATCACCACCCATTTGGTGATGCGGGTCGGGTATTGCGCCGCCAGCGCGTAGCCCACCATGTTGCCGATGTCGTGCGTAACCAGGTCGGCGCTCGCGATTTTCAGCGCGTCCATCACGCCCGCAATATCCACGGCCTGGTTCTTTTTGGTGTAACCCTGCTCGGGATGCGTTGACAGGCCCATGCCGCGCAGGTCAGGCGCCACGACCGTATGATTTTTCACCAGCGCCGCGGCGGCCGGCGCCCACATGTCACCCGTATCTCCAAAGCCGTGCAGCATGACGACCGCCGGGCCCTGGCCGCCGATTCGCACATGTAGGGTCGTGCCGTTGGCCTTGATTTCCTGGGTATGAAAACCCGACGGAAACGGCTCCACTGCGAAGGCAGGCGTAACGAGCAGAAATGCAACCAGCAAGTTAATGGAATTGCGCAACATAAAATCTCCCAATGAGGTGCACGATGCTGGCCTCACGCCGGCGTTCTGTCTAGACTGCAATTAAAGGAACGAGCGTCCGGAAAATCCGAACGATGCTGAAGCTGGATTCCCTGCTTGCCTTCGTCACGACTGCCGAGGCCGGTTCAATCAGCGAGGCGGCGCGGCGCCTGCAGGTTTCGAAATCGGTTGCCAGCGAGCGCTTGGCCGAACTCGAGCGCAATGTCGGCGCCACGCTGGTACATCGTTCCACGCGCAAGCTGGTGCTGACTGAAGACGGTAGCGCCTTCCTGGAGCGTGCTAAGCGCATCCTCCGCGAGGTATCCGAAGCGACCGCGGAGGTTTCTGAACGGCGCGGTGAGTTGGTCGGGCCGCTGAGAATCTCCGCCCCCGTCAGCTTCGGCATCCTGCATTTGGCCGCGGCGCTGAGTTCGTTTCTCCGGGACAACCCGCGTATCGAACTATCAGTCGATCTGGACGATCGTTTCGTCGGTGCGGTGGATGGCTTTGACGCCATCGTTCGTCACGGTCCGCTGCCTGATAACGGATGGATCGCGAAGCGGATCGCGCCGAGCAGGCGCGCGCTGGTCGCCTCACCCGACTATCTGAAAACGCATGGAACACCCCGGACCATCGGTGATTTGGAACAGCACCGTGGAATTATCTATTCCAATCGCGGTGCATCGGATTGGCGCTTCCGGCAGTCGGGCCGCTGGTCGGTAGTGCGGCCCGGCGCGGTCATGCGGGTCAACAACGGAATCATCATGCGCGACGCGGCCGTGGAAGGTTTGGGCATCGCTTTGCTCGCCACGTTCGTTTTCCACGATTCACTGACTTCAGGACAACTGCGGCTGCTGGATGTCGGCGCGGAAGCCGAGCCCGCAACGGTCTTCATTGGCTATCCCAACGCCAGGCGCGTCTCCGCCAAGGTTCTGGCGCTAATTGCGCATTTACGCGCCGCCTTCGGAACACCACCTTATTGGGAGCGATAACTCAGGGCTTGCGGTCGGCAAGCAATGCGATGACTTCGTCGATTTCCCCGCAACCTGAAACCGGCTGGCACGTTGCTGGATAGCGCGAGCGGGGAGATGTGCCTCGGAGGGTCTGCAGGGGCCTCGCGTTCCGTCGCGACGACGTGACGGACAGTACCTACCTGCCACCGGTCGCACTCAGCGTTCGCTCTGTTCGGAGTTCCGGTTGCCCTCGGAAGTGGCTCGCACTATCGCCGCACTTGACCGCAGCGATTGCCGACTACCCGCCCTCGACAGAGAGCTCGACCGGAACATTGTTCCGCGTAGCGTGCGAGTAGGGACAGATTTTCTCGTGCGCCTCGCGGGCGAGAGCCTCGAGCTCCGCCTGCGGGAGCGTCGCGTCCCTGACGTGCAGCTTCACCGCGATGCCGAATCCGCCCGCGTCGCGCGGCCCGATCGACACGCTGCAGGTGACGGTTGCGCCCTTGGCGTTCTTCTTCTTCTGGACTGCGACAAAATCGAGCGCGCCGCCGAAACAAGCGGCATAGCCGACCGCGAACAGATGCTCGGGAGTCGTCGTGTTGGGTCGACCCGGACCACCCATGGCCTTGGGCACCGAGAGATTGACCGAGACGGAGTGGTCCTCGGCTTCCCCGTGACCATTGCGACCGCCGGTCACTGAGCCGACCGCCGTGAATAATGACTTGATGCTGTCCACAGAGTTCTCTCCTTTGGTCGAATGTTCCCATGACCCCCGAGCCATTCGCCGCCGAGCTTCGCCGGGCGGCCCAGCCGGCGCATTAGGGCGTCCCAACCGCGCGAGACCAGCGCCTGTCGGTCACAGCAGCGTTCGTGAGACCTCAATGCTATCCGGCCTTTGCTTGTCAGTCATCCACGCATCCCAGGGTCAGGTTGACATTCGTTCACGTGATCCCGTTGTGCCTACAATCAGGTAACTACCACTAAGCGGCGAGAGAGTCGATCTTTCGGCCCTGCTCATAATGCCGGGGTCGAGGGTTCGAGTCCCTCCCTTTCCACCACCAATCACGTCTCAGCCCAAGCGAAATCGAGTTCACCAAGCTGGGGCACACGGTGAAGCTCATGGCAGCACAGTTCGTGATCCCCACTAGCGGTGGCTCTCCACGACCCACAGGGCCGCCCCATGATTGAGCGTCTGGCAGTCTCAGCGCTCCGCCTGTGGCGCGCCGCCGGCGCCAACTGTTGTTCGAATTCGCGACTTTGAACGCATTCCCGTCTCACGCCCTGCTGATAGAGTTGAGTGAGGCAAGTCAAGGGACAGGATAGGGGACGCACGTGAAGCCGCAACGTTTTTTGATGGGCTTGTTATTTCTCGCGACGATGACATCTCTGGCTCCCAGCGTATACAGTCAAACATCTGACGATACGGCCCGAATCGCAACGAGAGCACAGTTGGAGCAATTGCTTGACACGTTTGGTCCAAACATTAAGGTCTCGTTCAGGCGCAGCGAAAAGCAGCCCTTCAATTACGTCGGCACCCTGAAGGATGGCCTGACCAATTGCGACAGCCTTGAGATTGTAGCCGTGGTGAGTAGCAAACAAACTATTAGCTTTCTCATCTACCCACACTACAAGGGTGTCTATCTAAACGTCGATAAAGCAAAAAATAGTGTGGGATTCATGCGTCAGCTCATGCGATTCAACGATAACAATTTTCTTTTTTGGGGGATGGACTCTTCGGCCGACGTCTTTGCGGGATACACTTTTACCCTGGAATCCGGGTTTCCGGACGCAGCGGTGAAAATAGTGCTTAGGAGCATCGCCAATCTGGACAAGTTTGTCGGTGAGATGAAACCGATGGTCGACGGCAGCTCCGCGCTTTAATGTCTGAGAGAGAAGACGCTCGGTCGGCGTACCCGGATGCACAAGGCCATGGCACCTCACGCGCTTCCTTCATAAGAAGGGAACGCAACCCTCACTAGAGCCGTCCCTGCAAGGGAGAGATAGAAATGCAGATTCCCGCTGACTCAGCCGTCACCGTTGTCAACGCCAGGCCGCATGGAGTTCTATTGCTGCTGGCTTCAGGCCTCTTGTTGCCGAACATTTCTGTTGCCTCTGACGTTGCGATTTATGAGTGCAAGCCTAAGACGGCTGACATGGGAGAGAAGCTCGCCAAAGATGTTGCGCGCGCTGACGCAGATGCTGGTGCCGCTATGCAGGCCGGGCACATTCACAACATTTATAAGTTTGATTTCATCAACAAGACAGTGACTTACAGAGCCCTCGACAACAAAGGCAAGGAGTCCGAATTTCTTGGAATAGGGCAAACGTCAAAGTACACGGCCGAGATCACGATTGATGGTGACAACGTGACTTGGAATGACGTTCTAGGGGAAGACCCAACAGGTTCGATAACCGAAATTAACACCTTCAATTTGAAGAATCACAAAATCCACCAGAGTATTACGATGAAGCTAGCGCCTGGTGTTCCTCCCCCACCTGGTACATCGGTCGACCAGCAGCCGATGGATGACGATCTTAGCTGTACTCCATACTCTGCTAAACATTAGGGCTTGGCCCATGGCAGCGCCGCCGCGCCGTCTCGGGATGCGGGGGCCGTCGACTACCTGGACAACGCTAGCCGCCCGACTCCTTACGAATCCGCTGCTCTTGATCCTTCGGCAGTTTGTTTAGAAAGGCTGCGTTCGGGACCAGCATTCGCAGCTTCCGCGTAGTCAGGTCAACCTCCGCGACGTATTGACGCATGCCAACGTATACACGCGTCTCATCCTCACCCATGGCAGCAGAGTTTGGATATAGCTGAGTCCATGGCACGTCCGAGAGCAGCGTCTGTAACTCGCCGTTGGCCGTTGCTTGCACGAGCGCGTCAGAAAGTACGATCACGATGCGACCGTCATGCTGTACCACGGCGGCATAAGGCGCGAATGGCAACTGACCGACGGTGCGCGCAGTCCACCGGTTCTGATCCTTAGAGCGCTCGATACGAATGATCGAACCCCTGGACATCGTCATATGAGCGAGCCCTTCCACTGCGAGTAGGCGGTCCGGCAGCTGCGCAAACGCTACGACCTGGTTGTCAGAGACCTTGTAATTCTGCTCACCTTTTTCATTGAACCAGTAGAGTGCAGCGCCAAACTCTCCGTGGTTGAATGCGACGAGCCAGCCGTCCGGGACGTGGATAGCGGATGAGGCGCCCGCAAACTTTTCCGTTCTTGGCGTGAACGGCAAACCCAGCGAACTCTCATCTCTCGCTCGCGGCGCCAGTTGAGCTGTGACGACTCCCGCTCGCGCAGAAACCCGCCATTCGTACTCGGAGTAGTTGGACGCGTATGACCAGACCGCGTACTCCGCACGATCAGCGCGCGCAGGCATGGACGCCGTGACCCAATACTCTACGCGGGCGGGGTAGGGGGCCGGACCCCCCGCTTCGGCAACGGAAGCGAACAGGGAGATCAGCGCAAACGGTATGTAGGCTTTCACGGGGGCAGACCGAGCAAGGTGGCGACCGGTGCTACTGTGCCAGTTTGCTGATCCATCCGCCGCTACGTTCTTGATTCCAATGAGCCACGGGCAGCCCCCTCAACTCATATGCCGGCGGCATGCGATCGGCGCGCGATCGCCCCAGGATCTGAGCGCGAGCGCCGCGCGGGAACTCCGTGAGCGCGTGCGCCGCCGTACGTTCAAATTGTCTCAGTGAGGCGCCGTATACTGCAGGAGGCGGTCGCTTTCTTTCCTGACCGCGGCGTAGCATTCGCAACACAGCTCTTCCAGTTTTGGCCGGTCCAGCACCGTGATCTGCCCGCGGACGTATTCGATCACGCCAAGCCTCTGCAACTTGCCCGCGGCTTCGGTGACGCCTTCACGACGCACGCCAAGCATGTTGGCGATCAGCTCCTGGGTCATGTTCAATTGGTTGTCTGACAGACGGTCGAGAGACAGCAGCAGCCAGCGGCACAGTTGCTGGTCGACCGAGTGATGGCGGTTGCACACCGCGGTCTGCGCCATCTGCGTGATCAGCGCCTGCGTGTAGCGCAACAGCAGAAGTTGCAGTTGCCCGTTTCTATGGAACTCGTCCTTGAGCCGCTGTCCGATCAGTCGGTAAGCGTTGCCGGCGCTCTGCACGATCGCGCGGCTCGGAGTGGTTTGACCGCCCATGAACAGTGCGATGCCGATGAGGCCTTCGTTGCCGACCACCGAAATTTCCGCCGACGCGCCGTCTGCCAGCACGTACAGGAGGGATACGATGGAGTCGGTCGGAAAATATACGTGGCGCAGGACATCGCCGGACTCGTACAAAACCTCGCCCAGTGGCATCGGGACGAGCCGCAGGTAGGGATAGATTCGTTCGCGCTCGGCGGGTGATAGCGCGGCCAGCAGGTGATTTTGCTGCGGTTCGTGGGAGCCGGCCATGAAGAGCCTCAGTGGTCAGCCACGGCGGTATTCAGTGCACAAAGTATAGCTCAGCAGTTCCCGCTTTGTCCGGTACCGAACACAGCGTCACCATAGCCCGTAAAGATCAGGGCATTTGATTATCCCTGTTGAAATTCCGAGGACACACTGTGTTCGCTAGGGAACAAGTTTGTTCGGGGTCGAACATAATTGCTTGTTTTTGTTATGGTAAATTATAATTACAGCATACCGTTGAAACCTTCGACTCGGTCACCTCCGCGATCGACTTCCGCAGTTCGAAGAACTGACTCCCCGAAGGAGTTGCACACGGGCACGCTGAGGGGATCTTAATTGCTTGGCGCAAGACAAGTTTCGATTCCGAATCGCCTGCTTGCTGCATTACCCCGCAAGGATTACCGGAAGCTGCTGCCCGTCTTCGAACCGGTCAAGCTGGCCTTCGGGCAGACTCTCTACGATTCCCAGTCTCAGATTCGGGACGTGTACTTTCCCAACGACTGCTTCGTCTCAATGCTGACTACCGTGGATACTGGCCGGGCTGCGGAGGTCGGACTTATCGGCTCTGAAGGCATGATCGGGGTTCCTATGGCGCTGGGTGTCGCTGTCTCGCCTTTTCGGGCGGTGGTACAAGGCGAAGGCACGGCGATGCGGATGACGACAGTGGACTTTCGCCGCAATTTCAGCACGAGCGCTGCGTTGAAGAGAGAGGTGTTCCTCTTTACCCACTTGCTCATGATCCAGATCGCGCAGACCGCGGCGTGCAACCGCTTCCACGTGATGACACAGCGCATGGCCCGTTGGTTGTTGATGACCCACGACCGCGTCAACTCCAACGAGTTTCGCATTACGCAGGAATTTCTTGCGCTCATGCTCGGCGTGCGGCGAGTGGGCGTCAGCGTGGCAATGTCCGCGCTGCGGGACCACAAGCTCATCGCCTACCGGCGCGGCGTCATCACGATCCTCGACCAGGGAGGCCTCTTAGCAGTTGCCTGCGGGTGCTACAAAACTGTCAAAGACACCTATTCCAGGGCACAGGCTCACAAGGCGAACTCGCGGCCAGCCCAGATCCGCAACTCATAATGCCGGGGTCTCAACCTCGGCCAATGGCCTCTAGTAGCCCGGCGTTGCCCGGTGCGATTGGCGTGTGCCAAGCTGCGGCGCGGCGACCGGGCGCGCAATAACACATACAGGAGCAAGGCACTGTGGGGCTCATCGACGCTATTGTGGATCGCGCGTTCCGGGAGACCCAGGCCGGGCGGGTAGTCGTCTTTTCCGGCGACCCGCGCAAACGAGGCTACCTGGTGAGATCTCCTGCCGAGGAACACAAGATCAGGTCGTTCCTCAAGATGTTCTATTTTGCGCACCTGTACATTCTGGTGTTCGGGGTCATGCTCTCGCAGGTTTGCGCTTTATGGCTCGCTCGTGGATCGTTCGATCGGCCGGCGCACCATCTGCTTGGCGCCGTGTCGATCTTCGTCGCGATCTATTGCCTCGTGGTGGGGCTGCCGTACGCGTTATTGTGGCGAGCCTACAAACGAGCGCTCACGAGTTTCGTCGCTCCCATGGATGAGGTTTCGCTGACGGGGACCCAAGCGCGGGGCCGGCAATGGATTGTGCTCGCGGTTGCCGGCTTCGCTCTTCTGATCGTGGCCGCGATCCTGGTGCTGGTGGTGCGGCCCACGGTCCCGTAACTTGACCCAGGCCGGACCTTCAGGCTTTTATCGCCGTCGCCGGAGACTGGCGAAATCCCGCGTATTATCGCTACACCATGGTACCGGTTAAATTTTTGACCGCGGTTCCTTTGCGTGCAGGAAGCAGTCGCTAGGAACTTCGTTGGGGAGCTCACCATGAGACCATCAGTCGCCGCGCCGGCTACGATCGCGTTGATCTTCGCTGTTGCACTTCCGGGCCACACGCAACAGGCAAGCGGGTCCGAATCCGACGCGCATGCGCCACGTGCATCGAAACACTATTTTCTGCCCGCCACGCCGGAGAACGTGCAATGGGGCTGGTACGACCCTGGCGAGAGACCGAAGCTGGTCATCAACTCTGGTGACACCGTGTCCATCGAAACGATCTCGCACTCACTGGGGCAGATAAAGCCGGGCGTAGACATGGATGGAATCGTGAAGCTGCGGCGCGAAAACGATGGAGGCGGCCCGCACTCGATTACCGGCCCCATTTACGTGTCTGGGGCGGAGCCCGGCGATACGCTGGAGGTTCGCATACTCAAGATCGTTCCCAAACCCGACGCTTTCAACTTCAACCTGCCGGGCAAGGACTTTCCAAGCGTGGGTCTGCTGGCGCCGGAATTCCCCGAAGGATTCGTTCGCTACTACAAGCTGGATCTGGTCAGGATGCAAACGGAGTTCAAGCCGGGGATCGTAATCGATCTGAAGCCTTTTCCGGGAACGTTCGCGGTCGGGGTCGATCCGAACGAACCGGACGCAAAGGCCGGGCCACCGATTCGCGATGCGAAAGGGCGCACCAGCACGCTGCGGCCCTGGAAAAACGGGTCGAACATGGATCTGAACGAGCTGCAGGCCGGTTCGACTCTGTATCTACCGGTGTTTCTCAAGGGTGGCTTGATCTGGACCGGCGATTCCCACTGCCGGCAGGGAAACGGTGAGGTGAACCTGACGGCGCTCGAGTGTGCCTACAAGGAAATCGAGATTCGGCCAATCGTGCGCAAGGACCTGAAAACGGAGTGGCCATGGGCGGAAACCAAGACGGACTGGATCTTCATGGGTTACGACGAGGATCTGAATCAGGCGATGAAAATCGCCGTTGAGCAGACTGTCCATTGGCTCGCCAGTCAGCAGATCGTCCCGATGAGTCGCGACGAGGCCTACGCGCTCGCCTCGATCGTGGGGGACTGTCGTGTGACGCAGGTCGTCGATATCCGCAAGGGCGTGCATTGCATGATTCCAAAGCGGGTTTTTGTCGGCTACGGCAAACCGCGCACCAGGGCCGCTAAGGCGCTGCGCTTGTCCCAATGACCGCAGCCCATGCGATGATCGAAATCACCGCACTGATGAGCGGCGCCCGAATCTACCGACTCAACTCACCGAGCATGGTCCCAACAACCCCCCCGATCGCGGACGACTCCCAGTCGTAGTGGAAGCGCACCGATACCGGTAACCCCTGAACCCGCTGGCTGTCGCTCAGTTTTTCCCTCGGCAGGAGGTTCAGTACCACCGTCATCGGGCGCAGACCGAACTGGTCCACGAGGTCGGCCGGCATGCGCTGCGTGAGCGTCGGCGGCTCCGCAATGCGCGCCGGTATGCGCGTTCCGTCCGGAAAACGGATCGTCGCTGTCATGCCGACTTTCAGCCGGCTTCCGAACTTCGGAGATGCGTAGGCGACCACGCGCGGGCTGTCGATCCGCGCCAGAACGATCAACGGCTCTCCAGCGGACACGTACTCCCCCTGCTTGGCCAGAGTATCGAGGACGCGGCCGCCGTAGGGCGATGTCAGGGTCATCGAGCGTTGCTGGCTCTCGAGCAAGTCGTGATCGAGCTCTGCGGTATTGACGCCGGGGGCGCGTGCGGCAGCCGCACGGGTCTGCAGCAGCCCCACTTCGGCCTCCGCGGCTGCCGACTCGGCCGCGCTGAGTTCGGCGACCGTCGCCGCCCCCTCGCGCACCAGGTCGGCGATTTTTGCGCGGCGATCCTGCTGATAACGCAGCAGCTGTTCCCTGACCCGCAATTCCTCAGTTGCGGATTGCTGCTGTGCTGAAACGCTGCGACGAACCGCCGCCACTGCCTGCCGCTCGACGGCATTGCGGGCCGCAGCCGCGTCGAGCTCGAGATTGTCAAGCGCGGCGAGCGTCTCTCCCGCCCTGACCACATCGCCGGCAGCGACGTTCAGCCGGCTGATGCGCCCGGCCCGCGCCGCGCGGATCTCCTGCTGTTCCAGAAACACCGTACCGTTGGCGGTGAGAGTGAGCCAGCTGCCCACCACCCCGCTCAGCAGCAGCAGGATCGGCGACAGCACCGCGAACAGAATCAGGTACCACACTATCTTGTGCCGCTTGCCCCTGGTCCCGACATACGGGATCTTCACTCCACCCAACTCGTCGGGTGCGCGCTCTCTGGGACGAAAATGCACTTGCATCGTCACTCTCCCTTGGCGAGCCTGGCGAGGCCCGAGGCATCACCCCAACCGTCCTCCAGCTGCAGAGTGAGTCCGGAGAAGTTGGCGGCGGCGAGTCTCGTTTCCACCCGCTCGATGCGCCGGCGGCGCTCGTCTTCAGGATAGGACCACAGGCTCTCTTGCGGACCCAGTGACTTCTCCAGGCTCAGCGCGACGCTGAACGACATTTGCGGATGATGCCCGAGCAGGGGTTCGGCGATCGCCACTGCGCGCTCGGGGTTCGCGACGTACACCATGATGGTTGGCGAGACCCGCAGCCTCAGCAGCACCTCCGCGAAGCTCGAATCCCCGACCCGCACGTCGAGATCGCGCGGGTGGATGCTGAGCGCGAGCGGCCAGTGGCTCGCCGCGCTTGCCGCGGCCAGCGTCTGCGCCAGCAAGCCAAGGAGCGCCGGGAGCTTGTCAGCCGCGGAGTCGATCTGCGCGGGCTCCAGGTCCAGATGCAGGCCGTCGAACGGCACAGACTTGAGACCATCGATGATTGCGAGCAGCCCGCCGCGCTGCTCCGGCCGGATCCAGCCGGGATCTCCGAGCAGCAGTTCCACCCGGAACCCGTGCTCGTGGGTGCTGCGGACGGCACGCACCAGCGGCGACGGGTCGGCTATGGCGCGGCGCATCTGTCCGGCGTCGAGGGATATCAACAGTCGCGCGATACCGGCGGAATGGATTTCGCCAAACTTGCGTTCGCCAAGTTCGGTGGCGGCATACGTCAACCACTCGGCCGAGCGCCACAGATAGAGTGCCCGGTTGGCCGGGACAGCCGTCGCAGCCTCGACGGCGGCGGAATCCGCCGACCGAGCGGCCGGGGTGCGCAGGCTCGCGGCCCGAACCGCGGTTACCGCTTGCGCCGCAGTCATGGCGTCGGGCTCGTTACAGGGAGCCGTCTCGAAGCGCGCCCAGTCGGCGTACCAGTACACCATGGCTCTGTCGGCGTCTACGAGCGCCTTGGCAGCGCCGTAGTGCTGGATCCGCGCTCTTTGCAGCTGCTCGGCGACATCGCCGTCGAGCTTGACCGCACGCAGGCTGCGTTCCCCGACCGCGGCGTCGGCGGCAGCCAGCCGTTGCGCGGCGAATTGTGCAGTCCGCTGCAGCACCGCCGCCCGGCCGATGAGCTCGCGACGCAGCTGCTGCAGCTCCTGGCGTCGAATCTCGTATTCGAGACGGGCCCGGGACAGCTGCGCGGCCGCCGCTCGGGCGAGCAGCCGACGCTGCGACCCGTATTCGACCGGAACCTGAAACGACCAGCTGAGGACCGCGGAGCCGCCGCGTTGGCCAGTGGGCATATCCTCGCGGGTCTGGTAAGCCAGCTGAACGTTCGACTGCACCGGATACAGGGCGTTGTCACGCGGGCTGGTTTCCCGTAAGGCAACGACTCTGCGCAGACCGACCAGTTCCGGGTCTGAATCGGCCCAGTCATCACGTGCATCGAGGTTGCGCACGCACGCCGTCGGTACCATCGGCCTGACGGCGATCCCGCCGTCGAGGTCCTGACCGGTGAGCTCGCGCATGAGGCCCAGGGCGACTTCCCGATCCGCACCGCCGGCCGCTTCGTCGCGCCGCGCCAGCGAGAAACCGCTCAGCAGCTCGAGGCGGTCCGCGTCGAGCAGCAGGCCGGCGCGCGTGCGCAGCCCCACGGCGCGCTCGAGGGTGGGTTCATCCTGCAGATAGTTCCGCGCCAGCAGCTCCAGCCGCTGCCCCTGCCAGTAGTCGCCGTACGCCTTGCGCAGGCGCGCCACCAGCTCGCGCCGCTGAAGCTGGCGGCGGGCGTCAAGCTGCATCAACTGTACCTGCTGCTCACTCAGAGAGTCCTCGAGCTGCAATCGGCTGCCGAGCACCGGTATGGACAGCCCGCCACCGGCCACACCCTGGTTGTAGGTCCACGAATGAAGCGGATCGATGATGTCGTGGTTGTGCGCGTAGCCGACACTTCCGAACGCGCTCACGCCCAGGCCGATCCGGCCCGCGTTCAGGGAATCCCGCGTGGATTCATAGGCGCGCTCGGCGAGTTGCGCGGCGGGTGACAGCTCGATGCGCGTCTCGAGTTGCTCCAGCGGCGGCAGCGCGAGGGCGACCGCTGGCCCCATGAGAAAGGCCGCGATCAGACTCACCAGATTGCGTGGGGCGGTAGCCATGCGGTCAGTACTTGGTCCGCCGCAACACCCAGGATGGCGCCATCGCGGATTCGAGGTGCGACTTTCTCAGCAACTCGTTCAGGGTCGCGATGGCGTTCCAGCAGCGGGTGACGAACGTGAATGCCGGAAAGACCAGCAGCAGCCAGGCGAGCCGCAGGTCCTGGCGTTTGCGCTCCGAGTACAGCAGCCAGTACTCCGCGTACATGAGCGCGGCGAGCAGGACGTAGAAGAGATATACGAACCCGAGCACGCCCAGGACCACTGCCGGCGGATACACCAGCAGCACGTAGCTGGTGTAGCCCACGACCACGAACGGCAGGGCCAGCTGAAACAGCAGCCCGGTCCACAGGATCGCGATGAAGTTGCGCACACCCAGCAGTCCGGGGCGCAGGTGGTGCCGATATTTACGCAGGTACAGGTAGGAGAGGTCGCCGTCCCAGCGCAGCCGCTGTTTCAGGAATTGCCACAAGCTCGCCGGCGCATCGGTGTGTCCCACGGCGCGCGGCTCGAAGCGGATGCGAAGGTCCGGGTAGCGCGTGAAATACTTCTTGATGCGCAGGGTGAGATCGAGATCCTCGGCCGTGCCGCTGTCCCAACCGCCAATGCGCCGCAGGAAGTCGCGACGGAAGATGCCGAACGCGCCGGAGACGTTGTTGACGACGTTGAAGGCGTCCAGGCCGGCACGGCTCAGGTGGATCGAGAGCATGTACTCGAGCGCCTGGAACCGTGTCACGAGGGAGCTGGCCACATTGCGTACGCGCAGATTGCCGGCAACCGCGACGACGTTCGCGTCCGCGAAGTGCCGCACGGCGTGCCGGATCATGTCGTTGTCGAAAGAAGTGTCCCCGTCCAATGCCAGCACGATCTCGCCGCTCGCGAGCGCCAGGCCCTGGTTGAGGCTCGAGACGCGCCCACCGCGCTGCAGCTTGGGGACGATTTCCAGGCGGCGGTGGCGCACCGCATTGACGTAATTCTGCAGGGCACGCAGCGCGACGAGAGTGTGGCGGTTCTGCGCGGCGCCATCGACGATCGCGAGTATCTCGATCTGACCGTCATAGAGTTGTTCCGTCAGTGTGCGGATGGTCTGTTGTACGTCTGCGCCCTCGGAGTAGCAGGTGACGACGCAGGAGACCCTTGGACGGAACTGTAGCGGGTGCCGCGCGCTATGCCGCTGCTCGAGGTAGCGGCGCAGAGCGCCGAGCATCACGAACAGCTGCACCGGCAATTCGCACAGCAGCACGAGCGGAAAGAACTTCAGTGCGACCGTGAGCCAGTCGGAGTGCCACGCCGCCTCCAGTAGTTGCCGCAGCGTGAGCCACGCGCCGGTGAGCGTCAGCAGCGTATCCATCAGCCGGCCCGATTGCGCAAGTTGCCCATCAACATCCGCGCATCGGTAATACCCTCGTCAGCGTCGACGGAGCTGAACGAGGAGGTCACGATCTGGATGCGCAGTCCTTCATCCGGCATCGAGGCCTCGCTGAGCGCGGCGATTCGCTCCAACAGGGTACCCATGCCTGCCGGCGCAGTCTGCGGCAGCAGCAGCCAGCAATATTCATCCTCGTCGCGCATGAACAGATCGGTCGTGCGGATCAGGGCTCGAAGGCGCTGGGCCAGCGCATCGAACATCTGTGCGACGCGGTGGCGCGGCAGCTGCGCGGTGAGCAGGTGAAGGTTGGTGAATCTCAGGCAAATGAGTCCGAACTGCACTTCGCTATGACGGCGGGACAGGCCCAGAAGCCACTCGAGCGTGCGGCTGAAGTACTCCGGATGAGCCTGGCTGAACTCGTCCATGAGTTTGAACAGGTCTCCTACCTGGCCGGTGCGTGCGGCCAGCTCGCCGGCCGCGGACAGGCGCAGCTCGTGGTAGCGGCGCTCCGCGAGCTCATCGGTGCCGGAAAGCTTGTTGCATTGGAGGCAACGCGCTTTCACGGTGGGCTCCGTGAAGCGCCCCCTGCAGCCTCGACAGGCAAGCGTCTCCAGGGCGCGATCGTAATCGACGCCGATGTGGCGCAGCCGGGCGGAGCATTTCGGGCAGCCGAGCCCGCCTTGCGTGAGGTACTCATCCTGAGCACCGACGTTGCCGCAGGCGTAGCAATGCAGGAAGTTCTGCTCGACCGTGTCGATGCTGCCGCATTGGGGACAGGTCTCGATGAACAACAACTGTCCGGCGGAGCATGCCGGACAGGTATGCACCCGCTCGATCAAAGTGGCCGGCTCCAGCAATCCGCGGCGGCGCAGGCGGTCGAGCATCTGGAAGCCATCCTCACCGGCTCGGCCGAGCGCATCTGCCAGCGGGTAGCGATAGATGCGCTGGTCGCGCCAGTCGGCAACCGGTGTCAGCACCCGTCCGGTGCGAAGATAAAGGAAGGCCAGCAATCGCTCGTCGCCCTCGGGCAGTTCGCGCCGGCCGAGCGAGGTGGCGCGCGCGGTTATGGCCGCGGCATGCTGAGCTGCGCCCTCAGAGGTCGAGGCAACACCATCACTGAGAGCATCGATGGCTTCGCCGAAGGATCGATTGAGCAGGATGGGCGCGAGCCCGAGACGCACGTCCCGCCGCAGGGATTCCAGCCAGGTCGCGGCCTGGCGTGCGTCGCCTGGGGCGAGCCACACGGCATCGGGCGTGACTCCCGCTGCGATGAGTTGCTGGACGTCCGCGAAGTGGGGGCCTTCGGTCAGCCCGCTGAGCGCTGCTGCGGCACCGTGAGCGCCGGGGGCGCGCTCGGCGACCAGCGTCGCGACCGCCGGAAGAACACGGAATCTTGCGCTCGTGGATATGTTGGGCATGTACTAAGGATCGCGCCTTGTGTTGCCCTGTTATTGTCAAACGCAAGGCCCGGCGGATGCATGGACCCCGTCACGATTCTCAAGCGTCGTAGCCTCTGCAGCCCAGGGTGAGCGCGCCAATTCCCAACGGCGTCACGCTTTGGCTGCGAGCCGAGCAAGGTCCGCCACCAGGTGCGGAGATCCGCGGGGAGGTCCGCGGGGACCGGGCCGTCAACGAGCTTCAGCTCGCCGTTGCAGGGCCGGCGTCGTGCGGCGAGTGCGGATGGATTTCGAGCGCCACCGCCAGCCCGAGTCGGCCGAGCAGGCCCAGCGTCTCAGGCGTCAGGTCCAGTCGGAAATTCTCGCGGACAAACAGACTGACATGAAGCTCTGCTACGCCTCCACCGCTGGCGAGCTGCTGCAGGAATGCGTGTGAGCGGCGCAGCTGAGCGAGCGTCTGCAGCAGCACGCTCTCCACCGAAAGCCGGCCAGAAGAGAGTTCGGGCTCATGCATCAGCCTGCCCATCCAGTAACTCTCCCGATAGGTGCCCTCGCGTGTCTCACCCGCAGCGCCGCGGCGCGGATCGCCGGCTTTCCAGGTGTGTTGCGGTTCGATGCCGAGCGTCTCCGTGATGGTGCGCGGGTCGACGCCGGGATGGCGGATCCGAAGCGAAATGGTGAATTCGTATTCGCTCATGGAATTGCCCGTTGAATTCAGGAGCGCGCCGCCGAGTCTGTCCGCTGCCTGCTTGGGTCGACCGGGACTTGGATGCCGACCAAAACACCGCTCCCGGCCACAGTGCACGGCCGGGAGCGGTGTCGATGGAACATGCGTTCTTAGTAGCGGCGCGGCCCACCGCGATTGCCGCCGCCCGGCCGCTCGCGATCCTGCGCCTCGTTGACTTTGAGGGGGCGGCCATCGAAGTCGGTGCCGTTCAGCGCCTGCATGGCGCGGGATGCGTCGGCATTCGACATCTCCACGAAGCCGAAGCCGCGCGGGCGACCCGTGTCGCGATCGGTGATCAGAGAGACCTTCTCGACGGTTCCGTGCTTGGAAAACAGGGCGCGGACCGCCTCATCGGTTGCGGTGAAAGGGAGATTTCCGACATATAGTTTGGTCATTTGCAGAGTACTCACGAGAGAATAGAAAAACACCGGCAGATAGGTCCTGCCTCCTGGTTCGTCAAGCTTTGCGAGGGTGAGAGATTGGCCGGATGGAGCGTCGGTAGCGCACGGGGGCCAAGGCAGACAAGCCGAAAGTTACGAGCCGGCGGGCAGATTACAGGTTTTTCTGCAGCGCCGCCACCTTCCCTATTCGAGGCAGAAGGTGCAGGGTGAGGCGTCCGCCGGACGATCTGCCGCCCGGCGCGAGCGAGGAGAAACCCCATGGACCATGCTGCAGCGACGCTCGCCATCCGCAGGCGACTGAGGCAGCGGACTCTGCCGCACGGTGAGTTGTGGCGCCGCCTGGGCGAGTACACCGGCGGAGGTTCGTGCGGTGGATGTGGCGAGCGCATTACCTCAGCGCAAGCGTCGTATACGATAGATTTTACGCCGGGCGTAACTCCGGAGACCATCCGGTTTCATCGCGCCTGCTTCGAGATCTGGCAGTGTGAATGCCGGACTGCGCTGCCGTCCTAGCCGGCGCGTTCAGGTGTCGGCGTGATACGTTGCCGTGACCGTGTAGATCAGGTGCAACTGACAAGGTCGCTTTGAGGCGTAGTCCCGCACACGCAGGCCGGAGCACTCCAGTACCCCTGCCGCCTGATGCGCCGGGTCCGCGAGGGCCGCCTTGACGGCGCTGGTGAGATCGAACTGGCCGTCGCAGTCGGCATAAGGACAGGGGAACTCGAAGAACGCCCGCGCCGGCGGATGCAGTACGTGCGACTGCAGTGTCGGTGTGCTCGAGGTCGTGCTCTCGAACTTCAGCTCGAGACGCAGATGTTGGACGGCCGGGAAGGCGACCCGCAGCGCCAGTGCGGCTGCCCGGTCGCGGCGCAACCGGTCCATGCGCTCCTGGCGGGCAGCGGCGCTGAAACGTGCGGGGTTCACGTTGCGCTCCCGGTAGTCGGATCGCGCGGAGCGACCGACGCTTCCACCTGGCTCGGCTCGGGAGCGCTCGGGCGAGCTGACCGACGTTGCTGCTTCTCCTGCTGGCGCGCCTTGCGCGCCAGTTCCTTCTGTTTTCTTGCCTGATGGTAGTTCGGCTTGGCCACGAGGCTCTCCTGTGTCGCTGAAGTGGAAGCCCCGGGGCAGGCTCGCGGTCCGACCCACGGGACGTCATCGGCTTGCGCCCGAAGGGGTCGTGGTCGGCGCGCAGCTCAGCAACACTCTACTCCAGAATCGGACAGTCGGCTCGGCGGGCACCCTGCGCACCGGACCATGTGCCGGGGGGCGAGGGTAATACCCGCCGTCCCGGCGGCGATCAGCCCGCGCTATGGCATCATGCCCTGAACGGTCATGGGCGTGAATTCGCAAACCACCGCGTCGTCCATCATCGATCCTGCCGACTGGATCGAATACGCTGCGCGCGAGCACCCGCTGCGATTGTTCCTCAGGACCCCGGCGGGTCGAGAACTCAGCTATGAGGCTGTGGGCGTGGAGTCCGCGCGTCTCGCGTCTGCACTGCGGCGGCGCGGCGTGGCCTGTGGCGATCGTGTCGCGGTTCGAGTGGAGAAGTCCCCGGAAGCGGTACTGCTTTATGTCGCCTGCCTGCGCATGGGCGCGGTGTTTGTGCCGATCAATGTCGCCAGCTCGCCGCACGAAGTCGACTACCTGCTGCGCGACTCGAGCCCGCGCATCGCCATTGTGCCTCCGGGCGAGAGAGCCGTGCTTGCACCGCTCGCCCGTCGCGCCGGCATCCAGTGCCTCGAGACGCTCGGGGCGCAGGGGGAGGGCTCGCTGTCGGAGCTCACACGGCGCTGCGATCCGCAGCGCGAATCGATGGGGCCTCATGACGCACGCTCGCCGGCGGCGATCGTGTACACCTCCGGAACCACCGGTCAGTCGAAAGGCGCGATCCTGACGCGCGCGAATCTTGCATCCAACGCGACGGTGTTGGCCGAGGCGTGGCGTTTCACCGGCCAGGACGTGCTGATGCACACCTTGCCGCTGTTTCACATACACGGGCTGTTCGCGGCGATCAATACCGTACTTGCATCCGCTTCGGGCATCCTGCTGCTGCCGAAATTCGATCTTCCGTCAGCATTGAAACACATGTCCGAAGTCACGGTTTTCATGGGTGTGCCGACCCACTACACGCGCCTGCTGCAGGACCGGAGGCTGAATCGCGAGGCGAGCGCGCACCTGCGGCTGTTCGTGTCGGGGTCGGCGCCCTTAGCGGTCGACACCCACCAGGAATTCCTGCGGCGCACCGGTCACGTGATTCTCGAACGCTACGGTATGACCGAGACGCTGATCAACACCTCGAATCCCTACGACGGTCCCCGGGTCCCAGGCTCGGTCGGGCCTGCTCTGCCGGGCATCGCGGTTCGCGTGGCCAACCGCGACAGCGGCGCCGTGGAACGCCAGCCGGATGTGGTCGGTACACTCGAGATCGCCGGACCGAACGTCTTTGCGGGTTACTGGAGGGATCCCGAAAAAACCAGCGACGAGTTCACCGCCGACGGCTGGTTCAAAACCGGCGATCTTGGCCGCATCGATCGCAGTGGCTACGTGCACATCGCGGGTCGACTCAAGGATCTCGTCATCAGCGGCGGCTGCAATGTCTATCCCAGGGAAGTCGAGTCGGAGCTGGATGCGCTGCCGGGCGTCGCGGAAAGTGCCGTGTTCGGCGCTCCGCATCCGGATTTTGGCGAGGGGGTCACTGCGGTCATCGTGCCCGAGGCCGGAGCGGTGCTGTCGGAAGCGCAGATCATCGAGTCCCTCAACGCGCGCCTGGCTCGCTACAAGGTCCCCAAACGCGTACTGCTGGTCGCGGAGCTGCCCAGAAATGCCATGGGCAAGGTGCAGAAGAGTGTCTTGCGTGCAACCTACGCATGCCTTTATCGTGCTGCAGCGGAGGCACCATGTGCGACAACGACTCACTCGGGGACCTGATCGAATATCGGCTCAGGGCCGGGCTGTCGCGGCGACAGTTTGGAGCGCTGAGCCTCGGCGCCGGCGTGCTCTCGCTCCTGCCATCGGTCGCAGGTGCCGCGGTCGAGGTGCAGGAATCGGAAGTCGACATCAGGACGCCCGATGGCACCGCGGATGCTTACTTCGCGCATCCTGCCAGGGGCGCGTACCCCGGTGTGCTGATGTGGCCGGATATCTACGGGCTGCGTCCGGCCTTCAGGCAGATGGGGAAGAGACTGGCCGAATCAGGCTACTCGGTCCTGGTCGTCAACCCTTTCTACCGGACCAAGCGGGCGCCGACCGCTCCCGAGCACCCCGATTTCGAGGATCCTGCCACACGCGCAGCGCTCATGGCGCTGATGGGCTCGCTGACGGCGCAGACCGCCGTGACGGACGCGAAGGCTTTTGTTGCCTGGCTGGACGGCCAGGCGTCGGTCGACCGCAAGCGCAGGATGGGGACGACCGGTTACTGCATGAGCGGGCCGTTTACGATGCGTACCGCGGCAGCGTTCCCCGATCGCATCGGCGCCGGTGCGTCCTTTCATGGCGGCGGTCTGGTGACCGACAAACCGGACAGCCCGCATCTGCTGGTAGCGAAGATGAAAGCGCAGTATCTGTTCGCCATCGCGGAGAGCGACGATCAGCGCCAGCCCGAAACGAAGGATGTGCTGCGTACCGCATTCGCCACAGCGAAGTTACCCGCTGAGATCGAGGTGTACGCCGGTACCATTCACGGCTGGTGCCCGACCGACTCGCGCATCTACAACCACGATCAGGCGGAAAAGGCCTGGAGCCGGATGCTGGCGCTGTTCAAGACGGCGCTGGTGTAGCGCCCCGGGGGTGCTAGGGCATCGTCCGCGTCACCGCGGGTAATCCATCCATCAGCCCGATCAGCGATCTTAATCTCTCTTTGTTGGCATCGCTGAGAGCTTGTGCATGCCAGTGGAGTTCCTGCCCCAGCTCCTCACGCAGCTCACGCGCTGCGGCATCCACAGCCGCCGCGGCGGTCATCTCTGAACTCGCCTGTGCGCGCGCGCCGCCCTCGCCATGCTTGGCGCCCGAATGCGTGACATACGCCTGGTAGGAAGTCGATGCAAATTTCCCGAGGTCCGCAAGCAGGCGCCCATCCTCGGCATCGAAGTGCTGCGTAGCATCGTGCGTCACCACCCAGATCGTTCCCAGGGTTCGCGCGCCCGAAGTGAAAGGAATCAGCAGTGCCTCGAAGATCTTCGGGCGTACCTCCGCCAGGTATCGGTAGTGCAGCTGCGGGTCCGACATCAACTGCAGGGAGTTGCTGTCGACCACCATTGCGCAGGGACTGAAGTCGCGAGGCGTCGTGCCCCAGAGGTACGAAGCCAGCTCGCCGCTCAAGGCGCGCGAGCGGAACAGCGCCTCGCCCTGGTGCTCCTCGATGATGCTCACGCCAGCGGAGCCGCCCCGGCACACTCTCATGACCGCTCTGACCAGATGCTCCAGAATGCCGGCGGGCGATCGGATCATTTGCCCGGCGAGCTCGACCAGGACCTGACTCTCCGCCTCGTACTGCGGTGCGCGGCATGTGCGCCACGCCAATTCGGCGGTGGACGTGACGACCTCGAGCGGCACCAGGGGCTCGAGCGGCTTGCCTGGATGAACCGAACGCCCGGTCGTTGGCTCGGACATGAGCGCCGACTTCGTTGCACGCGGAACTGAAAGAAGTGCCTGCGATTATATGCCTGCGGGACGGCTGCGCACGCCGGCACAGGGGCGTCTCGAATCGCATAGCTTAAGGCTAACGCATCACTGCCGCGAAGGCGGCGATTCAAAAGCTGTCGAGAGCGGCCGACGCAGCGCCACGGTGCTGCGATGCGGGGGAAAAAAAATTTCGACTCGCAGCGCGGTTGAGCGCAGCATCATGAGACGCTACGCCGTCCGTGCCCGTCACGCGCTTACATGACGCCCGAAGGCTCCAAGTCCACTCAGCCCGACGAATCAGCGTCCGAACCCCCAGAGGTTCCCGGTGCGGAGGATTTCCTCGAGCGGGCTTTCTTGCCGTTCCCGGTGGTGGGAATCGGCGCGTCGGCCGGGGGAATCGAAGCCCTCAACGCGTTCTTCGACGCACTGCCGCGTGAGTGCGCCATGGCGTTCGTGGTTGTTCAGCATCTGCCCCCCGAGCGTGAGAGCCTGATGGCGGAGATCCTCGCGCGTCACACGCCCTTGCCGGTGCTGCAGGTGATGGGGGGGCTGGCGCTGCAAGCCGGCCACGTCTACGTCACCCGCCCCGGCTTCACGGTCACTCTCGAGAACGGCGTCTTTCAGCTCGGCGAACCCGTCGAGAAGCGCGGCCATCGCCGTCCGGTCGATGACTTCTTTCGCTCCCTGGCGGACATGCAGCATGAGAAGGCGATCGCGGTGGTGCTCTCGGGAATGGGCACGAACGGTACCGCGGGCGCCCGGGCGATCAAGGCCGCTGGCGGCGTGTGCTTCGCACAATTGCCCGAGAGCGCCGAATTTCCCGCGATGCCCATGAGCCTGATCCACGCCGGCTACGCGGATCAGGTACTGGCGCCCCGCGAGATCGGGCCGGCCATCGTTCAATACGTGAAGTATTCGAGCCTCGACGCCGACGGCTCGGCCGCGGCGCGCGCGCAGGAGATCCTGCAGCGCGAGCGCGAGCATCTGAGCGAGATTCTCGGGATCCTGCGAACGCACACGGGTCACGATTTCAGCGGCTACAAGAAGCCTACCGTGCTGCGCCGTCTGCAGCGGCGCATGGGACTCGCGTCGCTGTTTACGCTGGCCGACTACGCGGCGCGCCTGCGCGACAGCGAGGAAGAGGTACGCGGGCTGGCCAACGACATGATGATCAACGTCACCGGTTTCTTTCGCGATATGCAGTCGTGGGAGGCGCTGCGTGAACTGGTGGTACGGCCGCTCGTGACCGGGTGGCAAAGCAATATACCGATTCGCGCCTGGGTGTCGGCGTGTTCGAGCGGCGAAGAGGCCTACTCCCTCGCCATGCTGCTCGCCGAGGAAATCCTCGGCTGCGGCAAGAGCATCGAGGTGAAGATCTTTGCCACCGATGCGTCGGCCAAGTCGCTGGAACTGGCACGCGCCGGCGTGTATCCGGGAGGCATCGAGGGTGACCTGTCACTCGAGCGCCTCGACCGGTTCTTTGACAGGGACGAGCACGTATACCGGATCCGCAGGCAGATCCGCGACATGGTGGTGTTCGCTCCGCAGAACGTGTTGCGTGACCCGCCGTTCTCACACGTCGACATCTGCACCTGCCGCAATCTGCTCATTTATCTCGAGCCCGACGTCCAGGAGCGCGTGGTGGCGCTGCTGCATTTCGCGCTCAAGCATGGTGGCACGCTGTTCCTCGGCACTGCGGAGACTCCGGGCTCGCTCAAGGGCGTGTTCGAGACGCTCGACCCCAAGCATCGCATTTACCGCCGCATCGGGCCGCACAGCCATCGACATCCGGAGCTGCCCGCATTCGCTGCGCGCATGATTGCCGCGGCGCCTCGGCTCGCATCCTACGGCCCGCGTCCGGCAACGACGTTTGCCGTGCAACAGGCGCTTTTTGAGCAGTTCGGGCCGCCCACGGTCGTCGTGGATGCGGAAGATCGCATCGTCTATTTCCATGGTGACACGACGCCATTTCTGATTCAGCCGCTGGGCGAACCGACGCGCGCTCTGTTCGAGGTGCTGCACCTCGGCGTCCGGCCCACGATACGGGAGGCTTTGCGTCAGGCGCGGGGCGGCGGCGGACGCGTCGTGATCGACGCGGTCGAAATGCAAAACGGTGCATCGCGGGCCCGCATTACGGTCGCACCGCTGGTTGCGGCGGGTGGCCCGGGATACATCAGGGTGAGCTTCGAGCCTGAGCGGTCGCGCGCACCGGTGACTGCGCCGGGCTCAGCCGCGCTGAGTGAGCCATCCGAGGGCGTGACGAAAGACTCCGCGAACGACACGCAGCTGCAGGACGAGCTGCGCATTGCGCGCCGCGAGCTGCAAAGCACCGTCGAGGCGTTCGAGTCCAGCAACGAGGAGCTGAAGGCTTCCAACGAGGAAGTCATCTCGATCAACGAGGAGCTGCAAAGCGCCAACGAGGAGCTGGAGACCAGCAAGGAAGAGCTCCAGTCGATGAACGAGGAGCTGGTCACCGTCAATGGACAGCTGCAGTCGAAGATCTCAGAACTCGAGGCCGCCAACAATGACCTGTCGAACCTGTGGGGCAGCACCAGTATCGGGGTCGTGTTCCTGGATATTCAGCTGCAGGTACGGCGTTTCACTCCGGCGATGAGCGAGCTGATCGCGCTGCGTCCGTCTGACATCGGGCGACCGATCGATCACTTCCAGCCCAAGTTCAGCGACGGCGATCTCACCGAGGAAGCGCGCCTGGTGCTCGCAACCCTGGTCCCCTCGGAGGCCGAAACACGCACGCATAGCGGCGCATGGTACCTGCGGCGTACGGTCCCTTATCGTACCGTCGACAATCGCATCGAGGGCATTGTCATCACCTTCGTGGACATCACGGCGCGCAAGCGCGCGGAGCAGGCGGTCGATGCGGTCCAGGCGCGCCTGCAGGCGGCCATCGACCAGATGCCGGCCGCCATGCTGATGGTGGATGCCCCTTCGGGTACGGTCACTTACGGCAATCGACGCGCGGCGAAGCTGTTCGGGCAGCCCTTCCCGCTGCCGATGCTCGGGGCGCCGTGGAGCTCGGCCTCGCTCACCTTGAAAGGGCTGCATGCGAACGGTCAGGTCTATGGGCCGGAGGACTGGCCGCTGGCCCGCACGCTCGCATCGGGCGCGACGGTCAGCGATGAGGAACTCGATCTGCTGCGCGCGGACGGCACGCGAGGTTCGCTTTCGGTCAGCTCGGCGCCGATTCGCAGCCGCTCGGGCGAAGTGGTCGCAGCGGTCGCGACGTTCTGGGACATCAGCGAGCGCAAACGCATGGAAGCGACCCTGCGCGAAAACGAGCAGCGCTCCAGACTGCTGCTGGAGAGCACGGCCGACTACGCGATTTTCATGATCGACGCTGAGGGCCAGATCACGACGTGGAACAGCGGGGCGGAGCGCCTGCTCGGTTGGAGCGAGAGTGAAGCAATCGGCCGCCCCGCAGCGATGCTTTACACGCCCGAGGATCGCCTGCTGGGATTGCCGCAGCGGCAGTTGCGCATCGCGCTCGACAACGAGAAGGCGAGTGACGAGCGTGCCTACATGAGAAAGGATGCCAGCCGGTTCTGGGCAAGCGCCACACTGACGGCGATTCGCGACTCAAGCGGCGCCGTTCCGGGATTTGCGTGTGTCATGCGTGATCACACCGAACTCACACAGGCGCGGGAGTTTCTTCACGAGGCACTGCGGACGTCCGAGGAACTGCGCCTGAGCGCCGAGAGCGCCAACCACACCAAGGACGATTTCATCTCGACGGTCAGCCACGAGCTGCGTACCCCGCTCAACACCATCCGCCTCTGGTCGGGGCTGTTCCTGGGCGGCAAGGTGACCGCCAAGAACATCGAGTCCGGTTTCCAGGCCATCGATCGCGCCGCCAGAGCCCAGCAGGCGCTCATCGACGATCTGCTGGATGCCTCAAGGATGGCCTCGGGAAAGCTGCGTCTGGCGCTGCGCGAGACCCGTCTTGCGGACGTCGTACAGGGCGCGATTGACGCCGTGCTGCCCAATGCGACCTCGCGCAGCATCAAGCTGGAAGCGCGACTCAGTGACGAGGTGGGAGTGGTGCGCGCCGACCCGGATCGGATTCAACAGGTGATCCTGAACCTGTTGAGCAATGCCGTGAAGTTCACGCCCTCGGGCGGCGCCATCGAGGTCGAGTTGTCCCGGGATGGCGGCGCTGTGCAGATCATGGTTCGCGACACCGGGATCGGCATTCGCCCCGACTTCCTGCCGCTGGTGTTCGATCGGTTCAGGCAGGCTGAAGCGGTGACCAGCCGGCAGCATGCCGGGCTGGGCCTGGGACTGGCCATCGCCCGGGAGCTGGTGGAGCTGCATGGCGGGGCTATCGTCGCGCACAGTGACGGGGAGGGACGCGGCTCGACCTTTACCGTGCGATTGCCGCTCGCTAGACGACAGGAGCCGCCTGTTGCCAACGGCGACCCGGGTGCGAGCGGCGACGCGAGGCTCGCGGGCATGCACGTGCTGATCGTCGAGGATGAGTCGGCAGCGGCGGAGGCGATGCGGCAGTTCCTCGAGGCGGCCGGAGCACGCGTGCGCATCGCGCCCTCGGCGGCCTCGGCAAGAGAGGCGCTGGCGCTTCACTGCCCCGACGTGATGGTCTGCGATATCGGACTTCCCGGCGAAGATGGCTACCAGCTACTGGCCAGCATTCGCAAACGTGAGGGCGAATCGCACACCGCGCGCATGGACGCGGTGGCAGTCACGGCGTTCGCCCGAGACGATGATCGGCGGCGTGCGCTCGAGACGGGCTTCGATGAGCACGTGCCCAAGCCCGTTGATGCCGGGCAGCTCATCGACGTGCTTGCCAGGGTGGTGGGCGCGCCGACCGGCGCCGCAGCGTTGCGCGACTGACTACTCCTTAGTCGCTCAGGACCTCCGCGATGGGGACGGCGGCGGCCGGCACGGCCTGCCGGTAGTCCTTGCCCAGCAGCGCCGCCACCGTTGCCGCAATCTGGCCCTGGCTGACCTGCGCGGTGTGAGTGCGCTCGCCGAGCGCTCGGGTGTCCGGGCCCAGCACCGCGATCCAGATGTTTTCCGAGCCTGGCTGCTCGACGCCGTGCTCTTTCCAATCGACCGGTCCGCTGCCGCGGCCATGATCGGTCGTGATGATGAACGTAGTCTGATCGCGATACGCCGGCAGGCCCTGCAGGGTATTCCAGAGCTCCTCGACGAAGTGGTCGAAGAGGTGCGCGCTGTGGAGCACCAGGTCGTAGCGGCCGGCGTGCCCCCAGTTGTCAGTCTCCCCGTAGCCGACGAACACTACACGCGGTTGCTGTTCGCGCAACGAGTCGAGTAACGGGATCTGCAGGAACGCGTTGTAGACATCCCCGTCCTCCAACCTGGTCGTGAACCGGTACAGCTGGTTCAGCAGCTCCTGCCGGGGGGTGAGCTTGCCGCGATAGGGCAGGTCCCATCCGACCTGCAGCGGCAGCTTGCTGCGTTGAACGTTGAAGATATCCCTGAACGTCTGCCAGGTTGCGTACACGTTGACGCGCCCGTGCAGGTCCGGCAGACCGTTCAACCATTCGAACACCGTCGGGTTGGGATTCGGGCCGAACTCGTTCGAGTTGATGCGCGGATCGGGATGCCCGGTCAGCATTTCGTTGTATCCGGGGTATGAAAAGGCGAACCCGTTGGTGACACGGGCGACGCTGCCTTTGGTCTGGTTGCCGAAGATCTGGCCGCGCGTGGCGACCGTCGTCCACAGGAACGGAAACAGAGCCTTGCGGCGTTGGTCCGCGTTGGCGCGCCAGAACTCGGCGCGCAGATCCTGCTCCTTGTCCCAGATGCCGCCGTTTTTCTCGTTCATCAAGCTGGGGTCGGCGCCGGTGAAAATCTCCTGCCAGCGAAGACCATCGCTGACGATGAGCACGACGTTGTGCGTCTTCAGCGGGGTCGCGGTCTGGGCGCGCGCGGCGGGCTGGAACACGGTCAGTGCCAGAAGAACAGCGCAGCCGCCGGCCCGAGAGGCAATCCGCGGCAACATCATTTCAGCTCCTGGGGCCGGTGGCGCGTCATGGGCTGGGATCCTTATGATACAAGCGTTCAATAAGAGCGACGCACCGGGGGCGAGAGCATCCCATCCATGGCATACGGCCGTTACCGTCGCTTCCTGACCCGCGGCACGCTGCTGCTGGCTGCTGTCAGCGCACCCGGACCGGATGCACGTCCCATGGCGGCACTGCAGGTGGGACGACTGA
>Ga0209626_1000024_pt1 | contig 50080 bp, 41 predicted proteins | sample JacPinW_OM1H0_M2_FD_187962 | JGI IMG/M metagenome (GOLD analysis project Ga0209626, IMG submission 187962) | Forest soil microbial communities from Algoma, Ontario, Canada - Jack Pine, Ontario site 1_JW_OM1H0_M2 (SPAdes) (version 2) | ecosystem: Environmental > Terrestrial > Soil > Boreal... | reverse complement strand
TCGTCGCCCTCCCGGCCCGCCGCCAGAAAATCAATCGTGGCCGCGGCAGCCACGGTGCTCTCATTGTGCGAGTTGCAGGCAAACGCAAACGCGCTGTCGGCGAGCGCGAACACGATACCGCCATGACACAGGCCATGGCCATTGAGCATGTCCGCGCGCACCGTCATGGCAACCCGCGCCCACCCGGGACGCACGCCCGTGATACGCATGCCGAGCGCCTGGGAGGCACGATCGCGTTCGAACAGCCCCGCGGCCGCGCGTTCCGCCCGGCGCTGCGCCCCGCTGACCGTGTCCGGTGGGACAGCCATGGCGCGCGGAATCAGCGTCCGGTGAAGCGCGGCGCGCGCTTTTCGGCGAAGGCTGCGACCCCTTCCGCGTAATCCATGCTGTGGCCGAGCTCGCCCTGGTAGTCACGCTCGATATCCAGCTGCTGCGGCAGCGTACGACTCAGCCCGTCGTAAATCGCCTGCTTGGTTCGCGCCAGCCCGCGGGTCGGTGCGGCGGCGAACTGCCGCGCCAGATCCTCGACCACGGAAGTGAGGTCAGCGTCTTCGACGCAGCGCCAGATCAGCCCCCAGGAAGCGGCTTGCTCGGCGCTGAGCTTGTCGCCGAGCAACGTGAGCCCCAGCGCCCGCGCCGTGCCGACGAGACGTGGCAGAGTCCAGGTGCCCCCCGAATCGGGCACCAGACCGAGCTTCGAGAAAGCCTGCACGAAGCTCGCCGAGCGTGCGGCGATCACCAGATCACAGGCGAGTGCAATATTGGCGCCGGCACCGGCGGCAACGCCGTTGACCGCCGCAATCACCGGCATCGGCAGCGAACGCAGGGCGAGCACCAGCGGCTTGTAGTTCTTCTCGATCGATGCGGCCAGATCAGGCGGCGCACCCCCGGGCGCAACCGCCCGATCATTGAGATCCTGACCGGCACAGAAGCCCCGCCCAGCTCCGGTAATCACCAGCACCCGGGCGGCGGAGTCCTTGAGGGATACCAGTGCGGCCCGCACCTCGGCATGCATCCCGGTGTTGAAGCTGTTCAGGCGCTCCGGCCGATTGAACGTCAGGCGGGCAACGCCGTCGGCGGTCTCGAAGACAATGTTCTGGTAGCTCACGAACGAACTCCGCAGCGCCGCAGTCACTTCTCGTCGTAATCGAGCTCGAGCGAGGAGGTCTTGACGCGCGACTGACATGCCAGCACGTACCCCTGCTCGAGCTCCCAGTCCTCCAGCGCATAGTTCTGCGCCATTTCCACTTCACCGCGCACCACCTTGGTGCGGCATGTGGAGCACACGCCGGCACGGCAGGAGAACGGCAGCTCGATGCCAGCGCGTGCGGCCGCGTCGAGCACCGTCTCGTCGTCCATTTTCATGGCAAAAGCGCGGCGCCGGCCGTCCATGAGAATCGTGACTTCGGCTTCTCCTGCAGCCCGCCCCGGTGCCGCAGCGGCAGCGTGGGCCGGGGCCTGAGCGCCGTGGCGGGCGGCGTCGCCGGCAGTGGTCGCAACCGTGAAATGCTCGGCGTGCACCCGGGCGCTGTCCGCGCCCAGCTCCTGCAGCGCGGCGGTGACCTGCTCGATCATGTCGCCGGGACCGCAGACGAAATATTCCCCGACTTCCTTAGGTCGGAACAGCGTCGCCGCGAATTGCCGCACCCGTGCCGCATCCAGCCTGCCGTTGTAAAGCTCGACCTCCTGCGGCTCGCGACTCATCACGAAATGCAGCGACAGTCGCTCGATGTAGCGGTCCTTGAGCCCCAGCAGCTCCTCCAGACACATGGCGCGGCCGGTGCCACTGTTGCCGTAAAATAGAATGACCCGCTGCGCGCCGCGCGCGAGCAGCGTGCGCACCACCGACAGCACCGGCGTGATGCCACAGCCGGCCGCAAAGGCCACATAGGTGCCGGCAGCGGCGCCAGGATCGCGCGGTGTGAAGCTGCCGTTTGGTGGCAGAACGTCCAGCAGGTCGCCGCGGCGCAGCTGCTCCGCCAGGTGGCGCGACATGCGCCCCAGCGCATGCACGCGCGGCACGATGCGCAGCGGCCATTCCCCGGGCGCATTCACCAGTGAATAGGTGCGCCGGGTTTCCTCGCCGTCGATCGCAACGCGCACCACGACGTGCTGCCCCGCGCTGCCGCGATACTCATCGCGCAGCTCCGCCGGGACCTCCAGCGCGATCGCCACCGCATCGTCCGCGTCGGGAGCGACCTGCGCGACCTTGAGCGAATGAAACTTCAGCATCTCAGAGGCACTTGAAGTAGTCGAAAGGCTCCTGGCAGGCGCTGCAGCGGTAGTGCGCCTTGCAGGGCGTCGAGCCGAACTCGCTCACGCGCTCGCTCGCGCGGCTGCCGCAGCGCGGACACGTCACGAGCGGCGCATCCCACAGGCGGCGCGGACTCAAGACCGGCTCTTCGGGGGGCGCAATGCCGAAGGCCTTGAGCTTGGCGCGCGCCGCGCTCGTCAGCCATTCGCTGGTCCAGGGCGGCGACAGCACCTCCTCGAGCACCGCGTCCGCGTGGCCGCCCGCATCCAGCGCCGTCCGCACCGCGATGCGGATGACCTCGGTAGCGGGGCAACCCGAGTAGGTCGGCGTGATTCCGACATGCCACCGCCCGTCCAGGTCCTGCCGCACGTGCCTCACGATCCCTAAGTCCACGATGCTCAGCACCGGGATCTCGGGGTCGGGCACCTCGGCCAGCAGCGTGCGGATGAGCTGCTCGCGCCCGGCGGCGGCCTCGGGTTCGATCACCACCGTACGCCCGGATAGGTGCGCTGCAGATGCTGCATTTCCGTGAGCATGTGCCCCAGGTGCTCGGTGTGCACGCCGCGCCGGCCGTGCCACGGGTAAGGTTGCGCCGCCGGGCGCTTGAGGGTCGCGGCACGCAGATCCTCATCGATGCGCGCCGACCAGCGCGCTGCAAGTTCCATGGGCGCGGGTGCGATGGCGGCGGCCTGCATGCGTTCATCGACGTCATCGGCCGCGAACAGTTCTGCGCTGAAGCGCCACAGGGAATCGAGCGCCCCCTGAACACGGTCGTGACTCTCCTGGGTTCCGTCGCCGAGGCGCATCAGCCAGCCGCTGCTGAAGCGATGGTGATAACGGGTTTCCTTGACCGCCTTGGCGGCGATGGCGCCGAGACGGGTGTCCGCCGACCCCAGCAGGCCCTCATAGATCTCAAGCTGCCAGGCATCCAGCAGCCACTGGCGCACGATCGTCTGGCCAAAGTCGCCGTTCGGCTGCTCGGCGAGTGTCAGGTTGGCAAACTCCGGCGCATCACGCAGAAAGGCCAGCGCGTCCTCGTCACGCCCGCGGCCCTCGAGCTCGCCCGCGTACGTGAGCAGCAGCCGCGCCTGCCCGATCAGGTCCAGGGCGAGGTTGGCGAGCCCCAGGTCCTCCTCGAGCGCCGGCGCGTGACCAACCCACTCGCCCAGGCGCTGCCCGAGCACGAGACTCGTGTCACCGAGGCGCAGGACGTAGCGAAAGTGTGCCTGCTGCTGTGCCGGGTCGGGCTCGTTCGCTGCGTGGCTCCTCGCGCTCACAGATTCTTGACCTCTTCCGGAATGGCATAGAAGGTCGGATGCCGGTACACCTTGTCACGTGCCGGCTCGAACAGCGAGTCGGCCTCTTCGGGGTCCGAGGCGATGATATCCGCCGAGCGCACCACCCAGATGCTCACGCCTTCCTGGCGGCGCGTATACACGTCGCGCGCGTGCTCGATCGCCATGCGCGCATCCGCCGCATGCAGACTGCCGACGTGCTTGTGCTCGAGTCCCGAGCGCGAGCGGATGAATACTTCATACAGCGGCCAATCCTCACTCATGACGCCTCCGGTACTACGCGGCCTGCGGCGTGCGGGTGCATTGCTTGCTGGCGTGCGCGGCCGCCGCCTCGCGCACCCAGCGCCCCCCCTCGTCGGCGGCGCGCCGCGCCTCGAGCCGTTCGCGGTTGCAGGGTCCGTTGCCCTTGAGCACCGCATGAAATTCGTTCCAGTCGATCGGGCCGATCAGATAGTGCTGCGTGCCAGGATCCCAGCGCAGCTCCCGGTCCGGGATCGCGAGCCCGAGAAACTGCGCCTGCGGCACCGTGATATCGACGAATTTCTGGCGCAGTTCGTCGTTACTGAAGCGCTTGATCTTCCAGCGCATCGACTGGGCGGTGTGCCTGGAGTCGGCATCGCTCGGGCCGAACATCATGATCGAGGGCCACCACCAGCGGTTCAGCGCATCCTGCGCCATCGCCCGCTGCTCGCTGCTCCCCTGCGCCAGCGTCAGCATGATCTCGAACCCCTGGCGCTGATGAAAGCTCTCCTCCTTGCAGATGCGCACCATGGCGCGTGCGTACGGGCCATAGGAGCAGCGGCAGATGGGAATCTGGTTCATGATCGCCGCGCCATCGACCAGCCAGCCGATCGCGCCGATGTCCGCCCAGGTGAGTGTCGGGTAGTTGAATATGCTCGAGTACCTGGCGGTGCCGGACAGCAGCTGCTCGAACATCTGCGCCCGTGAAATGCCGAGCGTCTCCGCGGCGCTATACAGGTACATGCCGTGGCCGCCCTCGTCCTGCACCTTGGCGATCAGGACCGCCTTGCGTCGCAGGCTCGGCGCGCGCGTGATCCAGTTGCCTTCCGGGAGCATGCCGACGATCTCCGAGTGGGCGTGCTGGGAAATCTGCCGGATCAGGGTCTGGCGATACGCATCGGGCATCCAGTCCTTGGGCTCGATCTTGTCCTCGGCATCGACGCGCGCCTGAAAGCGCTGCGCCTGCGCCGGCGACTCGCCCGTGGCGGCGGGCAGTGGTTCCTTACCGTGGGTATCGAGCGCCTGGGTATACATGGGGGTATCCTGCCCTGATATGACACAAGACTAGCACGGCAACTCATGTTTTTGTGTCACAATTTTCATCAGCCATGAACCACAAGCCGAGCGCGCCGCTACCCGCCCCCGTTCGGGCCCTGCTGCGCAATTTTCGCGCGCAGCGGCCGCTGCGCGCGGGCTCGCTTCTCATCACCGTGTTCGGGGACTCCATCGCGCCGCGCGGCGGTGCGGTCACCCTTGGCAGTCTGATCCGCCTGGCGGCGCCCTTCGGCCTCACCGAGCGCCTGGTGCGCACCTCGGTCGCACGGCTGGCACGCGACGGCTGGCTCGCGGCCAGGCGCTCCGGCCGCCGCAGCGAGTACCGCCTCACGCGCAGCGGAGCGGCGCGCTTTGCGCAAGCGACCCGGCGCATCTACGGCGAGAGTCCTTCGGTGTGGGACGGGACGTGGACGCTGGTGGTCGTGCCGGCCGGAAGGCCGCGCCGCGCGCGCCTGCGCGAGGACCTGAAGTGGCTCGGCTTCGGGCAGCTCAACCCCTCCTTGTTCGCCCATCCCGGCTGCACCCCCGCACAGGCGCGCAGCTGGTTGCGCAATGTACGTGGGCCCGACGATGCGCTGCTGCTGCACGGCACCAGCACCGATCTCGGCAATGACCGCCGGCTCGCGACGCGCGGCTGGGATCTGAAGGAACTCGCCCGCCGCTACCGCCGCCTGGTCGCGAGTTTCGCACCGGTCGAGTCGCTCCTCGGCCGAGGCACGGAACTCCCCGCCGACACGGCATTCCTCGTCCGCACGCTGCTGATCCACGAATATCGCAGGATTCACCTGCGCGATCCGCTGCTGCCGCCGGCGCTGTTGCCGTCGAACTGGGTGGGTGCCAGCGCCTACGAGATGTGCCGCCGCGTGTATGCGCGGGTGTTCCCCGCAGCCGAGAAGCACCTGTCGGGGACCGCGCACCAGCTGCACCGGCCCTTGCCGGCCGCAAACTCCGCGGCACACAGTCGCTTCGGCGGCATCGCGCGGCGCTGAGGGGCCATGGCTGGGAGACCGGCTACGCGCCGGCCTCCCAACCCTCATACGGACCTCTTGCTAATGCACGGTGATGCTGCCGTCGAGCAGATTGCCGCTGTTGGTATAGCCGTCGCTCAGGGTGATGCTGAAGAAACCGGGCGGCGCCAGCGAGCTATCTACGGCGACGATCGTGAACGCTACCGGCAAGCCATTATTCGTGCCCAATCCCGCGATCGTGACGGTATGCGCCACGTTGTCATAGGCCACAGAATTGACCTGCGTGGCGTGGAAATCAGTTCCCGAACTTGGATCACTGAAGTCCTCTTTTTCAGGCTGTTGATTGCAATCGTCCTCATGCATGTCGAAGTGGGCTTTGCCACCCTTACTGCCGGGCTCGTCGCCATTCCCGTCTGCCGTGTGGCATCCTCCACCGCCACCGCCGCCGCCGCCGCCGCCTGCCCCTGGAACAAAGTCATAAGCGCGCACGACGTCGATCAGATCAAAGAGCTGGCCGCCGACCGGGCTGTTGAGGACTGAGACATGTGCTATTTGTGTGGTGACGCCGTTATCCGGCTTCGGATTCTCTGCATCTCCAGCCAGGATCGTCATGGTGCTGGCGGTGACGCTGTATAGCCTGTTCGATAGCGGCGCGACGCCGCTCACGTCGGCAATCGGGACGTCGATGGTGATCGTGCCGAACGGCCCTTGCACGACCGTGCAAGCGCCGGTAGCGGTGATCTGCTTCGTCCCTGGATATGTCAGCGACGCGCCACCACCAACCAGGATCGCCGCGTTCTCGCCTGACCAGCAGCTGGTCGACGTTCCGTGCGACTCAAAGTAGACGAACGGGTTCTTACCTCCCTTCTTGCATGAGTCAGCCGAGGAAGTACATGCCGGATCCGCAGGCGCGAGCCACTGCGTGAGCCAGACCGCGACCGTATCCGGCGCGGGCGGCGTCAGGCTGGTAAGATCGTTGACGATCATCTTCACCCGGTAGCACGGCGTCCCGGCGGGGTGACAGTTCGCCGCAGTTGGCTGCGAGAAGCTCGATTGGAGGATATCGAGGTTCACGATGTTAGCGCTCGTCAGCCCGTCGGTCTCGCGCTTCGCGTCGCCCGACGGGTCACCGGCCGAGTTGAGCAGGATCGGTGCGCCTCCGACGGGCGAACTGCTCGCGAACAAGCCGGTGCCGCCGTTTTGCTTCACGTACATCCCGTGCGGGGCGAACGGCTCGTCGGCGTTGTTCGAGTCGGCGTAGGAGATCTGCGCCTCGCCGCGGCTTCCAACACGCACCTGCAGGAAGTCGCCAAGCGTGCGGTTGCCGCACTGACCGCCGAGCACGGTCTGGATCGTGCCCCTGTGGTTGTAGTGCTCCCCGGCGAGGATCGGCGCCGTGAACGTCGGCGACGTCGCGTGCCCGTTCAGCGTCTGTACCATGTACAGGCTCCAGATGCCGTTCGTGGTCGAGTCCGGCCCGCCCAGACATTGTGCGTTTCCGGCATTTCCGCACGTCTGTAAGCTCGAGCCGCACGACGGGTCGGCGGGGTTGGCCGTGGCCGTGGTCCCGTAGAAGGCGATGTCAACGCGACCGTCGTCACCGGCGGCAGGCCAGGCCATCACGTTATTGTGAAGGCCCGGTGTCGGCACAGCGATCGGCGTTGACCAGGTGTTACCTTCGTTGGTCGAGAAAGCGTACATGATCAGCGTGTCGCCAGTAATGACTCCCGTGTCCGGGTCGGTCGGTGCCTGCTCCCAGACGGCATACAGGTTCCCCTTCTTGTCTATGCCGAGCGTCGGGAAGTTGCCGCCGGTCTTGGCGGTGGGGAATGTCTTGTTCGCCGGAATCGTGCCCAGCGTGGCGACCGGAAGGTCGACGCAGTTCAGGCCGCTCGGGTCGCTGGTGTTCGCTATCGGTGCACCAAACGCGACCGGAAAGCAGCGTCCGATCGCGATCTTGGAGAAGGTGGCGTCGTCGTGGATGACATAGACGTGCTTGACGGGCGTCGGGAGGGGATAGAACCCGCCCGTGGTCAATGGCTGCCCGGTTGTGGTCGCCACCGGACTGACCTCGTCGTTGCCCATGATCCCCTCGTCGCACATGAGCACGCGCGTGATCTTGAAGCCGGGTCCGAACTGGATTCCGGCCATGCTGCTCGCGGGGGGAATGGGCGAGCGGTACATCGCCAATACGTTATTGCCGGTGCCGGAAACCGGACAGTCGGGTGCACCTGGGCCGATTTCGTCGTTCGCGAGATAGATGTTGCCACCATTGGTCGCGTCGCCATCCACCGCGTACCACTGGCGGTCAACGGCCGCATCGGGGACACCTGTGTTGCTGCACAGGAAGGTCGCGCCGTGATCGCCCGAACGGGCGGTGCTGAAGTTGGCGAGCGTCAGATCGTTGAAGTACAGGTTGCCGGCGCTGTCGACTGCGAGTTCAGTGTCGCCGCCGCCCAAGCACGAGACCGGCTTCCCCTCCTTGGCCGTCGCCGACGTCACCCACTTGAACGTCTTGCCGCCATCCTCGGAGTGCCAGATCCAGCTCGTGTCGGAGGACAGGGAGCCGGGGACGCTGGTGTAGACGCGGTTCGGATTGGTCGGGTCGAGCCGGATGTCCTCCTCGAAGCCGACGCCTTGGATACCGCTGATCGTTGGCTGCCCGAAGGTGGGTGCGGCTGCGAACAAGGAAGTGGGTAGTGACAGCGCGACAACCCCGAGGGAGACAACTAATGACGTAGCGAACGCTACTCTTTGACGCCTAGTCATAAATACCCTCCATGGAATTCCGTTATTGCTAGTTGTTATGTAGTCGCATCGGCGTGTACTACTATTATTAGTAGTGGTACTATCTTTATTGGGAGACGAATGCTAGTGAGGGGAAAAGCGCTTGTGAATAGGCGCTTGCCTATATGCCTGTCGGAATAATCCTATATCGGTAGGGGCCGCCCTAGGCGCGATTAGGACCAGTCGAACAAATGCGAGCCGAAAGGACGGGCTGATGACGCCAAGCCGTGAGCGCATCAGAGAAGCTGCGAAATCCCTGTTTGCCGAACGAGGGTACGAGCCCGCCTCAACGGCTGCCATCTGTCGGCTTGCGGGTACCAGCGAGTCTCAGCTCATAAAGCATTTTGGAAACAAACAAGGCGTATTGGAGGCGGTCTTCCAACACGCCTGGGACCAGGTCAACCCGGCGCTCCGACTGGCGACAGAAAGCATCGCCTCGCCCCGCCAAAAGTTCCAGATGACCATCGAAATGATGCTCAATTTCCTGGACAAGGATGAGCAACTTCGCAGACTTTTCCTGCTGGAAGGACGCCGCATTCGGGGCGATGGAAAACAGGTTGTGCTGGTTCCCGGGTTTTTGGAATTCGTGAGAATACTGGATGGAATTTTGCAGGAGCTCGCCGACCAGGGAGAACTTGCCGTCCACCCCCAGGCGCTGCGTTCAGCCCTGATGGGAGCAGTTGAAGGTCTGCTACGAGACAAGATACTGGCCCGCTCAATGGGCTATCCGGCAACCTTTTCCGATGCAGATGTCCGCTCGCTCTGTTTCACATTTCTTAATGCGGGCCTGCGCGGGAGAGTTGCGGACCGACAGCAGTCAGTCGTGGTTGGCTAATACCCCTGACGTATAGTTAAGCGATCACTTGACTATGGCGGCGGCGACCTATAGCGAGAGGTCCTCGACATTGACGCCGTGCGAATGGAATCCGATCGCGCTCCGGCTTGATACCCCCTGACCCAAGACCCTCGCCCCCGGCCGCGGAGTCTTGCGGATTACTGGCTCTCGGCTTTTGACAGCACCTTGACGACGTAGGTGAAATCCTCACGGTCGCACCCAAAGCCGTAGGTGCTCAAGAGCGCTGCGCTGGCGACTTCACCGCGGATCGTCACCGTATGAGTGCCGGGCGGAAGCGCGCGCACGAAAGCGCCGAGCGCGATGAGGTGGCTGCCGCCGCCATCCAGCAGTGGCGACGTACTGGTGACGGGGCCGGCCACATAGCCTGGGCCGATCGGCGTGGACTCCTCGTCCGCGATCAGGGAGAACTCGTGACCGCCGTAGCCAGCTGAGCCGAAGAAATATTGAGCGGCATTGCCTGGGCCCGTTGGGAACGCGCCGAGGACCGGTGGTGAATCATCAACGGTGAACAGCGGTACATAGAACGGCGTGCCGTATTTCACCACGAAGACGTTCCCCCCGTGTTGGGTGAACCCAGCGCTGCCGTCCCGGCAAGTGACATTGACGAAGTAGGACTTGGAAAAATCTGCGTACAGAATCTGAAACGGGGTCATTGGATAGTAGCTCAGGTTATTGCCGCTGCTATCGAACAACGCAGTGGCACTCGCCATCGAGGTCAGGCTGTAGCCAAAAGGCTTTGCGTTGGGTGAAAGGACCGCATCGTCGTCGGCCCACGCAAACTGCGTCACGCAGGCCACGCACAGCGCGGCGAGCGACGTCATCACACGCCTGGTAAACATTGTGACTCCCCCTGTTTGTTTGCTTGCCACAACCGATGCCTGCGCCCGCGGGGAATCTCAGCCCGCAGACGCCGCGCTTACGCGCGAGCTACTGACATGGATTTCACGATCGGACCGTGTTGGTTATCGAGCTTCCGCGAGTTTGACCGCGCGAGCTTAGGCAACTCCTCGACATTTTAGAAGCTGGAAAACCCTACTGTTCGAGCTTGAGCTTGAGCTTGGCGATGGCGGCAGGCTAACGCGCGGGCCGCCGGTCGATCACGCGCCGCGCCTTGCCCGCCGAACGCTCGATCGAGCCCGGATCACAAACCACCACCTGCGTGGAGATGCCGATCGTCGCCTTGATGCTGCCCTGCAGGTCATGCTGCAGGCGTGAGCGCAGCGAACCATCGCCGGCGATGCTCTCCAGACACTCCACCTTCACCGCCAGCTGATCCATGTGCGCCTCGCGCGTGAGCTCGAGCTGGTAGTGGGACGCGAGACCGGGGAGCTTCAGGACCAGCTCCTCGATCTGACTCGGGAACATGTTCACACCGCGGATGATCAGCATGTCATCGCAGCGCCCGGTGATTCTTGCCATACGGCGCATCGAGCGCGCGGTCGGCGGCAGGAGCGATGTCAGATCGCGGGTGCGGTAGCGGATCACCGGCAGGGCCTCCTTGGTGAGCGTAGTGAGCACCAGCTCTCCCTGCCCGCCCTCGGGCAACACCTCCCCGGTCGCGGGGTCGACGATCTCCGGGTAGAAATGATCCTCCCAGATGACCGGCCCGTCCTGGGTCTCGATGCACTCGCTCGCCACGCCGGGCCCCATCACCTCCGACAGGCCGTAGATATCCAGGGCCTGAAGTCCCGCACGGCCTTCGATCTGCGCGCGCAGCGCTTCGGTCCAGGGCTCGGCGCCGAAGATGCCGGTGCGGAGCGACGTCGCCGCCGGATCGAGCCCCTGGCGCAGGAACTCCTCAACGATGGCGAGCATGTAGGACGGCGTGACCATGATGATGTCGGGCCTGAAGTCGCAGATGAGCTGCACCTGCCTCTGGGTCTGTCCCCCGGAGATCGGCACCACCGTGCAACCCAGGAGCTCCGCGCCGTAGTGCGCGCCCAGGCCCCCCGTGAACAGCCCGTAGCCGTAAGCGATGTGCACGATGTCGCCGCGGCGTCCTCCCGCGGCGCGGATGGAACGCGCTACCAGCGCAGCCCAGGTGTCGATGTCGCGGCGGGTATAGCCGACCACGGTCGCCTTGCCGGTGGTGCCGCTCGAGGCGTGGATGCGGATCACCTGCTCACGCGGCACGGCGAACAGGCCGAAAGGATAGCCCGCGCGGAAATCGTCCTTCTGCATGAAGGGGAAACGCTCAAGATCGGTGAGCGTCCTGAGGTCGTGCGGGTGAACGCCGGCGCCCTCGCACTTGCCCCGGTAGAGGGGCACGTTCTCGTAGGCGTGACGCACCGACCACCTGAGGCGCTGCAGCTGCAGGGCGCGCAGCTCGTCCTCGCTGGCGCGCTCGATGGGTTCAAGCTCCATGCCCATCTTACGCCGGCCAGCCGGTTAGCTTCTGTACAAACACCTGCATGAAGTGATTGGCCTGGTGGCCGTCCATTACGCGGTGATCCAGGGTCAGCGTGACGTAACAGCGCGGCCGCGCCACAATCTTCTGCTCGTCACCCTCCTCCACGACCACGGGGCGCTTCTCGAGTTTACCCACTCCCAGGATCGCCGCCTGCGGCTGGTTGATGATGATCGGGGCCGCCAGGAGGCTGCCGCTGACGCCGTGGTTCGAAATGGTGAACGTGCCACCACGCACATCGGCCGGTGACAGGTTGCCGGCGCGGGCGCGCGTCACCAGCTCATCCAGTGCCCGCGCGGTGTCGAACAGATCGCGCGCGTCCGCATCGTGCAGCACGGGCACGATCAGCCCCACGCCTTCCACCGCGGTCGCCACGCCGATATGGATCGAGTCATAGATCTCCAGCGCCGTGTCGGTCCAGCGGCTGTTCGCTTCCGGCACTGCGCGGATCGCGGCCACCACAGCCTGCACGAAGTAGGCGGTGAGCGTCAGCGGCGCCCCGCGGCGCGCGAATTCGTCACGCTGGCGCGCACGATCCGTGAGCACCGCGGTCATGTCCGCCTCGAATACCGTCGTCACGTGGGGCGCGGTGTGCAGCAGGCTCTGCACCATGTGATCGGCAATGCGCTTACGGACCGCGGTGTGCGGCACGCGATGGCTCCTGCTGAGCGCTTCGGCGGCTGCGCCGGACGACGGTGCGACACTCGCGGGAGCCTGCCGGCGGCGTTCCGGCGCGCTCCCCGGGGCCGCCCGCAGCACGTCCTCGACGGTGATGCGGCCCGCCGGCCCGGTACCGCGAACCGCGGACGGATCGACCCCGCGCTCACTCAGCAGGCGCCGCACCGCCGGGCTCAACCCGCCGGCAGCCGCCGGCGCGCGGGTCTCGCTCTGCACAGCGACCGGACTGGCGCTCGCCGCGGCCCGGGCAGTGGCGGCGGCAGCGGGCCTGGGCGCCTGGGCGAGCGCTGCGGCGGCGGTGCCTGTGTCAATGCGGCCGAGCAGTTCCCCGGGGGCGATCTCCTCCTGCTCGTGTTTGATGATCTCGCGCAGCACGCCCGTGCCGGGCGAGGCGACTTCGACTGTGACCTTGTCGGTCTCGATCTCGATGAGCGGTTCGTTCTCGGCGACGCTCTCGCCGACCTGCTTCAGCCAGCGCAGGATCTGGGAGCGCGTGCCTTCGGTCTGCTCCGCGGGAGCCCTGATTTCAACGCCGCGGCTCTCGGGGACGCTCACAGGCTGGCCAGCCGCTGAATGGTCTGCGTGATGCGCGCGACGTCCGGCACCGCCGCATCGAGCAGCAGCGGGCTGTGAGGACTGGGGATGTCGGGCATGGCGAGCCGCTCGATCGGTGCCTGCAGGCTGAAGAACCGATCCTGCGCGAGCGTCGCGGCAATTTCCGCCCCGAAGCCGGCGGTCAGGTTGTCTTCGTGCACGATGAGGCAGCGGTGGGTCTTCTCCACGGACGCGCACACCGCCGCCTTGTCCCAGGGCGACAGGGTACGCAGATCGAGCAGCTCCACGTCGACGTGTGAGCGTGCGGCGGCAAGCTCGCAACGCTCGACCATGGCTCCCCAGCTGACCACCGTGACCTCGGCGCCGGCGCGCAGCAGCCGTGCCTGGCCAAAGGGCACCACGAACTCGTTGCCCGGATAGGGACGCCGCGCCCAGGCGCCATCGAGCATGGCCCGGTGCTCGAAGAAGATCACCGGATCATTGCCACGCAACGCCCGGCGCAGCAGGCCCACCGCGTCCTGCGCGTTCGAGGGCACTGCCACCTGCCAGCCCACGCCGTGTACCCAGGCGACCTCGTTTGTCTGACTGTGCCAGGGGTCGCCGCACTTGAAGAATCCGCCCGGCATGCGCACCACGATCGGGGCGGCAAAGCGATTGCGAGTGCGCCAGCGCAGCGTCCCGCAGTCGTTCAACTGCTCGGCCGCGGGATCCGCGTACTTGCGGAACTGGATCTCCGCCACCGGCAGCAGCCCCGCGAGCGCCATGCCGACCGCGCGTCCGATGATCCCCTCTTCGGACAGGCTGGTGTCGAATACGCGCTCCACCCCGTACTTGTCCTGCAGCCCGAGGGTCGCCCCGTGCACGCCGCCCTTGGGGCCGACGTCCTCACCGAACACCAGCATGCGGGGATTGGCGGCGAGCTCGACATCGAGCGTGCGGCGGATCGCCGTCAGCATGTTGATGCGCGTGGCTTCCGGCTGCGCCGTCAGGCGCGAAGCTGCGAACACGTGTCCCTCGGGAGCGAGCCCGCCCTGCTCCTGCAGCGAGTGCGCGCCGTCGGAACTCTCCGAGAAAACATGGCGCGTCAGCTGCTGCGGGTCCGGCTGGGGTCGCGCCAGAGCTCTGTCAATGGCCTGCTCGACCTCCTGTCGCGCCTCCCCCGCCAGGCGAGTCCATTCCGACTCAGCCATCACGGCCGGGACCAGAAACTGATGCAGGTGTGTCAGCGGATCGCGTGCGCGCTCCTCCTTGAGGATCTGCGCCGACTTGTAGGTCTGCGTGTCCTGCCCGGAATGACCGGACAGGCGGGGAACCGTCAGACGCAGCAGGAGCGGTGAGCGTTCCTCACGCACCCGCGCGACCGCGCGTCGCGTCAGCTCGGCGGCCGCGGGCGGATCGCTCCCATTGCCCTCCAGGATGGTCAGGCCGGTAAATGAGCGCAGGTTCGCCGCGATGTTGCCACCCGGGGTCTGCAGCTGCGAGCTCACGGAAATGCCAAAGCCGTTGTCCTCGATGTAGAACAACATGGGGAGCTTGAGCGTGGTCGCGATGTTGAGCGCCGACCAGAAGCCGTTGGTGGCGCACGAGGCGTCCCCGCCCAACACCACCGCGATGCTGCGCGCGTAAGAGGCATCCCGCAGCGCCTCATGCCGATAGCGAATCGCCTGTGCCCAGCCGGCGCCTGGGGTGTACTGAGTCCCGACGCCGCCACAGGCGGGCAGCACGGTCGGACCGGCGCGGCCCGGGAGATTGAACACCACTCCGATGTCGCGGCCGCCGCTGAAGGAACCGCTGCGCGCGAGCGGGCCGGCGGCCGCATCTTCCAGGCTCACGCCGAGCGTGAGCATGAGCGGACGCGAGCGGTAGTACACCGACACCCCGTCGTGCGCATCCGTGAGCTGCAGCCCGAGCAGGATCTGCGCCACGTCATGACCGCGCGCCGAGAACTGGTAGAGCACCTTGCGCTCGGGCACCAGGCGGGTCTCCTCGATGTCGTCGAGGGCGCGCGAAGCGTGTACGAGCGAGACGACGCGGACCCAGTCGGTCGCGTGGCCGGGCGCCTCTGTCGCGCGTGAAGCGTCGGGAATCGCGGCAGGCCGTGCAGACATGGCGGGTGAGCTTATGCTCTAAATTGTGCAATTACCTTGCTTCAATTGCCCTATTGGGCGCTCTTCTGGCAATATTATTGCGTGATCAGGACCCTCGATCGCCTCGACCGGCGGATCCTCGAAGAATTGCAGGCGGATGCGCGCATCTCCAACCAGGAGCTGGCGAAGCGCGTCGGACTATCGCCCGCGCCGTGCTGGCGGCGCCTGCGGCGCCTGGAGGAGGCCGGATTCATTGCCGGCTACGCGACGCTGTTGCGGGCGCCGGCGATCGGCCTGCCGATTCTCGCCTACGCCGTCGTGTCGCTCGAAAACCATCACCCGGAATCGGTGCGGCAGTTCGATCAGCTCGTGAAGGAGCGCCCCGAGGTGCTCGAATGCCACTCCATGAGCGGCGCGAATGACTACCTGCTGCGCATCGTCGCTGCCAGCATGGAAGCCTACGAGCACTTCCTCTCGACACAGCTGCTGCAGCTCGCCGCGGTGCGCTCAGTCAACACCAGTTTTGTACTGCGCACGAAGAAGTACACGACCCGGCTGCCGCTCGCCTGAGGCCTGGTGCTGGCAGGCGCAATCGGTCGTGTCAGCACCGGCGAACCAGAAGGCGGAACCCGGCAGCTGTATGTCCGCGTGCTGCCACACGGCAGCCAACTCATGCGTCGTGCGCAGGGCGTCACGGGTTCTGCCCTGCGCCCTGAGCGCCGCGGCGAGTCCCTGCAGCGCCCAGCCGTTGCTGGGGTGGCGCCGCAAATCGTCCCGATAGACCTGTTCCGCCTGCGCGCCCCGCCCGGCGAGCAGCAGCTGCGCGCCGAGCAGATGGCGCGCGGGGAAGAACCAGTCCGCCGGTTCGTTGTACGCCAGCTTGTCTTCGGCCGCGACCGCCTGCCGCAGGAGCACGATCGCATCCTCGCGGCGGTCCTCGGAGGCGGCGATACGGGCCGCCACGATCGGCTGCGCCACGCTCACCACGTCCCGCAGCGTGTTGAATCCCGCCAGTGTCTGCGGCGCAGTGGCGGCGCTGAGCTTGCGCAGCTCGGCCAACGTGCCCTGCGCCTCATCGATGCGGCCACGTGCGGCGAGCGCCACGCCGCGGGCGTAGAGATAACCGGCTGTGAGGCCGCTCGCCCGCGGATCGGGCGCCAGCTGCGCAATCATCTCGTCCCACAGCCCGAAGCGCACCAGTGCGGCGTACTGCTGCGTGAGGTTCCAGCCCGAGTCGCCCATGGCGAGCATCATGTCGACCGGGACGGTCTGCACCACGCTCTGCACGGCGGCGAGTGTCTCCGCCTTGCGTCCCTCCGTGGCCGCCGAGAACGCCAGGAACGAGTAGTTGTGGGCGAGATACATGGGGTAGTAATCGGGCGCCGCGGTGGCCTCGAAATAGGCCCGATCGGCCGCTACCCCGCGGCGGTTCGCCTCGGCCGCCTCCTCGTAGCGCCCGACGCGCTGCATGATGTGAGCCGGCATATGCTCCAGATGCCCGGCCGACGGCATCATGCCGCGCAGTCGTTCGGCGGACGCCAGCGCCTTGCCGGGGTCGGGTGAGGCCTCCATGACGTGGATGTAGTAGTGATTCGCGCCCGGGTGGTTGGGACTGCGTTGCAACACCGACTCGAGCCGCGCTTCGATCTCCAGCGTTCCCGCGACCGGCTGGCCGTCGGCCGTCCACAGCTTCCAGGCATGCACGTTCATCTGCGCCTCCGCGCACAGGGTCTGCACGTCGGGATCATTCGGGAAGTGCTCGGCCACCTCGCGCATGGCGGCGGCGTAGGCGCTGAGGATGGCGTCCGAGTCGGCCGCTGCCGGGGGCTGCGGCGCCGGATAGCGTGTTGTCAGAGCACCGATCAGCGCCTGCTCGACCGCGGAACTCTGCGCCGCGTTCTCCTGCGCCTTGTGCAGCGCCTCCCAGGCAACCCGCGCGCGCGGCTCCTCCATCGCAGGAACGTTGTAGTTCGGGCCCACGGTGAGCGCCACGCCCCAGTAGCAGGCGGCGCACGCCGGATCGAGCTCGGCGGCCCTGGCAAAGGAGCGGGTCGACTCGTCGTGATTGAATGCCCACAGCAGGCGCATTCCCTGGTCAAAATACTGCTGGGCGGGCGCCGAGGAGCTCGTCACGGCGCGGTGAAAGTCACCCAGCCCCTGGAACAGGCGCGCGCCGCGCGCCCAGTCCGCGACGCTTGCGGGCACCTGTGGCGGGGCGTGGCTGTCATTCGCCGGCGTGTCCGCGTGCGCGGCACTCGTCAGGGCCATCGTCGCCGTCATCACCGCGACCGTGACTGCACGCTGCATGACTCCCCCCATGATCAGCCGCTCCAGCCCTTTCCAGACGCTGCCAGGCGTTCGAGGAGCGCCGCAGGCCGCCAGCGTGCGCCGTGCGTCGGCGCCAGGCGGCGCATGGTCTGCACCACCCGCGCCAGACCCGACTCCTGCGCCCAGTACATCGGGCCACCCCTGTAGGCGGGGAAACCGTAGCCGTTCACATACACCACGTCCACGTCGCTGGCGCGGAGGGCGATGCCCTCCTCCACGACGCGCGCGCCCTCGTTGACCAGCGGGTGCAGCAGCCGCTCGAGAATTTCCTCATCGGGGATCTGGCGCCGCTGAATGCCCAGATCGCGCGACACACCCTCGATGAGCGCCACCACCTCCGCGTCCGGGATGCGCGTGCGTCCCTCATACCGGTAAAAACCCTTACCCGTCTTCTGACCCAGCCGTCCCCCGCCCACCAGGCGCTCCAGGATCGGCGACCAGCGCTCGTCCGGCGCAAGTGTGCGGCCCTTGCGGATGAGAAAGCCCACGTCGTTGCCGGCCAGGTCGCGCATCGCGAGCGGCCCCATCGCAAAGCCGAAACCCTCGATAGCGCGATCGATCTGCTCGGGCGTTGCCCCCTCTTCGAGCAGGAATTCGGCCTCCGCCCCGTAGAACATCAGCATGCGGTTGCCGATGAAGCCGTCGCAGTTGCCCGCCAGTACCGCGACCTTGCCGAGCGTCTTGCCGAGCGCCATCACGGTGACGATGGTCTGCGGCGAGGTGTGTGTGCCGCGTACGTTCTCCAGCAGCTTCATGACATTCGCGGGACTGAAGAAATGGGTGCCCACGACCTTTTCCGGCCGTGAGGTGCTCGCGGCGATGGTGTCGATGTCGAGGGTCGAGGTGTTGGTGGCGAGAACCGCGTGCGGGGCGGCTGCCCGGTCGAGCCTGGCGAACACCTGCTGCTTCACCCTCATATCCTCGAACACCGCCTCGATGACGATGTCAGCATCGCTGAGCGCTTCGTATTGGGTGACGCCGTGAATCAGGGCGAGCGCCTGGTCCGCGCGCTCGCGCGTCAGGCTGCCGCGCGCCACCGAGCCGTCGTAGCTCTTGGCGATGAGGCCCAGGCCGCGCTCGAGCGCCGCGCCCGACAGTTCCAGCACCGACACCGCGAGGCCGGCGTTGGCGAACGTCATGGCGATACCGGCTCCCATGGTGCCGGCGCCGATCACCGCGGCGCGCCGGATCGGCAGCGCGCTGACGTCCGCACCTACGCCGGGAATCCTGCGCGCCTCGCGCTCGGCAAAAAAAACGTGCACCAGGGCCTTGCGCTGCGGGCTGTCGCGGCACTCGATGAAATACTCGCGTTCGCGCGCGAAGGCCGCCTCTTTCGGGAGCGTGCAGGCGGCCTCGATGCTGTCGACGATTCTCCACGGCGCGAGTTGCCCGCGCGCCCTGGGCTCGAGCCTGCGGCGAAACGCAGCAAACAGATCCGGACTCACGTCGCGATTGCGCTCGGTCACATCGCTCGTGATCCGCAGGGGGCGCTTTTCCGCTGCGGCCTGGCGCGCGAACGCGAGCGCGCCGGGGAGTGCCGGGTCCGCGAGCGCGTCCACCAGTCCGAGCTCGAGCGCACGCGCCGCGGGGAGGTGAGCACCGGAGGTGATGGCCTCGAGCGCGGCCTGCGGCCCGGCGAGCCGCGTGAAGCGTTGCGTCCCGCCGGCGCCGGGGATCAGCCCGAGCTTCACCTCCGGCAGGCCGACCTTCGCGCTCGCGGCGGCAACTCGCCAGTGGCAGGCGAGCGCCAGCTCGAAGCCTCCGCCCAGAGCCACGCCGTCGATCGCGGCCACAATCGGTTTCGACGCCGCCTCCATCTGCGCCTGCACCTCGCGCGTGATGGGCGACTTCAGCACCAGGCCCGAGGCCACCTCGTTGATGTCCGCGCCGGCGGCGAACGTGCCGTCGGCGCCCGTCACGACCACGGCCTTCACTGCGCGCTCCTGTTCGGCGCGTTGCAGCCCCTGCAGCAGTCCTTCGCGCACCGCGAGGCTCAGGGCATTCACCGGCGGATGGGCAATCGTCAGCACGGCGACCTCGCCTGCCAGGCGATAATCTACGGCGGGCACTGATTTCTCCTCACTCGAGCGACCACGGCGCGACTGCGCGCATTCTACGACCCTGCGCACGCCGCGCGCGCGCTGTCACCACGCCCCGAGGCGGCTGCCGCTACACTTGGCGCTCAGATGGACAACGCGGATGCGGTCGTGGTCGGGGCGGGGGTCGTCGGGCTGGCGGTGGCGCGGCAACTCGCGCTGCAGGGGCGCGAGGTACTGATTCTCGAAGCGGCCGCGCACTTCGGCACCGGCGCCAGCTCGCGCAACAGCGAGGTGATCCACGCCGGCATCTACTATCCGCACGGCTCGCTCAAGGCACGCCTGTGCGTCGCGGGTCGTGAGCGCCTGTACGACTTCTGTCGCGAGCACGGCATCGCCCATCGGCGCTGCGGCAAGCTCATCGTCGCCGCCCAGGCCCAGCTTCCCGAGCTGCCCCGGATCGCCGCGGCGGCGCGCGCCAACGGCGTGGAACTGGCACTCCTCACCCGGGCCGAGGCTCTGGCGCTCGAACCACGACTCTCCTGTGCCGGGGCGCTGCATTCACCACTCACCGGCATCGTCGATTCGCATGGTTTGATGCTGGCGCTCCTCGGCGAGGCGGAGCGCCACGGCGCCACGCTGGTGTGCGCCAGTCGCGTCACGCGGGTGGTGCTCGAGGAGCGGGCGGTGCTGGTCGGCGTGAATGGCGCCGAACCGGCGCTGCGTGCCCGCACGCTCGTGAACTGCGCGGGCGTGCAGGCGCCGGCGCTGGCACGCCTGATGGAAGGCTTTCCGCCGCAGCACATCCCGGTGGCGTACTTTGCCAAGGGCAACTACTTCACGCTGAACACGCACGCGCCGTTTCAGCGGCTGATCTATCCGCTGCCCGAAGCGGGCGGACTCGGCATACACCTCACCCTGGACCTCGCGGGGCGGGCGCGCTTCGGACCGGACGTGCAGTGGATCGAGACGTGCGAATACAGTGTGGACGAGCGACGCGCCGCGGCGTTCTACGCCGCCATCCGCCAGTACTGGCCTGACCTCGAGGATGGCGCGTTGCAGCCGGCTTACGCCGGCGTGCGCCCGAAGATCTCCGGCCCCGGCGAGCCGGCCGCGGACTTTCGCATCGACGACGCCCCCACGCACGGCGTGCGCCCGGTGGTCAACCTGTTTGGAATCGAGTCCCCGGGGCTCACCGCCTCGCTCGCCATCGCCAGCGAGGTCGCATCCCGGATCAACTGACGGCTCGGGCGCGCGGGCCGCTTCAGCTGCCGCGCACTCCTTCCACCTGGATCGCGAGCTTCACATCCATCTTGAAGCCGTACTTGTCGCCGTAGCTGATGCCGTAATCGGCGCGGTTGAAGGTCGCCGAAGCATCGGCACCGCAGTGCTCCTTCTTGTCCGGGTAGGTCATGCACTTGAACTGATTGATGGTGAGCTTCAGGGGATGGGTCACGCCATGCAGCGTGAACTGCCCGTCAACCGCGGTCGGCACCCCGTTCTTGAAGCCGGTGAGCGTGCCCTTGTAGGTCGCGGTGGAGTACTTCTCCACGTCGAGCATCTCGGCGGACTTGGTGTGCTCATTGAGTTTTGAGTGGCCGAAGTCGATCGACGAGGTGTCCACGGTGATATCGAGCGTCCCGGTCCCCTTCTCCTTGTCGAGCACGACGGTCCCGGAGGTTTTGTCGAACTTGCCGCGCCACACCGACATCCCGGCAAAGTGATCCGCTTCGAAGCTCGGATAAGTGTGGGCCGGGTCGATCTGGTACGTCACGGGCTCGGCAAGCACGGAACCCGCCACGAGCGTCAGCATGGCGGCCGTCAGCGCAGTCTTGATCACGGGAACCTCCGCAGGTGTAGCAACGGCCGCGTAGCGTAGCGGCACGCGGCGCACAGGGCCACCTCCCTTTGTAGGGAGTCGCGCCAGGCGGCGCAACTCGCGCGCCGCGGCTAGCGGCCGCTGCCCGGACGCGCCGTCAGGCCCAGAGCCTTCGCGACCACTTCGTGCGTAATCTCCCCCGCGTGCACGTTGAGACCCGCGGCGAGCCCCGGGTCGCGCCTGAAGGCCGCCTGCCAACCCAGGTCCGCCAGCGCACGCGCGTAGGGGAGCGTTGCGTTGGTGAGCGCGAGCGTCGAGGTGCGCGGAACCGCGCCGGGCATATTGGCGACACAGTAGTGGATGACGCCGTCCACCACGAAGGTCGGCTCCGCGTGGGTGGTGGGCCGGCTCGTCTCGAAACAACCGCCCTGATCGATGGAGATATCGACCAGCACCGCGCCGGGTTTCATGGTCGCGATCATGGCGCGCGTCACGAGTCTGGGCGCGGTGGCTCCGGCGACCAGCACCGCCCCGACGACGAGGTCCGCATCGCGCACCAGCCGCTCGATGGTCGCGGTGGTCGAATACTCCGTGCGCAGCGCCGAGCCAAACACGGACGACAGCTCGCGCAGGCGATCGACCGAGCGGTCGACCACCGTGACGTCGGCACGCAGGCCGACGGCCATTTCCGCCGCGTGCGTGCCCGCAACGCCACCGCCGAGAATCACCACTTTCGCCGGCGGCACGCCCGGCACGCCGCCGAGCAGTATGCCGAAGCCGCCGTTGGCCTTCTGCAGACTGGCCGCTCCCACCTGGATCGACATACGGCCGGCCACTTCGCTCATGGGTGTGAGCAGCGGCAGCGAACCGTTGGGCGCCGTGACCGTCTCGTAAGCGATGGCGGTGACGCCGGATTTCATCAGACCCCGTGCCTGCACCGGGTCGGCGGCGAGGTGCAGGTAGGTGAACAACACCTGGCCCTGGCGCAGCATCTCGCACTCGACCGGTTGCGGCTCCTTGACCTTGATCACCATGTCGGCGCGCTCGAAGACTTCGCTGGCGTGCGCGGCGATCGCAGCCCCGGCGGCCCGGAACTGGGCGTCGTCGACGCCAATGCCGTTGCCGGCGCCGCTCTCGAGGAGGACTTCGTGTCCGGCGGCAACCAGCTCGCGCACTCCCGCCGGCACCAGGCCGACGCGGTATTCATGGACCTTGATTTCCCGCGGAACGCCGACGCGCATAGGTGTCTCCAGGTGCCTGACTGGCAGCCAGATTAGGTTTCAGCGCGCGGTGACACCTTGCTAAATGGGGGTCCAGGCCCGACCGGCTGTGGCAGAATCTGCCGTATGCCAGCCATTTCGTGAAGGAATTTTGCGCCTATGGAGCTCGACCGCTACGATCGCGCCATTCTGCGCCTGCTGCAGCAGGACGCCCGCATCACCAACACGCTGCTCGCGGGGAAGGTGAGTCTGTCCGAATCAGCCTGCCTGCGGCGCGTGCGCGCGCTCGAGGAATCCGGGCTCATCCAGGGCTACACCGCGCTGATCGATCAGCACCAGGCGGGCTTCCCGGTGAATGTGTTCGTGAGCATCACGCTCGATCGCCAGAGCCAGGCGGGACTCGAGGCCTTCGAGAGCGCGGTGCGCAAGGTGCCGGAGGTCATGGAGTGCTATCTCATGACCGGGGAGCATGACTACCTGCTGCGGCTGGTAGTGGCGGACATGGCGGACTTCGAGCGCGTTCACAACCAGCATCTCACGCGCCTGCCGAGCGTCGCCCGCGTGCACTCGAGTTTCGCCATGCGCACAGTCACGCGCGCGACGAGTCTTCCGGTCAGGTAGCCGTCGAGGGGCGCGCCTGGCGCTAGCCGCGCGCGTAGGCGGGCAGGCCACGCGCGAAGTCGCGCAGCGCGCGGATGCCGCTCGCTTCGGCGCGGCTGCACCACTCGCGCAGCTGCGCCACGGCGCGTGCCTGATTCGCGGACGTCCCGATCCACAGCTGCTGCAGGCTGTCGCGGTACTCGACCACCCGGCGCAACACTTCGTGTCTCTCGAGCAGCTCGCGCAGCTTGCGACGCGCCTCCTCGGCCAGCAGCGCCGGGTGCCGGACCAGCAGCTTCGGCGCGATCCCCGGCACCGAGCCGTGCGGCTCACGCCGCGCCAGCTCCCGGCACACGGGCAGCACCACGCGGCGCGCGTAGTCGCGCAGCACATGCATGCGATGGGTGAACAGCGCGTTCACGGTGTCGGCGTCCAGGTCGCGCCGCCGGGGCTCGAATTGCGGACGCGGGGCGACCCAGCGTACGCGCGCCAGTCCCAGGGCGCTGAACAGGCGTATCCACAGCCAGCCGATGTCGATCTCCCAGCGCTGCACCGCGAAGCGGGCGGAGCGCGGGAACGCGTGGTGATTATTGTGCAGCTCCTCGCCGCCGAGCAGCAGCGCCCAGGGCACGAGGTTGGTCGCGGTGGATGGCATCTCGAAGCTGCGGTAACCGACCGCGTGGCCGAGCCCGTTGATGACGCCGCCGGCAAAAAACGGCTGCGCCACCAGATGCACGGCGATCATCACGATGCCGGCAACACCGAACAGCAGCAGGTGCGCGGCGACGAACACCACGATGCCAAGGCGCGGGTAGCCGCTGTAGAGACGCCGTTCGAGCCAGTCCTGCGGCGTGCCGCGCCCGTAGTTCTTCAGCGTCTCCGCATCATGGGCCGCGACGCCGTACAGTTCATAGCCCTCGAACAGCACCCGCCGCAATCCAAACACTACGGGACTGTGGGGGTCGCCGGGCTGGTCGGCGTGCGCATGGTGGCGGCGGTGGACCGCGACCCATTCCTTGGTGATTGCCCCGGAGCTGAACCACAGCCAGAAGCGGAACAGGTGGCGCAGCGCCGGGTGCAGGATGAGTCCGCCGTGGGACTGATCACGGTGCAGGTACAGCGTCACCCCGAGAAACATCGTCTGGATGGTGACAAAGGTCACCAGTGCATAGCCCCAGACGGGCAACGCGACCAGACCATAGGGCGAGAGATTCATACGGACGTTCTCCGTCGATCGTTACGCCAGTCTGGCGCCGAAGGGTACGGCAATTCCGTGACGTTATGGCGAATTTCCACGGCCCCGCTGCGGCACTTCACACTTCCGGCAAGCAGCGCGGGCCTCACCGACCTCATACGACCAGAACGATCTTGCCGATGTGCAGGTCGGATTCCATCAGCTTGTGGGCGAGCGCCGCATCGGCGAGCGGGAAGCGCGAGTGGATCACGGGCTTCAGCCCGTGCGAGGCGAACAGCGGCCACACGTTCTCCCGCAGCGTTCTCGCGAGGCGGCCCTTGTTCTGCACCGGTTGCGACCGCAGGGTCGATGCGGTGATCGTGAGGCGCTTCGCCATGAGCGGCCGCAGATCGAGCTCCGCCTTGGTGCCACCCTGCGTGGCTATCAGCGCGATCCGTCCCTCGAGCGCGGCGGCGGCCACGTTGCGGGCCAGATAGTCCCCGCCCACCATGTCGAGAATGACATCCGCCCCCCTGCCCTCCGTGGCACGCAACGTCGCCTCGACGAAGTCGACCTCGTGGTAGTTGATGGCCAGTTCCGCGCCCAGTTCGCGGCACGCAGCGCATTTCTGCGCGCTGCCCGCGGTGACCAGCACGCGGGCGTCGAACGCCTTGCCGAGCAGGATCGCGGTGGTGCCGATGCCGCTCGCGCCGCCGTGCACCAGCAGGGTCTCGCCGCGCTGCAGGCGCGCCCGCTCGAACACGTTCAGCCAGACGGTAAAGAAGGTTTCCGGCAGCGCCGCGGCTTCCTCAGGACTCAGTTGCGCGGGCACCGGCAGGCATTGCACCGCCGGCACGGCGACGTACTGGGCATAGCCGCCGCCGGCCACCAGCGCGCACACCCTGGCGCCGAGGCGCGGCTCGCGCACATCGGAACCCAAGCGCACGACCTCGCCGGCGACCTCCAGCCCCGGAATGTCGGTGACGCCCGCAGGTGGCGGGTAGAGGCCCTTGCGTTGCAGAACGTCCGGCCGGTTCACGCCGGCCGCGGCGACGCGAATCAGCACTTCCCCGGCGCCGGGTTCCGGCACCGGTCGCTCCACAGCACGCAGCACCTGCGGCGGCCCGGGTTCGCGAATCTCCACCGCGGTCATGGTCTGGGGAATCACGGTGCGCGGCATGGTGAGGGCGCGCGGCGCCCGGCGTCAAATCCGCGCCCGGCGGGCCGCTCATGCGCCCGGCGGCGCCGTCGTGCCGTGCCCCGGGCCCACGCCATGACCACAGCGAGTCTGGAACTGCTCGCGTAACCGCGCGCGCTCCTCCGGCGTCATGCTCGCCCAGCGTTCGCGCCACATGCGCTGGCGCCAGTGACCGTGCCACCCGCCCCGTCCACGCAAACTCCCGAACAGAATCCGGCAGAGCAGCAACAGGCCCACGGCCTGCCAGTACTGTACCGCCGGACCGCGAAAAAGACTCGGGACGAGCCAGTTCCATAGACTCATCACCACCAGGCTCAGGAGCGCGATGCCGGCGATCGCCAGCACCAGGAACGCTGCCCCTTTCACTACCCAACGAGCTCGACCTCTCACATCGTTCTCCTCATGTCAGCAACCAATCGTCCCAGGCCGCTCGCAGCCGCTGCTGCAGGTGCAGCACCGCATAACGCTTGCGCGAGAGCAGCGTGTTGATACCCACCCCCGAGCGCGCCGACAGTTCCCTGAAGGACAGGCCGTCGAGCTCGTGCGCCACGAACACCTCGCGCTGCTCGAGCGGCAGCTCCTCGAGCGCCGCCCCGATCTCCTCGAGCAGCAGTTCGCGCATGACGGCAGACTCCGGTCCGTCCTCCGGGGCGGGCAGCAGATCCTCGAACGCCTCGTCGTGGTCCTCGCCCGGTGCCGCCGGCGGACCGGCGAGCGGCTCGCGGCTCCTGCTGCGAAACCGGTCGATGATGCGATTGCGCGCCACGCGCGTGAGCCACGCGCCCGCCTGTTCCACCGGCTGCATCATGCGGTAGGCAACTACCAGCTCGTACAGCGCGTCCTGCAGCACATCCTCGGCTTCAGCCGCATCGGCAATCCGCCGGCGGATGAACGCCGCCAGGCGCCCGCGCTCGCGCTGCACGGTGGAGGTGATCTCGCGGTCCTGTGCAGCAGCGGTCAGACGGTCAGTGAACGCAGCGTCCATCTCATCTGTTAAGACGACTGACTGCGGGGGATATTGTGGCGGGGAACGGGCGCGGGGCCGGGTAAGCGCCGGGCGTGCGTCAGCGCGTCGCGATCGCGACCGCCGCCCCGGCCATGACCGCCCCGGTGCCGCGCTGCACCCAGCGCACGGTCTCAGGCCGGGACAGGCGCGTGCGGGCACGCGCCGCAAACACGGCATACGCCCCGAGCACCGCGGGCAGCACGCACGAGATCACCAGCACGATTTCGAGGAATCCGCCGACGCTCAGGCGCTTGAGCTCCACCACCGTCGGCAGCACCGCGAGGAAGAACACCATGGTCTTGGGATTGCCGAGCGTCAGGGCGAGCGTGCCTGCGAACAGTTGCAGCGGCCGCTCGCGGCGCGGCGCCTGCGCAATCTCGAGCGGGCCCGCAGGAGTCGTCCACAGCCGCCACGCCAGGTACAGAAGGTACGCAGCGCCCGCGTATCGGACCACGATGAACACCGTGTGGGCGGTCTGCGCCAGCATCGCGAGTCCCGTCGCGGCGAGGGTGAACCAGATGAGATCGCCGACCAGGAAGCCCGCGATGAACGCCGGCGCCCCGCTCACGCCCCGACCCAGGGAGCGCGCCACCACGGCGGCCACGCCCGGGCCCGGGGAGGCGACCGCGAGCGCATACACGAGGCAGAAGACCGACAGGCCGTAGGCGGACATATCGGCAAAGTCTAACGCGCGCCGGCGGCGTCCGCGCGCCCGAGCGGCCCGAACCGCCAGATCAGAACCGGCAGCACGAGGAGCGTCATGAGTGTCGAGGTGGCGAGGCCCCCCAGGATTACGCTCGCCATCGGCCCCTGCACTTCCCGGCCCGCCTCGCCGCTCCCCAGCGCGAGTGGCAGCAGACCCAGCGCCGTCACCAGTGCGGTCATGAGAATCGGCACGAGCCGCTCGCGCGTGCCGCGCAGCACGGTCGGCAGCGACCACTGCGCACCCTCTACCGTCACCAGGTGCCCGACGTGCGCAATCAGGAGGATGGCATTGCGCGCGGCGATGCCGAACAGCGTGACGAATCCGACCAGCGAGCCGATCGAGAGCGTCGCGCCGGTGAGCGCCACGGCGAGCACTCCGCCCACCAGCGCAAACGGCGTGGTGGCGAGGATCAGTGTCACGCTGCGCGCGTCGCGAAACGCCACCGACAACAGCAGCATGATACCGAGCGCCGCGAGCGCCGAGTGCACCAGCAGCTCACGGCGCGCCTGTGCCTGGCCGCTCGCGGCGCCGGCGAATTGCAGGTACACGGTGGGCGGCAGCTTCACGCGCTGCGCCACGGCGTTCTGCAGCTTGGCCACGAAGCCGCCGATGTCCGAGGTCGTGGGGTTGAGCGTGACCACCTGCCGGCGCCGGGCCCCCTCGTGCATGATGCCGGTGCGACCCTCGGTGAGCGAGAGCGTCGCGAGCTCCTTCAGCGGCACGGTGACGCCGCTCGCGGTGCGCACCAGCAGTTGCCCGATCGCCTCCGGGTCGATGCGCTCGGTGGGGGGCAGGCGCACGGTGAGATCGATGACCTTGTTCGCATCGTAGACCTGCGCCGCGGTCGTACCCTCGTAAGCTGTCTCGACCGTGTCGAGCACGTCGGCGGCGGTGAACCCGTATTGGCCGAGCCGTTCGGGCTTGAGGTCCACGCGCAGGAACGGTGCTCCCGAGGGCGCCTGCACCTGCACATCACTGGCGCCCGGCACCGCGCGCGCAACGGCGGCAATCTCATACGCCACCCGGTCGAGCTCGTCCAGATCGGGGCCAAACACGTTGACAGCCACGGGCGCGGTCTCACCGGACAGCGACTCACTCAGACGGTCGCCGAGAAACGTCAGCACCTCGGTGCGCAGGCTTGGATAGTGCTGCAGGACTGCACGGATGGCGGCCTGGATTGCTCCCTCGGCGCGGCCTGACATGTGCTTCAGCTCGATGTGAAACTCGCTGCGGTTCGGCTCCCAGGTATCCTCGCCGGATTCCGCGCGCCCCATGGTCTGCTCGACGGTCACGATGCCGGGGATCGCCAGCAGGTCGCCCGCCACGCGCGCGCCGAGGGTCTTCATCGCGGTGAGGGAGGTGCCGGGAGTGGCAAGGGCCTGCACCACGAAATGACCCTCGCGAAACGGCGGCATGAGCTGGCTGCCAAAGAACGGCAAGGCTGCCGCCGCGAGCAGCGTCACGATGGCGGAGGCGATGATCACGCGCCGCGGCACAGCGCTCCAGCGGCGCAGCAGCGCCTCATGACGGTCCTTCAGGCGCGCGAGCCACGCGGCTTCCGCGTGCGGCTCGGTGCGCGTCAGCAGCAGCAGCGCGGCGGCGGGTGTGACGGTGAGCGCCACGACCAGCGATGCCAGCGTCGCCAGCGAGAAGGAAGCCGCGAGAGGCCCGAAGAAACTGCCCTGCAGCCCGGACAGCAGCAGCATCGGCGCCAGCACCAGCACCACGACGAAGGTGGCGTACACGACCGGCGCGCGCACCTCGACCGAGGCCTGCTGGATGATCTCGCGGGCCTCACTGCCGTGGGCGTGGGTGCCACGCAGGCGCCGCACGATGTTCTCCACGCCGATGATGGCATCGTCGACCACCACGCCGAGCGCCACCGCGAGTCCCCCCAGGGTCATGGTGTTGATGGTCCAGCCGAAGGCGTCCACCGCGATCACGGCGGCGAGCAGCGCCAACGGAATGGACACGAACGCCACCACGACGCTGCGCAGGTCGCGCAGGAACAGGAACAGCACCAGCGTGATCAGCACCGCGCCCAGCACGACGTCGAGGCGAATGCCGGCGAGCGCATTCTCGATGAAGTTGGCCGGCCGGTGCAGCCCCGCGTACAGCGTTACGCCGCGCAAGCGCAGGCCCGGGGCGAGCTCCGCGAGCGCCGCCTCGATCGCGCGCGTCACGATGAGCGTGTTGGCGCCGTACTGGCTGGAGAGGTTGAGGAGCACACCTGGTTTGCCCATGATGAGCGCGTCGCCGAACTTCGGCGCCACCCCGTCGGTGACGGTCGCAAAGTCACGCAGCCTGAGCGGCGTGGCCGCGGTCGCGGCCGCAGCGCTGGCGGCGGGCGCCGCCGCGAGGGCGGGGACCACTGCAGCCCCGAGCGCTGCCGCGTCGAGGGTCTGACCGCGGCTCTCGATGAGCACCCGCTGGTTGGCGGTCTCGATGAAACCCCCGCCGCGCACCCCGGTCGCGGAACGCACCGCCGCCACGATGTCGCTGAAAGCCAGGTCGCGCGCGTTCAGCTCGCGCGGCTCCACCTGCACCTGCAGCTGCCGCTCGTCGCCCCCGTAGAGCGTTGCCCGGGCAACCCCGGGAACCGCGAGCAACCGCGGCCGAATAGTCCACTGCACCAGATCCCGCAGCTGCATCGGCGACAGCCGCTCGCTCACAAAGCCGAGCTTCAGCAGATCCATGGTCGAGGACGTCAGCGGCTCGAGCTTGGGCGGCTTCACGCCCAGCGGCAGCCTTGAGGTGACCTGCCCCAATGCTTCGGCGACGATCTGCCGCGCGCGGTACGGATCGATGTTCTCCTGGAACACCACCGTCACCACCGAGAGTCCCGAGATGGTCTCGGAGCGCACCGCCTGCACCCCGCTCGCGCCACTGATCGCCTGCTCGATCGGCAGCGTCACCAGCAGCTCCACTTGCTCGGCGACCAGCCCGGGCGCCTCGGTCTGCATCGCCGCCTGGGGAGGCACGAATTCCGGAAACACGTCGTACTTGGCACGCGTCAGCACCAGCACGCCATACACGGCAAGCATCGCCGCCAGCGCGCACACCACGAGCGGAAAGCGCAGGGACCAGCGGATGATCGCGGCGATCATTCAGTCCCCGCCGCCGGCGGCCGGAGCTTCCACGCCGAGCAACGCGGCAGCGCCGGCGGTGACGACGCGCTCGCCCGGCGCGAAACCGCCCGAGACGAACCACCCCTCGGTGAGGGGCTGGAAGCCCGTCACCTCGCGACGCACGAAGGTGGTCGGCGCGGTCTGCACGTACACCCACACCTTCGAGTCCTTGCGCAGCAGTGCGCCGCGCGGCAGGACTACTCCCGCAGCGGCGCCGGCGGCGGGCAACTGCGCGCTGAGCATCTGCCCGACCGCGAGCGTGGCTTGCGCCCCACTGAGCTCGGCCAGCACGCCGCGCGTCTGCAGGCGCGGATCCGCGACCGGCAACATGCCCAGCACCTTCGCCTGCATCGCCGTGGCTGCGGCGCCGCTGCGCACGCGGATGACGGTGCCTGCCGGGGGCACCGGGGCTTCCGGCGGCAGCTCGACACGCACCAGCTCCGAGCGCACATGCGCCAGATCATTGAGCAGCGCGGCGCGGCGCCGGGCCGGAAGACCCGCCACGCCCTCGCCCCACTCGAGCAACAGGCGCCGCTGCGCGCCGTTCACGCGCTGCAGGTCCGCCTGCGCCTGTGCGTCCGCCATCTCCAGCGCGCGCGCCGAGGCGGTGCGATCCTGCGCATACAGCTTGCGCGTGCGGCTGGCCTCGGCGCGCGAGGCCGCGAGACTCGCGGACGCCGCCGCCAGATCGGCATCGAGCTGGATCAGCGGTCCCGGGTCAAGCACCCGTGCGGTCGTCACGAGGCCCGCCGGCGCCGGCGCCGCGGCCAGGGCCTGCGTCAGCACTCCAAGACGCGCCTGCTCGGCGGCATTCACCGTGATCGGCTGCGGCGGGGCGCCGCTGACTTGCGCGTCATTCGCAGCGCTCACACCGACGCCCAAGGCCAGCAGTACGCCAAAGCTGCGGCGCGTCCTCGCGTACCTCGTCATCGCGTGACTCCCTCGTTGGCCACCGGCGGGGACGCCAGGGTAGCGGTGAGCGTGAGCTCCGGACCCTCGAGCGGCCGGCGCAGCGCATCCTCGAGGGTTGCGAGCGCCTCCTGGGCACTGCGTACCGCATCCAACACCTGCAGCTCGGCGAGTGTTTGCGCCACGCGTGCCGCAACCAGCTCGGTGCGGTCGTTGGCGCCGGCGTCGAAGCCGCGGGCAGTCTGGGCGTAGATGTGCTGCGCGGCGTCGTAGACGGGCCCGCGCGCCTCGGCGAGGCGCGCGCGGGCCAGCTGCCACTGGCGGATCGCCTCGTCGATTTCCTGCCACGCGCTCGCGACCGCAGCCTCCAGATGCGCGCCGGCCTCCTCGCGCCGGCCTTCCGCTTCGCCGATCGCCCCGGCGTTGCGGTTGAGAAGCGGCAGCGTGAGACCCAGGTTGAACTGATAGCGCCTGATGCCGTGATCCCACGTATAGGCGGGGCCCAGGTGCACGTCCGGGTACTGTCTGGCGACCTCCAGACGCACCGCCTGCTCGGCCATGCTGTAGGCGAGCACCGCGCTGTGCACGTCGGCGCGCGCGAGCAACGCGTCATCGCGCCAGCGCTCGAGCCGCGGCGCATCGACCTCGGGGGGATCGTCGAGCTGCTGCCAGCCGAGCTTCAGGCTCTCGAGAGCCGTCACCGGCACACCGACGGTGACCGCCAGCGCGCTGCGCGCGAGACTCGCCCGCCGCCTGGCATCGTGCAGCTGTTGTTCGTCCTGCAACGCATCCCGCACCAGGCGGTCGAGGTCGCCGCGGGTGGCGGCGCCCGCCTCGAGGCGCTGGCGAGCCATGTCGAGCTGGGCCCTGCGGTCGGTGTTGACTATTTCACGCAGGGTGATTTCCCGCTGGGTGATCAGCAGGTCCGCGGCCGCGCGCCGCAGCGCACTGCGTTGCTTCCAGGTGAGCTCCGCAAAATCGTAACCGGCCCGTTGCGCGCTCAAGTCCGCGAGGCTGATGCGCGCGCCGCGCCTGGCTCCGGCATCCAGCAGCCAGTCGGTGGCGACCGCCCAGAGCCACAGAGGCGAGCCGTCGTGCTGGTTCGCATACTCGGACATAAGCGTCACCGTCGGATTGGGGCGCTCACGCGCCGTGCGGGTGGCGGCGGTCGCGACTCGCGCGCTGGCCCGCCCGGCGGCGAGACCGTCATTGAAGTACAACATTGCAACCAGCAGATCCGCACGGTCCCATTGCGATCGCGGCCAGGCGCCGGCGCGCGCGGGCAGCTGCTTGTCGAGGATGGCGCGTAGCTGCGGATCGCTTAAGGTGCGCTGCGTAAACTCGGCGGCGATGCGCTCTGCGGGGCGCGGACGTGGCGTGTAGTGGACGCAGGCCGAGAGCAGCGCTGCGACCAGCCCCAGGGCGCCGCCGAGGAGCCGTAGCCTGCTGCTTACTTCTTCCATTGCGACTGCAGCGCCAGCGTGCCCGAGCGCCCCTCCATCGTGCCGGCCACGATGCCGCAGCGGGGAAGACTCGCGAAATCCAGCTGCCCGGCGTAGGTTGCCAGGTCTGTCAGGCGCGTACCGCGCTGCTGCCAGGCGCGCAGCAGCCGCTCGAACGAGGGCAGATACGCGCCGCCTTCGATCTCGGCGTGCAGCGTGAACACGTGATCGCGTGCGGGCACGCCGGCCGTGACGGTGAGCAGGTGATCGACAGGATCCACGCCGCGCAGCTCGGCGCGGCCGATGAGCTCATCGAGCGTCGGCAGCGTGGTCGGCAGTTGCGGAACCGCGGCGGCGCCGTGGTCGACCAGCGGCACAAACGGCCCGGTACCGCGCGTATCGGAAGCGTAGCGGAAGCCGAGCTCGCGCTCGAGGGCCGGTACATAACGGTTGGTCTGCCACCCGGCCGCGCCGTGCACGAGCGGCGCCCGGCCGAAGACTTCCGCGAACTGATCACGGGCGAGGGTGAGCTCGCGGCGCGTCCACGGCTCACTCGCCCGGGCCACGCCGTCCTGCCAGCGCACGTGATCCCAGGTGTGCACGCCGACCTCGAACCCGCGCCGTGCAATGTCCTGCAGCTGCGGGCCGCAGCGCCGGCCGATGTGCGGGCCCGGAAGCAGGACCCCGTAGAGCAGCGTCTTCAGGCCGTAGTGCTGGAGCACGGAGGTGCGTTTCACCTTGCCGAGGAAGCCGCGGCGGAAAGCGCGTTTGATCGCGCGGCCGGTGTGATCAGGGCCGAGGCTGAAGAGAAACGTCGCCGGCACGCCCAGCCGCTGCAGCAGATCCGCGAGCCGCGGCGCGCCGGCGCGCGTGCCGCGATACGTGTCGACGTCGATCTTGAGGGCGACCAGCGGCACGGTCAGGAGAGCCGCACGGGTGTCGTCAGGTCACGCGCCAGAGCGGCGGTATCGATGGGCCCGGCGGCATTGGCCGCGGCGAGCAGCAACAGCACCCCGCCATCGCCGCAGGCGAGGTAACACTTACCGTCGGCGGCGAACAGCCGCACACGTTCCTCGGGGAACGCGCGACAGGCGCTGACGCGGGTGCGATGGATCTCCCAGCGCTCGCCGCCCACCTCGGCGAACGCGGCCGGAAAGGGTGGCGCCACGGCCCGCACCAGGTTGTGGATTTCCAGCGCCGGGCGGCTCCAGTCGATGCGCCCGTCCTCGGGCTTGCGCCGGCCGAAGTACTGGCCCGGCACGATGCGCTGCGGCGTGCGCGCGGCGGTGCCGGCGATGAGAGCGGGCAGCGAGCGTGCCAGAATCGTCTCGGCGGCAACTGTGACCTTGGCGAACACCTCGCGGGCATCGTCATCCTGCAGGATGGGGACGCTCTGCTGATCGACGATGTCGCCGGCATCGGCGCGCTCGACCATGTAGTGCAGGGTCGCGCCCGTCTCGCGCTCGCCCCTGAGGATCGCCCAGTTCACCGGAGCGCGTCCCCGGTACTTCGGTAGCAGCGAGCCGTGCATGTTGAGGGCGCCAACGCGCGCGGCCTTGAGCAGCGGAGCCTCCAGCATCGAGCGGTAATAGAAGGAGAAGACAAAGTCGGGCTGCAGCTCGCTGACCGCGCGCTCGAGTTGGGAGTTGTTCGCCTGCGCGGGCGCGATCACCGTGAGCCCATAGTCGGCCGCGGTCGCCGCGACGCTCGCATACCACTGCGCCTCGTGCGGATCGTCGCGAACGGTGACCACCAGGGGAATTTCGACTCCCGCGGAGATGAGGGTCTTGAGGCAACGGACTCCGACATCGTGATAGGCGAAAACGACGGCTCGCGCCCGGCTCACTCCGAGGCTCCCCGCACGCGCACCGCCGGGGTCAGCGGCGCGGGCAGCTGCACGGCAGCCGGCTGTGCGAGCCGCTCCGCTGCGTCGTGGTCCCCCTGCTCGAGCACCGCCGCCACCATGTAGCGTGGGCGCTGGCGCACCTGCTCGTAGATGCGGCCCACGTACTCGCCCACCACTCCCAGGCCGATGAGCGCCACGCCGATCAGGAAGAAGGCGATGCCGAACAGGGTGAACACGCCCTCGGCCTCGGGACCGAAGATCAGGCGGCGGATCGCCAGGTACACGACCAGGATCAGCGAAATCAGCGCGATCACCCCGCCGGCCATGGAGAAGAACTGCAGCGGGGCCACCGAGAATCCGGTCATCAGATCGAAGTTGAGTCGGATGAGACGATAGAGCGAGTACTTGGACTGTCCGACCGTGCGCTCCGCATGCGCCACCTCGATCTCCACCGGGTGGCGCGCGAAGGTGAAGGCGAGCGCCGGCACGTAGGTGCTCATCTCGGTGCAGTGGTTGACGGCATCGACCACGCTGCGATGGTAGCCGCGCAGCATGCAGCCCTGATCGGTGATGCGGATCGAAGTGGTCCTCTCGCGCAGGCGATTCATCAGCCGCGAGGCCGCCTTGCGCCACAGCACGTCCTGGCGGCTCTTGCGGATGGTGCCGACGTAATCCGCGCCGGCGTCCATGGCCGCGATCAGTCGTGCGATCTCCTCGGGCGGATTCTGCAGGTCGGCATCGAGTGTGATCATGTAGGTCCCGCGCGCCTGCGCAAAGGCGGCGAGAATCGCCAGGTGCTGGCCGGCATTGCGCGCCAGCAGCACCACCCGCGTCACGTCCGGCCGCCGCTCGAACTGCTCGCGCAGCTCCGCGACCGACCGATCCGAGCTGCCGTCATCGACGAACAGGATCTCGTAAGAGCGTCCCAGGGCATCGAGCGCCGGGTAGAGGCGCTCGAACAGCAGCGGCAGCCCCTCCTCCTCGTTGAACACCGGAATGACCACCGAAACCTGCGGGTTCATGCGCTAGGCTCCACGCACGATATCGTCCACCGCGCGCACCACGCGCTCGACCTCGTGAAGCTCCATCGCCGGAAACAGCGGCAGCGTCACGGTCTCGCGTCCGATGCGCTCCGCGTTGGGGAACTGCCCTTGGGCGTAGCCGAGCGCCCGGTAGGCGCTGAACAGGTGGATCGCCGGGTAGTGCACCCCGACACCGATGCCGCGCTCTTTCATGGATTCAATGAACTCGCGCCGCGAGATGCGCAGCTGCGCGAGCGGCAGAAGCGGGGTAAACACGTGCCAGCTGTGGCCGGCGTCACCGCGTTCCGGCAAGCGCAGCGGCGGATGCGCACCCCACAGCTCGAAGTAGCGCGCCACCAGCGTACGGCGTCGGGCGTTGAATTCCTCGAGCCGCCTGAGCTGTCCCAGGCCCACCGCGGCTGCCACGTCCGAGAGGTTGTATTTGCCGCCCGCCAGCAGCGTGTCGAACCCGTCGGGCCCGGACTTCACCTGGCCGTGCCAGCGGTGCAACTCGATCGCCCTGAGTTCCTCGGGCGAGCCACCCGAGATCGCGCCACCTTCGATGGTGGTGATGTTCTTGTTGGGGTGAAAGCTGAAAACCACCAGGTCCCCGAAGCTGCCGATGCGCCGCCCGCGCCAGGCGGAGCCGATGGCGTGCGCGGCGTCCTCGATGACGCGCAGCCGGTGCCTGCCCGCGATTTCGTACAGGCGCTCCATGTCCACCGGCAGGCCGGCAAAATGCACCGGCAGGATGGCGCGGGTGCGCGGTGTGATCGCCGCGACCACCTGGTCCAGATCGATGTTGCGCGAGTCCAGTCCCACGTCCACGAACACCGGGCGGGCGCCCACGCGCACGATGACGTTGGCAGTGGCCACGAAGCTCAGCGCCGGCGTGATGACTTCATCGCCCTTGCCGATGCCACAGGCGAGCAGCGCCATCTCGAGGCCCGCGGTCGCGGAGGTCTGGGTGCGCACCGGCCGTCCCCCGAAATAGCTCGACAGCTCAGCCTCGAGTTGCGCGACCTTCGGTCCGCTCGCCAGCCAGCCCGAGCGCAGCACCTCGGCCACCGCCTCGATCGTGTCCTCGTCGATGCAGGGGCGCGTAAAGGGCAACATCCGGTTCACCTGCTTGCTCGAATCATTCATGAGCGGGCCACCAGTACGACACCCAGCACGATGATGCCGATTCCGACAACGCGCTGGGCGTTGGGTACCTCGCCCAGGAGCCACCAGGCGAGGCCGACGTTGATGACATAGCCGAGCGAGAGCAGCGGGTACGCCTGGCTCACCGGCACCCGTGACAGGCCCACCAGCCACACGACGACGCTGAGGCCGTAGGCGCACAGGGCATACCATAGCGAGGGCACGACCAGCAGGTCGAGCCCCTTCTTCCACACGCCGGCGTCGGTGGCCAGCAATGGGCCGCTCACCCGGGTGGCCGCTTTGAGCCCCAGCTGCGCCAACGCGTTGAGCAGCACGCCACACGACAGAACGGCAAAATCGGCAAGCTTCACAGGCGACTCACAGCGACGGTGTAGTTGTCGGCGGCAATCACGCGCCCGGGGAGCCCCTGCCGCCGCCACTCATCCCAGACTCCGGGATCGAAGAATGCCACGGCCTCGCCCCCCGCGCTCCAGCGGGCGGCGAATTCCTGCAGCGCCATGCGCTTTTGCGGCTGTTCCTGCAGCCCGAACTGCAGCTCCCCCTCGAAGCCCACCAGCTGCAGCGTGCGCCCCAGGTACGGTGACACCGTCTCGCGATACTGACCGACGCTGTAGAGCGGCGTGCGCGCGCCGATGAAGGGGCGCGCGCTGCTCACCAGATCGCGCGCCGAGCGGGTAGGGGGAATGACGGTGTACTCGCACAACAGGCACTGCCACGCGAGCATCGCGCTTGCGGCGGTCACGATCGCCGCCGGGATCTGCGTGGAGGGTTGCGTTCTGAAGGTCACCGCCACGGCCACGAGCGCCGCCAGGGCGCCCGCCAGGGCCCACCACAGCGCCTGGTGCGGTACGTAACTGTTGCGCTGCGCACTATAGACAAGGAGTCCCGTCGCAATGACCACCACCAGCCCCGCGCCTATGCGCGCCGCGTGGCGCGCGAACTCGCCCCCGGCGCCGCTGCATGCGCCGGTGACGGCCGCCAGCACCGGCAGCATGGGCAGGATGTAGGGCGCGAGCTTGGATCCGGAAGCAGAAAAGAACACCAGCGTGACCGCGGCGAAGATCAGCAGGAACTTGAGGGGTTTGAACTGCGCAGCCCCCGCGGCCATGGCGGCGGCGTCCCCAGCCCAGGCGCGGCGGCAGGCCCGCGCCAGGGGCGCAATCCACGGCAGCACCCCGAGCAGCAGCAACGGCAGGAAGTACCACCACGGCTCCGCGCGCTGGTGCACCGTGGTCAGGAAGCGCGTGAAATGCTCGTGTACGAAGAAGAATCCCGGGAAGCTGGGATTGCGCACCGATACCACGACAAACCACGGGGCGGCAATAGCCGTGAACAGCGCCAGGCCCGCGCCCAGGTGCAGCCGCCGCCAGGTGCGCATGTCCTCGCTGAGCGTGTAGAGGATGAGCGCAGCTCCTGCGAGCACCCCGACGACGATCCCCTTGGTGAGCACCGCCAGCGCCCCCGCCCCCCAGGCGCTGAGCATCCAGCGCCGTTCGGCGGAAGATGCCGGCGGCAGGGTCTGCGCCCGTGTGAAAGCCAGTACCGCGGCCGTGAACCACAAGGTGAAGCTGCCGTCGAGCAGGTTGAGATGACCGACGATCACGAAGAACGGACTGACCGCGAGCGCCGTCAGCGCCAGCAGCGCACTGTCGCGCCCGTACAGGCTCGAGACCCACGCAAACACCAGCGGCAGGCACGCGAACGCCAGTCCCACGCTCCACAGGCGCGAGCTCCACTGCTGCAGGCCGAATGCCTCGTACGCCACGGCGGTCGCCCAGTACTGCAGCGGCGGCTTCTCGAAATACTTCAGGTCGTTGAAACGCGGCGTGATCCAGTCACCGCTCGCCAGCATCTCGCGCGGAATCTCCGCGTAACGGCCCTCGTCGGGATCGAGCAGCGGCCGCACCTGCAGTGTCGCGAACCAGGCGGCCGCGAGGATGATCCACGCCAGCCAGCCGAGCCGGCTGCGCAGCCCCTGCCCCGGTCGTAAGTCCATGCTGCGGGCGGAAGGTGCGCTAGATGCCCGCCGCGATCGCCGCCGCGCGCGTGCCGAAGCCTTCCTGCTTCACGTAGAACTCGATGGTGCGCCGGATTGCGGTATCCATGTCGGTGGTGGGCCGCCAGCCGAGGTCGCGCCGGGCGGCTTCGACGTTGGGTACGCGCACCTGGATGTCCTGGTAGTACTTGCCGTAGTACTCGCCGGCGGAGATGTCGATGATCTCCGTGGCCCTGGCGTTATCGCGCAGCACCGGGAACTCCTGCGCAATCCTGATGGTGCGCTGCGCCAGATCGCGGATCGAGATGCAGTTGGCCGGATTGCCGATGTTGAAAATACGCCGGCTGGCGATGCCATCCGGGTTCTCGAGGATCGTCAGCAGGGCTTCGATGGCATCGTCGATGTAGGTAAACGAGCGCTTCTGGCTGCCGCCGTCGACCAGCCTGATCGGCCGCTTGTAGAGCACGTTGGAGAGAAACTGGGTGAACACCCGCGAGCTGCCTTCCTTCGGCTCCTCGACATTGTCGAGATTCGGACCGATGAAATTGAACGGCCGGAACAGGGTGTAGTCGAGGTTGTCGCGCACGCCGTAGGCGAAGATGACACGGTCGAGCAGCTGCTTGGAGGCGGCGTAGATCCAGCGCTGCTTGTTGATCGGGCCATACACCAGCGGGCTGGTCTCCTCATCCAGCACCGCATCGGGCGACATGCCGTAGATCTCGGAGGTCGAGGGAAAGATGAGACGCTTGCCGTACTTGACGCAATGACGCACCACGTCGATGTTGGCCTCGAAGTCGAGTTCGAACACCCGCAGCGGGTGGGTCACGTACTGCGCCGGGTTGGCAATGGCTACCAGCGGCACCACCGCGTCGCATTTCTTGACGTGGTACTCGACCCACTCCTTGTTGATCGTGATGTCGCCTTCGACGAAGTGGAAGCGGTCGGTTTTCGGCAGTTCGCCCAGCTTGTTGTCCGCCAGGTCGATGCCGTACACCTCCCAGGGCCGGGTGCGCAGGATCGCATTGGTGAGCGCGCTGCCGATGAAGCCGTTTGCCCCAAGAATCATTATTTTCAGTGCCATACCCGTCCTTCCACCGCCTGCGCGCCGCCTGAAAGTGCCCAACAACGCCCCAAGGTTAAGCGTGTAATGCTAGCATTTTCCGGCACTTTCGGCCGGCGCTTGCCGGCGCGGGTAACCCAAGGCGCTTGAGCGCCGGGGCGCCCTTTTGCAGGAGATGCTTCATGCGCTCGGTTGGCCGCGATGCCCTGTTCAGCCTGGCAGCGCTTCTGGTGAGCGTGATCCTCGTGCAGTCGCTCTACGCCACCGTGATCCGCCCGCGCGCCGCGGCAATCCTCGCCGAGCCCGCGATCCCGCAGGACCAGCTGAAACCCGGACAACCGGTGCCCCACAACCTGCGCTCACCGTACGTGATCCTGAAAGACTACGAGCAGGAGGTGGCGCTGATCCTGGCAACCTGGGCGCTGTCGCTGATCGCGTACCAGGCGGCCGCGGTCGCCCGTAACCGGCGCCTGCTTGACAAGCCCTATATCGAGCTCGGCGAAGGGCACGTGGTGCTGCCCGATGACGCGCGCGCCTACGGTCGACCGATCGAGAGCCTGCCGCGCCAGGAGCAGGAGATGCTGTTGCCGCGGGCGCTGATGGTGGCGCTGAACCGCTTCGGAGCGACACGCAGCGTGCAGGACGCCGCGGAGGCGGTGCGCGCCGAGTGCGAGAACGAGCTCGACCGCCTGGACGCGCAACTGTCGATGGTGCGCTTCACCGCGTGGGCAATCCCGGCCGTCGGGTTCGTGGGCACGGTGCGCGGCATCGGACGCGCCCTGCAGGAGGCCCAGGGTGCGCTGCGCGGGGACATCTCCGGCGTCACGCTCGGGTTAGGGATCACTTTCAATGCCACCCTCACGGCGCTGATCGCCTGCATCGTGGTCATGTTCTGCCTGCACCAGTTGCAGCAGGCCCAGGATCGCCTGGTGCTGGACGCACGCCTGTACATAGACCGGCGCCTCATCCGCAACATGCGGGTGAACTAACAGCAGCGGCTGATGCCGCTCCACTTGCGCCGTTGCGTGTCCTCGTAGAAGGCGCGGCGGCTCATCGCCGGCTCGCCCGCGTGCCGCGCGGCCTGGTGGGTGCGATAGCGCTCGTAAGCATCATCGCCCGAGGCGGCGCGCAGCCACCTCCAGATGGCCGCGGCGCAGCGCCTTGGCAACTGTGCCGCGCGCCTCATGGCTGCGCCTGCGCCGTTGCGCTTTGCAGGCGGCTCAGCTGGTACGGCGCTTCCGAGCTCGAGCGCAGCGGCAGGCCCCGCAGACGCCGCACACATACCCGCGCCATGTCGAGGATCACGAACCACAGGATCGCCAGCAGCAGCATCGTGATCCAGGCATCGAGGCGCTGATTGAATATGAGTTGCGGGGCGACCGCGGCGCGCTCCGGCGGCAGCACGCCCGAGGCCAGCTTGCGCGCCAGGTCATCGGCCGCGGCGAACAGCCCGATGCGGCTGTCGGCACTGGTGATCTTCTGCCACGCCGCGGTCGTAGTGACGAGCGCCACCCAGGCGAGCGGCACCAGGGTCACGAGCGCATAGCGCCGCTTGCCTGACTTGATGATGATCCCGGTCGCCACCGACAGCGCGATGCCGGCCAGCATCTGGTTGGAAATGCCGAACAGCGGCCACAGGATGTTCACCCCACCGTTCGGATCGATCACGCCGATGTAGAGGAAGTAACCCCAGGCGCCGACCATGAGCGCGCTGGCGAGCAGCACCGACGGATACCAGGAGGTACGCCCCAGGGGTTGCCAGAGGTGGCCGAGCAGGTCCTGCAGCATGAAGCGGCCGACGCGGGTGCCGGCGTCGAGGACCGCCATGATGAATACCGCTTCGAACATGATGGCGAAGTGATACCAGAGCGCCAGCAGCCCGCGGCCGAAGGTGCTGCCGAAAATGCTCGCCATACCCACTGCCAGGGACGGCGCCCCGCCGCTGCGCGCGAACAGGGTGCGCTCGCCCATGGCGTTGGCGAGTGCCTGCATCTGCTCCACCGTGACCGGATAACCCCAGCTGCTGATGGTGTGCACCGCCGCCGCGGGGCTCGCGCCCACAACGCCGGCGCCGCTGTTGATGGCGAAGAACACCCCCGGGTCGAGCAGCGTCGCCGCAATCAGCGCCATGATGGCCACGAAGGATTCGAGCGCCATGCTGCCGTAGCCGACCAGCCGCACGTCCGCTTCGTTGGTGATGAGTTTGGGAGTCGTGCCGCTCGCCACCAGCGCGTGAAACCCCGACACCGCGCCGCAGGCAATGGTGATGAACACGAACGGAAACACCTTGCCGCCGAACAAGGGACCCGTGCCGTCGGTGAAGGCCGTCACGGCGGGCATCTTGATCTGCGGGTGGGTCAGCACGATGGCCACCGCCAGCAGCACTACCGTGCCAAGCTTCAGGAACGTCGACAGATAGTCGCGCGGCGCGAGCAGCAGCCACACCGGCAGGATCGCGGCGCAGAAGCCGTAGACGATCACGAAGCCTGCGAGCGCGACGGCCGCATAGTCGAACAGCGGGCGCAGCAGCGGCTGGTGATCCACCCAGCCGCCGGCGAGCAGCGCCAGCAGTATCAGGATCACGCCCAGCAGCGATCCCTCGAGCACCCGCCCCGGCCGCCACAGCCGCAGGTACAGACCGACGATCAGCGCCGCGGGTATGGTGGCGAGCACCGTGGAGGTGGCCCACGGGCTGTGCTTCATGACATTGACGATCACCAGCCCGAGCACCGCGCTCAGGATGATCATGATGATGAGCGTGCCGATGAGAGCCGCGAAGCCGCCCAGGGGACCGAGCTCATCGCGCGCCATCTGGCCGAGGCTGCGCCCGTCGCGGCGCGTGGACAGCAGCAGGATGATCATGTCCTGTACGCAGCCGCCCAGCACCGCACCCACCAGGATCCACAGCGTCCCGGGCAGGTAGCCGAACTGCGCGGCCAGCGTCGGACCCACGAGCGGTCCGGGCCCGGCGATGGCGGCGAAGTGATGGCCGAACACGATCGCGCGGTGCGTCGGCACAAAATCGCGTCCGTTGTTGAGTCGCTCCGCCGGCGTGGCGCGCGATGCATTGACGCTGAGCACGCGGGCAGCGATCCAGGCGGCGTAGAAGCGGTAGCCCAGAAGGTAGATGCACACCGCCGCGGTCAGGATCCACAGCGCATTGATCGGCTCGTGCCGGTACAGTGCCAGGCCGCCCACGGCGAAGGCTGCTGCCAGCGCCAGCAGGACCGTCGAGATTTTCCTGATCATGTTGCTCCCCGGTGTTGCCGTCGTTGCGCGAGCACGCGCCGCAGGCTGTGCGGGGCGATGCCGACGCTCGGCCCGACGAGTGCGCGCATCGCGCGGCAGCACCCTTCGACGAGGCAAATGGAATCCGGATCTACCGTCGTAGCACTGCGGCACGCTTGCGGACAGCCGCTGCAAAGGCGGCGTCCTTCATCGACTCCAGATTGATCTCGACGTTTGCCGATGCGCCTTCGATAGCGGCATGGGCCAAGGCCGAGGCCGTCGTGAGATCGGACTTCATGTTGGGATTGGTAATGGGCTTTAGTTTCTCGACAATTGCCGCGATTTCGTGGGCACTCTCAGCGACCCCCAACGGCACGCTGGTGGCCCGCTTCAGCGCGGCATCGATCATGCTATCGGCACCGGCCGATTCTTTCGCCTGCTTGTAAGCCTTCATCACAACGTTAAAAGACTCGGCGTCGGCATCGATGGCAGCCGTCAATTCTTCCCGCAACTGACCCAGGCGCGCGATGGCGTCACTGAGCTCACGCTCATATTGAAGGTACGCTTTCTTCCCCCGTGACATAGAAGCCGCCATCGTGGCCAATGCCGCGGCCATGGCAGCACAGGCGGCCGAGGCGCTGCCACCCCCAGGTGTCGCCGTTGGCGCGGCAAGTTGCTCGACAAACGGCTCGACTCCGGCGCGCAACCCGCCGACTGCCGCTTTGCCGCCCATCACCGCACTTAAGCGGTTTTCCAGAATTAATGACGAATCAAAGTTCTCGACCTGCAGAAACCACTCCGCTGCCGCTTCCAAAGCTCTTTTCGGGATCAATCCGACGACTTCGCTGCTGACGGGTGACACGCCGTGGCGCGCCGCTTCGCGCTTCACCATCTCGAACACGCGATGGATGGGCGTCTGCTCAAAATCGGTGAGGTTCATGGAGACCTGGGCCATGCCGCGCACCAGGAATCCCGCGCCCTTTACAAAACGCAACCCTCCGCTCGAAAAGCGAATTGCGTTGGCAACCTTTCTCGCAATCTGGACATCCGGCGTGCTGAGGAAAACGTTGTACGCGATGAGAAATTTTCTCGCGCCGACCGCTGTGGCCCCAGCCGTCGGATGCAGTCTCGGATCGCCGAAGTCCGGCCTCCTTGCAGGATCCGTCGCGATCTCGGCACGGATGCCTTCGAACTGCCCGCGGCGAACATTTTCCAGGTTCTGGCGCTCAGGAGCTGTTGCGGCGGCCTCGTAGAGATAAACCGGAATCTGATAACGCTTCCAAATCTCGGCGCCAACCTGCCGCGCCATGGCCACACAATCTTCGATGCTCACGCCTTCGATGGGAACAAAGGGAACCACGTCCGCTGCGCCCATGCGCGCATGCGCTCCCCGGTGAACGTTTAGATCGATCAGCTCGGCCGCCTTGCCCACGCCGCGTATCGCCGCTTCCTGAAGCGGCTCGCGCTCGCCCACCAGGGTGATCACGCAGCGGTTATGGTCTGCGTCCATCTCGCGATCGAGCAAGTACACGCCGTCCATCTTCATGGCCGCAACAATGGCGTCCACCTTGGCTTTATCGCGGCCTTCAGAGAAATTGGGTACACATTCGACCAGTGTTGACATAGCGGGAGAAGAATAGCTGGCGAGGTCGACAACTCGCAAGCCAGCTGTCGCCCGCAGCACGGCGTGCATGCCGTGCAGATGGAGCTCGCCTGCCGCGGCTACCTGCGGGAACCGCCGGGCGAGGTCACTGCGTCCAACTGGCCGTGCGCATGGGACGAGGAATTCGCCGCCCCGATGCGCACCGTGCTGGAACGAATCCTCACGGCGTGCATCGGGTTTGCCTCCGAAGCGAAGACTTAGAAACGCAAGCCGAACCGGATCGGGATGAATTCGGTCGGCTCCTGGGTCTCGATGCGCTCGTAGCGCGCCTCGACGAACCAGGACTGACCGGCCGGCAGCGCGAAGTCCACACCGACGCCCGCATTCCACGCGAAGCGCGTCGTGCTATCGCTCGCCACCACCGCGTTGCCCCCGAAGCCCGGCCCGCAGAAGTAGGGGTCGCACAGGAAGCCATTCTGGGTGAGCTCGATGCGGCGGTAACCCAGCCCCGCCCCGCCGGTCACGTAGAAGCGCATCCAGGGGCTGACCGGTGCTTCCAGTACCCCGTTCAGAAACGCGGTGACCGCCTGACCGTAACCATTGTCGACCGGCGTCTGGTTCACGGCCTGACCGAGGGAGATGAGCTGGTTGGTGGCGCCGAAGCGGCTGTAATTGACATCCGCCCGCAGCATGAACGGCTGCCCTGGAACCGGTCGCAGGGTGAATCCGGTGCCAATGCTCCAGCCGCTGTCGAGAAAGTCCGCGGTGGTTCCCGTCGTGATGCTTGCGCCGCCATCGATGAACCACTGCAGCGGGCGCGCGGGCGGGTACTGATACACCTGCGCGAACGCCGGGGCGCCGCCACCCACCAGTGCCAGGGACGCGAGTATGCGAAGGTACGGCTTCACGTGTTGCATCATCCGGTCCTTTGGCTGAATTGATACTGAATGAGGCCGCGACACACGCCGCCAGCCCGCCGGCGCCGGAATCAAGCGGCATCACCCGCTGAAGGTTTCAGGCGCGACGCAATCTGCGGCGCACGGCGCGGGCGATCTCGTGCACTTCGCCGATCCCAAGCGCGTTGGCACAGAAGAAGAACGCGGCACCGGCGCTGGCGATGACAAGGACGAGGCTCGCGCACTTCGGCCAGAAGCGCTGCACCGCCCAGTCCGCCAGCAGCCAATGCCCGCCCGCCCAGGCAAACCCTAAGAGCACGGCCGAGGCCAGCGCCACCTTGCACAGCAGCGCCAGCATCGCTCGCGATTCCAGGCGCCCGAGGTGTGAGCGCATGAGGAAATACAGAATGAGGAAGTTGCTGGTAGCCACGCAGGCGGTGGAGAACGCCAGCCCGCGATGACCCCAGCCGAAGTGCAGGGTGAACATCCAGTTGAGCAGCAGGTTGAGGGCCACCGCGAAGAAACTGACCACCATCGGTGTCTTGCGTTTGTCGAGCGCGTAGAAGGCGTTCACCAGCACCTTGAGTGCTGCGTAGCCGCACAGGCCGATGGCGTAGAAACGCAGCGCACCTGCGGATTCCGCCGTTTCGTGGGCCCCGAAACGGCCGTGCTGGTAGAGCACCGAGATGATGGGCTCGGCGAGCACCATGAGACCGACGCTCGCCGGGATGGTCATGAGAAACGCGAGCCGCATGCCGCGCGCCAGCTCACTGCGAAACGCCTCCCTGTTGCCGGTCGCCGCCATGCGCGCCAGCAGCGGCAGCGCCACGGTACCGAGCGCGACGCCGAAGACTCCGAGCGGCAGCTGCATCAGGCGAAACGCCACCGTCAGCCAGAACGTCGGGCCGTCGCCGAGCTGCGAGGCGAACACTGAGTTGACCAGCACATTCACCTGGGTGGTGCTCGCGGCGATCACCGACGGCCCCATCAGTCGCAGGATCGCGCGCACACCCGGGTCGCGCCAGCGAAAATCCGCGTGAAACGCGTAGCCGGCGCGGCGCAGCACCGGCAGTTGCACCACCAGCTGCAGCGCGCCACCGATGAGGGTGCCGATAGCGAGTCCGAGGATCGCGCGCGGCCCGAAGTGCGGATCGAGCCAATACCCCAACAGCACCCCGGCGACGATCGATCCCAGGTTGAAGAAACTCGAGGCCATCGCCGGCATGCCAAACACGTTGCGCGCGTTCAGCATGCCCATCACCAGCGCCGCGAGCGACACCAGCAGGATGAACGGGTACATGACCCTGGTGAGGATCACGGTGAGCGCCGCCTTGTCGGCATCGAAGCCCGGCGCCAGTGCCGCCACCAGCCAGGGCGCCGTGATGATCCCCAGCACCGTGATCGCGCTCAGGGAGACGGCGGTAAGGGTCGCCACCTTGTCGGCCAGGCGCCAGGCGGCGGCGTCATCTTCCAGCGCCGCGGTGCGCGTGAACACCGTGACGAACGCGGTGGACAGCGCGCCTTCGGCGAACAGGTCGCGCAACAGGTTCGGAATACGAAAGGCGATGGTGAACGCGTCCATCACGCGCCCGCCGCCAAACAGCGCCGCGAAGATCTGCTCGCGCGCGAGGCCGAGCACACGGCTGCAGAGCACCGCGAGTCCGACGACCCCGGCGGCCCTGGTGTTCAGTCTTTCAGCGCGGGACTGCGCTCCGGCGGCGGGTGTGTCGCCTGGTGGCATGCGGCAGCCACGGTACCACCGTTAGCGAGCGTTGCGTACGCCTCAGCGCAATTCGGCCAGAACCCACTCGACGAAGCACCGGGTTTGCTGCTCCATCGCGCTATACGGGCCGGGCTCGTAGGAGCGGGAGTTGATGCCCTGCTGATTCAGTTCGATGATGCGCTTGTCAGCCATGCTCGTGACTTTCCACAACCAGGTCAGCCGCTCCAGGTCGTAGTCGACACCGGTCCGCGCATCGTCTCGCACGAGCCAGATGACTTCCATATCGGTGCTGTGCACGGTCCTGGGAATGAACCGGTAGATAAGCCCGTGATCCGGGTAGGCAAGGAAGCTGCTCGTCAACCCGACGTCGAAGAACGTCACGCCGCCGTCATAGTCGGGAAACTGCCCCATGAGGGGCGCGAGCGGCCGGCCGTCCTCACTACCGCTGACCGCACCATCGGCAAGTGCGGAACGCGCGCTGTCGGCCGCCTCCTGGCCCGGCCCCGCGTTCAGGCCCCAGCGGTCGAACTCCTCGAGCGTAACACCGAGCGTCCGCGCCCGCTGCCGGACACGCTCGTCGGCTTCCCGGTTGAGCGCGGCCGGTCGCGCGTACAGATGGAACCTGGAGTACTCCGCGTGTGCGGGACCGCAGTGGTAGCACTCCATGTAGTTCTCTACTGCAAGTTTCCAGTTGGCATTGACGGGGTAGGTCGCGCGATGAGCCACCTTCGCCTGCGCCCAGCCGTAGATGCGCGCGGAGCCGGCCAGCGCCGCCTCGACGTGCTCGAGCCCGAGGGGCGTTTCGGCGAATGACACGAAGATCAGGCCTTCCATGACCCTGCTATGCAGTGGTTTCAGTCCATAGGCCGAGCGATCGAACCCGGCCGGCATGTGGCGCGCGGCGCGCAAACTCCCGTCGAGGCCGTAGGTCCAGGCGTGGTATGGGCATACGAACACGCCGCCGCGGGCGTGCCCCGCGGGCACCGTGCACACGCGCGAGCCGCGATGCCGGCACACGTTGTGCAGTGCGCGGATCCGACGGTCCTGAGCGCACACGACGATGAGTGACTCGCCGCAGATGTCGATGGTGAAGAAATCGCCGGGCTCGCGCACCTGGCTCTGGTGTCCGGCGCAATGCCAGTGGCGCAGGAGCAGCCGCTGCACCTCGCGCTCAAACAACTCCGCATCGCAGTAGAACTCGCGGCTGAGCGCGTGCCCTGGACGCTGGGCCGCGATCGCCTGCGCACAGCGATCGGTAGCCCACTGTCCGGGTGCCGCGCGCGAAACGCTGCCCGCCTCCACCGCGCTGTCCGCTCGCCCGCCTGACACGGCCCGTACCCGCGCGCTCTAGCGTGCCGCGCCCAGGCGCCAGGTCGCCGTGACCCCTAAGGTGCGCGGGCGGTAGGTGTACTGGTTCTGCTCCACCGTGGGTGATCCGGCGGGGTTGTAGGGATCCACCTGTCCCAACGCGTAGCTGCTGACCGTGTGTGAATCGAACAGATTGTCGATGAAGGCCGCGACCTGCCAGTCGCCCAGATTCAGGCCCGCGCGTACTGACGTGAAGCTCGTCGAGGGCAGCGTATACGTGTTGGGGTTGTACTGCGCCACGTCGTTGGGATTCTGCAGCGTGGACAGCCAGGGATTGCGGCTCTGGTACTCCCAGTCGGCGCGCACGAAAGCAGCACGAGCCCCAAGCCTGAAGCCGTACTCCGCCCCCAGCGCCACGGTAAATGGCGGATTGAGGCCGGGCGTGTAGTCAATCGCGGCCTGCCCGGAAATCGCGTCCCCATTGCTCGCTTTGCACGGGATTCCATTGGCACTGCAGTCCGCCGGTGAGTTCTTGGTATAGCGCGCGCTGGTGTAGCCGGTCGCCAGTTCGATGTGCAGCGCGCCGAGCGCCAGTTCCGCCTGCAGGTCCCCGCCCCAGGCGACCGCCGTACCCAGATTGTCGGTGAATTGCAGGCCGCAGCCGCCGGCGACATAGATATTCTGCTGGATAGCGTTCCACTTGATGTAGTAGACGCTGGTCGCGATCCGCAGCACCTGTCCGAAAGTGTTCTTCGATCCGATCTCGTAGTTTTGCGTCGCGTCGGACTTGTAGGTGAGCGGTGCGCCGTTCGGATAGCCTGCCGCCGCGAGATCGGCGTCGCAATACGGCGGCAGCGGCGCATTGCCACCGCCCACACGAAAGCCCTTGGCGTAGGTGGCGTAGAAGAGATCCTTCGGGTCGACCTGGAACGAGAGGGTGACCTTGGGCGTGTTGGGAGTCTCGCGCTCATTTGCCTGCGCCGCGCCGGGGCCAAAATTCTCCAGCCCGTCGGCGTAGTGATTCAGGGCGAACGACGTGCGCGCAACACGCTCGCCGAGCGTGACCCGGAACCAGTCGGTGAATCCATAGCTCAGCTCGCCGTAGCCGGCGATCTGGCGGTCAAACGTCGTGTTGGCGTTGTAATAGATGTCGCAAGCCGGAATGGCCGTGTAGTTGACATTCGTCGGGCAGGAATACGGAGCAATGAAGGGCCCGTTTGGTGGTTGCGGCTGGAACGTGAACAGGGAGGTCGCCGGGACTCCATACAGGTATGTGAAGAACGGATCGATCTGCGTGTCCCTCAGCTGCTCGATACTGCCCTCCTTCGCCAGCTGCCAGAACGCGCCCAGGGTCCAGCGCAGCTTCGCCGACTCGTCGGTCGACTGCCAGCGTACCTCCTGCGTGTAACTCTGCTGGGTGTTCGCCATGCTGTTGGGCGTCCGGTAGTTGCTGAAGCCCGCCGGCAGATGGATGCCATTGCCGTC
>Ga0209626_1000023_pt1 | contig 51792 bp, 45 predicted proteins | sample JacPinW_OM1H0_M2_FD_187962 | JGI IMG/M metagenome (GOLD analysis project Ga0209626, IMG submission 187962) | Forest soil microbial communities from Algoma, Ontario, Canada - Jack Pine, Ontario site 1_JW_OM1H0_M2 (SPAdes) (version 2) | ecosystem: Environmental > Terrestrial > Soil > Boreal... | reverse complement strand
TTGAGCATCAGGCGGGCCGCTTCCGGCGAAAATGGCAGCCCATTTGTGAGACAGAGCGCGTACGCCTGAGCGATGGTCTTGCTGCTGGGCTTCAGTTCCGCGATAGCATTTTCGAGAGCATCCGCGTCACCTAACCACGTTGCATGCGCTGCTGCGGCAAGTTTCCACGCCGGATGATTTGCGTCCACGTTGCCTCGGGGCGCCGTTGCACTTACGCAGCACTTACGGCGGAAAGTCCAAAAGTCGGCATGTCACGAAACGCTGGAATTCATGGTGGAGCGGAAGGGGATCGAACCCTCGACCTTCGCATTGCGAACGCGACGCTCTCCCAGCTGAGCTACCGCCCCACGCAAGGCGCGCGATTCTAGCATCGCGTTCCGGCGGGTCCAATCAAGTTTTAACCGTCCACGCGGGATGCGGCTATGATCCGTCGGGAGCCGCAGGAGTTGGCGGACCGGAGACCAGGCATGCTGGCCATGGGCGGGCGAGCACCGGAGTTTACGCTGCCGGATCAGGACGAGCAGACTGTGTCGCTGAGCACGCTGCTGCGCCACGGCCCGCTGATCCTGTATTTTTATCCTGCGGATTTCACTGCCGGGTGCACGCGCGAGGCCTGCTCGATCCGTGATTTAACTGCCGAGATCCAGGAGGCGGGGCTCGACGTCGCCGGCGTGAGTCCTCAGACCGCTGCGAGTCATCGCGCATTCCGCGAAAAGCACAAGCTGCAGTTCACCCTCCTTTCCGACGTCGACAAGTTCGTCATCCGTATGTACGACGTGCGCGGCCCCCTGGGGTTCGGCGTGCGGCGCGCCACCTATCTCATCGACCAGGCGCGCTACATTCGCGCCGCGGTACTCGCCGATTTCCGCATCAGTCAGCACGAAGATTTCATCCGCAGGGCCGTGGCGCTGAGTGCCGGTGGCACGCGCCGCACACGTACCAGCTGAAGCGCTCACCCCGGTCAGAGCCTGATGCGCACCAGGTGGGCACGCCCGAAACTGGGGACGCTGACTACATACAGGATGGCAGGCTCGCCCTGTGCAGCGGCGACGATGTCGACGCCGTTCAGTTCACGAATCATCTGCGGCAGCGTCACCCCGCTGCCGATCACCAGCACCGTGCCGCCGGTGTGCTCCCGCAACATGCGGGCGGCCGTGGTCCGTGCGTCGCGGGCGCTGAACAGCAGCGGCGCGCGGTGCACCCGTTCCACCAGCGGCGCCGCGGTCTGCTGGGCGCGCCGGTCGTCGCTCACGTAAATCGCGTCAAGCCGTCCGCCGGCATTTGGGTCGCCGAACATGTGCGCCAGATGCTGCGCGCGCTGCTCGCCCTCGGGGGACAGGGGCGGATCGTCAATGCTTCCGGGTTCCTTCTCCACCGGGCGCACGAGCAATATCACGGTGGTGGTTGCACTGCGATAGAACGTCACCGCAACGCCGCCGATTACCACCACGGCCAGCAGCGTCAGCCACAAGGGTGCCAGAAACGGGCGTCGATGGCGCGTTATGGCGGGCGGGTCCATGCGCCAATCATATAGTGCCCGCGCATTTTGCAGCGGGTGTCTGTAATGTGCGCGGTGAGGGGGCAATGCCAAGCGGCGGTCATACGACGGTCATCCAGCGCATCCTGGAGCGACGCGCGGCGCGGGCGACTGTCGAGGAGACCACGGCAACCATCGCGGTCATGCTGCGAGTCGTGCCACCGCCGCGCGCGCTGCTCGTCTGCCAGGACGCAGTGGTGCGCCAAGTACTGGAACGCCGCATTACGGCCGACATGTTCGACTGCGAGTCCCTCGCCGACGAACACGAGGCTCTGCGCCGTTTTGACAGCGAGTTTTATCCGGTGGTGGTGACGGACTCGCTGGAGATGGTGCGCCAACTGCGGGCGCGCCCCGCGGTGCGCGTGCCATTCGTGGTCTACGTGGCGGAGCTGGATGACGCCGCCGAGCGCGAGGCTGGACTCGCCGCAGGCGCCGACGACTGCCTGGCACGGCGGGCGTCCGAGCGCGAGCTGGACGCACGCCTCGGCGTCGCACGACGCATTGCCGAGCTCGAGAGCGTGCTGCGGGTCACCCTGGCAGAAAACCGCAAGCTGTCGGCCACCGACGATCTGACCCGCGTTAACAGCCGGCGCTTCTTCAGCAAGCACTTTCCGCGCGAGGTGGAACGGGCGGCGCGCTACGGGCGAGCCTTGTCACTCGTGCTGTGCGACATCGACCTCTTCAAGAGCATCAACGACACGCGCGGTCACGCCTGTGGCGACCAGATCCTGCGGCAGTTCGGCGCGCGCCTGCAGGACAGCCTGCGGGGCGGCGTCGACTGGGTGGCGCGCATCGGCGGCGAAGAATTCGCCATCGTGCTGCCCGAGACCGGCTATCAGCAGGGGCTCGACGTCGCCCGCAAGCTGCGTGCCGCGATCGCGCAGCCCCCGTTCAAGACGGAAGGCAAGAGCGTGGACGTGACTGCGAGCTTCGGACTGTGCGGACTCGACCGCGTGTCTGCCGGCGAGCGCCGGCTCGCAGAGCGCGTCCTGAAGATTGCCGACGCGGCGCTCTACCGCAGCAAGAACGCCGGCCGCAACTGCGTCACCGGCACCATGCTGAACGCAGGCATCGACTGAAACGCAGCGGTGGCGAAAACCCGTTCATCGTGACGCAAGCCCTTGCCGGGGCTGAGCGTTTGCGCACGCGCGCCGCGTCTGTCCACATGGTTATGCACAAATTCTGTGGATAAGTCCCCGCGGTGGCAACCGCCACCCGCTTGTGTGAGACTGCGCCTCTTTCGTGTCGCGAGCCCACCCATGAAGAAGACAGGCAGCGAACAGGACACCCCGGCTGAGCCTCTCGAGCGGGCGCGGCTGCAGGCGGACGTCGCCAAGCAGCGCGTGCGCATCGCCAAGGAAGAGCTGAAGCGCGCACGCAAGCGCCTGAAAGAGGCCAAGCGCGAAGCCAGGCGCGCGCGTAAGCACTCCGCGGCCGCACGCAAGGTCTGGAAGCGCGCCCGCCGTGCCCAGAAAGACAAACCCGGGTCCAAAGTGGTGAAGAAGGCCGCGCCGCGTGCGAAGCGCAGATCGGCTGCGGCGTCGGCAAAGCCTGCCCGCAAGCCGCGGCGTCCCGCCGCCGCGCGGCGCGTGGCGCCGGTCCGCAGCGCCACGACCCGCCGCCGCACCCGACGAGCCACGCCACGCGCCCCGACAGCACCTCGGGCCGCGGTGCGTCGGAGTGGGGCGCGCGCGCTCGCGCCGGTCAAACCCGTGCGCGTTCGCGCCCGCCGCGCAGCGTCCGCGACCAGCGCGCCTCCTGCCCCCGCCGCCGCGCCTGCCGACGAGGGCGCGCCTTTGGCGATTACCCCCGCCGACCAGGCGGCCTGAAGGCTAAGGGATTTGCCTCATGCAAGATCAGCACGTTTCACCCTCCAGTTCGCGGATGCTCGCAGGGTACCTCACGGACATCGAACAGCTGCTCGATGAACAGCACCGCGACGCGGCGCTGCGCGAAGCCTTCGATCTGCCGCGCATCGCGGTCGCGCTGACCGATCCGCAGCTGCGCTGCTCCGGCGAACAGGTGAAGACCTGGTGCCAGCAATGGATCGGGCCGCCGGGCGCCGAGCGCCGCGCGCACGCACTCGATTACGAGCGCGTGGGCCGCAACGTCAGCGAGCGCGTGACGCAGCAAGGCGCTGCCGGTCCCGAATCGGTGCCCACGCGCGCGTTGCGCAGGCTGCGACTGCGCCGTTACCTGCGCACGCCGTCGCGCGGTTTTTCCGCGACACACAGCGAGAACCTCGCCCCCCAGGAGACCGAAGCGGTTGAGATGTGTACGGCGCTGGTCGAAGCCGCACGCCGCTGGTACGCCCGCAGCGCATGTCACGACACCACCGTGCAGACCAATCTCGCGCGGCTTGCCGTGCTCCGCTAAGTCCTCCCTGAACGGACATTCAACGCTATCTTCGCGGCGCGCCGGTCGGCCGTTGCAGCCTATCTGTTTGTTCCACCTGACTTTCTCCGAGCTCTAACGCCCGCCTTGCGTCTCTTCCGGGGTTGGTGGAATATAGCCGCGCCCTGGGGGATCATAAATATTGAGTGCGCGTTCAATGCACCACTCAAGCAGCGTACACAGAATCTCTGCCGTAGAGCGCGGCGCGCGCCCGCCGCTGCGGGTTGGCGTGGTCCTCGCGCATCACTTCACGCTGTCGGCGTTTGCAGTGTTCATCGATCACCTGCGCTTGGCGGCTGACGAAGGCGATCGCAGCCGGCCCCTGCACGTGCAGTGGTCGATCATGGCGAGCCGCCCGGACTCGGTGCCGGCGAGCTGCGGGGTGCTGCTCGAGCCCACCAGCGCGCTGCTGTCGCCGGAGCTGCTGGACTACGTGGTGGTGATCGGCGGGATCCTGCACGCGGGGCCGCAGATCGATGAGGCGACGACGCGCTACCTGCGCGAGATCGGCGCGACACAGCTGCCGCTGATCGGCATCTGCACGGGCAGCTTCATCCTGTGCCGCACGGGGCTGATGAAAGGCCGGCGCTCCTGCGTCAGCTGGTATCACTATCAGGATTTTCTCGAGGCCTTTCCCAACCAGGAGGTCATCGCCGACCGCCTGTTTCTGGCGGATGGCCCACGCATCACCTGCGCCGGTGGCGCGGGAGCTGCGGCGCTCGCGACCTACCTGATCGAGCAGCATCTGGGGCCGGCGGTCGCGCAGAAAGCCAGCCAGGTGCTGCTGTTCGACCGGCCGCGCTCCGGCAGCGATGCCCAACCGCACCCACCGCTGTCGGAAACCGTCACGGAGCCGCGGGTACGCCGTGCGCTGCTGCTCATGGAGCAGAACCTCGCGCGTCCCATCGCGGTCGCCGCGGTGGCAGGCGAGCTCGGCCTGTCCGCGCGGCAACTGGAGCGCCTGTGCCGGCAGCACGTAGGCATGGGTCCGGCCTCGCTCTACCGGCAGCTGCGCATGCGTTACGCGAACTGGCTCATCGAGAATACCGACCGCTCGGTTACCGACATCGCCAACGAAGCGGGGTTTGCGGACTGCGCGCACTTCTCGCGTCAATTCAAGGATGCCTACGGGCTGTCGCCCTCGACGCGCCGCCTGCAGCCGCAGCGCCCCGGCAACGGCGATGCCGCGCGGGCACGGGTTTTCGAGTAGCTGCAGGGCGCGCTTGCGCGGCACGGCCGTGGTGCACATCAAGTTCTGAAGGGATCAAGCAATGAACTCGAAGATCTCGTATGCGGTAGCGGCCATCCTGGGAGGCTCGTCCTGCGCAGCGTACGCCGCCGAGCCGGCGACCGAGAGTACCGAAGCGGGTGCGGGAGCGCTCGAAGAGATCACCGTCACCGCGCAGCGCCGCACGCAGAACATACAGGATGTGCCGATCTCGATGCAGGCGCTTACCGCACAAACGCTGCAGCAACTCAACGTCTCGACGCTCGATGACTACATCAAGTATCTGCCGAACGTTACGACCGCGAACAACGGGCCGGGCCAGAACGAGGTTTTCATGCGGGGCTTAAGCGCCGGCTCGCAGCCCAGCCAGGGCAGCGCTTCGACCGGCTTGTGGCCGAACGTCGCAATCTACCTGGACAATCAATCCGGTCAGCTTCCGAATCGCAATCTCGACATCTATGCCGCCGATCTGAATCGGATCGAGGTTCTCGAGGGTCCGCAGGGCACGCTGTTCGGTGCCGGCGCCGAGGCCGGCGTGATCCGCTACATCACGAACGAGCCGAAGCTCGACGTGACCGAGGCGAACGTCAAAGCCGGCTACGGAGTGACCGCTCACGGCGATCCGAATACCGACCTGACGGCGGTGGTGAACCTCCCGCTGATCGCCAACACCATGGCCGTGCGCGCCGTGGTCTACAACGATCGGCGCGGCGGCTACATCGACAACGTGCCGGCGACGTTCACGCGCAGGAACACCGACATCGGCATCCACTATGCGAACTTTCCGGCGGCGGTCAACGGACAATGCCCTGACGGCCAGCCAAACAGCGGTTTTTGCGTTCCGCCCGGTAGCCCCACCCTCAATAACTTCAACTTGGCTGCAAGAGCCATCAACCCGGTGACCTATCAGGGAATACGCGCCGAGGTACTGTACAAGTTCAATGATGACTGGGACGCGCTGATCACGCAGTCGTACCAGAACATGGACGCGCGCGGCGTGTTCTACCAGCAGCCCAATGCCTCGGATGGCGCGGCTTTGTCCCCGCTCGAAGCCACGCTGTTCAACAACGCCTACGACAAGGACAAATTCGAGAGCACTGCCTGGACTCTGAATGGCAAGTTCGGCGCTTTGAAGGCCGTCTATACCGGCGGCTACCTGGTGCGCGACGTCGAGCAGGTCGGTGACTACACGAATTACGCGCGCGGCGTGTATGCCGACTACTACCAGTGCTACGGTCCGGGATCGGGCTATAACACAACCCTCACGTCAACCTGCTTCTCCCCGAGTGCCACCTGGCACTCGGTCGAGCGCAACACGCACCAGCAACACGAATTCCGCCTGAGCACGCCGGATGACTGGCGGGTGCGCGCGATCGCCGGCGCGTTCTGGGAGAACAACACCCTGTATGACCAGACAGGCTGGGGCTACAAGACCGTTCCTACCTGTACGTCGAATGGCGCGCCGGGTACGCCGGGCAATGACGGCTGCTTTGCAGACATCGGCACGATCCCCGGCACGACCGTCGTGAATCCAGGTATTCATCCCGCCCCCACCTCTTTCTATCAGGACACGGTGCGTACAACCAAGCAAACGGCTTTCTTTGCGTCCTTCGACTTCGACATCATTCCCAAGGTGTTGACGCTGACGGCGGGCACGCGCCATTTCCGCTTCGACAACTACTCGGCGGGCAGCGTCTCGGCTAGTTTCGGTTGCTTCCAGGGGGGCGCGCCGGCAACCGGATGCCATGTTGCCCCACCTGCCAGCCCCTATTTCAGCTACAACCTGAACAACCCGAGGCTCGCCGACACCGAGTCCGGCTTCAAGAGCCGCGGCAACCTCACCTGGCACATCACACCCGACGTGATGGTGTACTACACGTTCTCGCAGGGATTTCGGCCGGGCGGCTTCAACCAGAACGGCAATTCGCCGCATGCCTTCACCCCGGGTCTGGTGCCGCAGTACTTCATCCCCACGTCGTACTCATCCGACAAGTTGACGAACAATGAAATCGGCTGGAAGACTGAATTCCTCAACCATCGCCTGCAATGGAACGGGGCCGTGTATCGGGAGAACTGGGACAACGTCCAGGTCGCCTTCTTCGACCCCGGTGTGGTCGGCAACATTTTCTTCAACGCCAACGGCCAGAACTTCCTCATCAAGGGTGTCGAGACGTCGCTGGTGGCCCGGGTCGTGAATGGGCTGACGCTGCAGGCTGCGGCATCCTGGAACCAGAGCCGGCAGACGAATTCGCCGATTCTGTTCAACAACAATCGGGCTAGCCCGGGCTTCGGCCAGCCGATTACGAATGCCTGCAACAGCTTCGGCGGCAATTGCGCGCCGGTCACCAACCCGTTCGGCCCGATCGGCGCCCCGAGCGCCGATGCGCCGCCGATTCAGTTCAGTCTGCGTGCCCGCTATGACTGGAGCATCGGCGAGTACACCCCCTTCATCCAGCTCGGCGCGTCCCACAGCGGCCATTCATTCACGCAGGCGGGTTCGAATCCAACGTTCGCGCAAGCCGGAGCCGTCTCTACCGGCAGGTTGCGGTTCGAGAATCCCGCTTACACGACCTATGACGCCTCATTTGGCGTCGCGAAGGATGCCTGGTACCTGAACGTGTACGCTGAGAACCTCAGCAATTCGAACGCCAGCGTCTTCGTCAGCACCGATCAGTTCATCGTCGCGCAGACGCCCTTGCGGCCGCGGGTCCTCGGCGCCGCGTTCGGGTACAAGTTTTGACACGCCCAAAGGGACCAACGCGATGATATCGTTCCTCCATGAGCCATTCCTCGGCGGTGGAACTTGAGGTTCGGCGGATACGCCAACTCGTAGCAGAGCGGCAGTTCGCGCAAGGCTTGGCGGCGGCTGACGCGCTGCTGGCCACGGTGCCTGAGAATCGCGATGTCCTGTATCTGCGGGCGCTGGCGCAACGCAGGCTCGGCGACATCCCCGCGGCGCTGGCCACGCTCGCCGGACTTGAACACCTGCAGCCTCGCTTCAGCCTCCTGTACCAGGAGCGCGGTCATTGCTACGTCGTGCTGAAGCAGGCTTCCGAAGCGATCGACGCCTTTGTGCGCGGTGTGCGCATTAATCCCGCCCTGCCGGCCAGCTGGAGCATGCTCGAAGGCTTATACCGGATGAGCGGGCAGGCTGCGAACGCCGCGCAGGCAGCCGCGCATGTCGCGACGCTGAAAGAACTGCCTCCCGAGGTCGTCACCGCGACGGCGCTGTTCTCAGACGGCGAACTGGCGGAGGCGGAGCAGATCATTCGCGCCTTCTTGATCACACATGGCCACCACGTCGAGGCCATGCGTCTGCTCGCGCGCATCGGCATCGAGCGGGATGTGCTCGACGATGCGCAGCTGTTGCTGGAGGCGGTGCTCGACCTGGCGCCTGATTATCACGCAGCCCGACTCGAATATGCCCAGGTCCTTATCAAGCGCCACATGTACCAACCGGCGCAGGAGCAAGCCGAGAAGCTGCTCGCGGCGGATCGGTTGGATCGTAACTATCGCACTCTCCATGCAATGACCTGCGTGGGTCTCGGCTTGCACCAACGCGCCATCGAACTCTACCGGGAACTATTGACCGGTGCCGCGCAGCCGGCTGACCTGCACCTGTCGATCGCTCACTCGCTCAAGACGCTTGGGCGTCGCGAGGAGGCTGTCGCCGAGTATCGCGCCGCGGCGGCGGCCCGCGCCGGTTATGGCGACGCCTATTGGAGTCTCGCTAATCTCAAGACCTACCGGTTCGAGGACAGGGAGTTGGAGCGGATGCGCGCCGCCGAATCGGCGGCGTCGACGCCGGTGGTTGACCGATACCATCTGTGCTTTGCGCTCGGTAAGGCGCTCGAGGACCAGCAGCAATATCAAGAGTCCTTTGAATACTACGCACGCGGCAATGCGCTCAAGCGCTCCGAGAGCCGCTACCGGCCGGAAGTCTTCGAACTCAATACGCGCCTGCAGATCGAAGTCTGTACTCCTGAAGTTTTCGCCCGCCACCGGCATGGCGGCGCACCCGCCGCCGACCCCATATTCATCGTGGGGCTGCCACGCTCCGGCTCTACACTCATCGAGCAAATTCTGGCGTCACACTCCGCCGTCGAAGGTACCCAGGAGCTTGCCGACATCCCGCGCATCGTGGTGGATCTGAGGGGCCGTGAGCCGGAGCCCGATAACCCGCGCTACCCGGCGGTGCTGGCGCAGCTGACTGCCGCAGACTACCGTCGCCTCGGCGAGAAGTACTTGAGCGATACACGTATCTACCGAACCGGCAAAGCGCGCTTCATCGACAAGATGCCGAACAACTTCCGGCATATCGGACTCATGCACTTGATGTTGCCCAACGCCAGGATCATCGACGCCCGGCGCGAACCGATGGCCTGTTGTTTCGGTAATCTCAAGCAGCTGTTCGCGAGCGGCCAGGAATTCGCCTACAGCGTCGAAGACATCGCGCGCTACTACCGTACCTACCTTGAGCTCATGCGACACTGGGATGCCGTCCTGCCTGGGCGCGTGCTGCGTGTGCAACACGAAGACGTGGTGGATGACCTGGCAGGGAATGTTCGTCGATTGCTCGACTATTGCGAGCTCGAGTTCGAACCCGCCTGCGTCGAGTTCCACAAGACCGAACGGAGCGTGCGCACGGCGAGCTCGGAGCAGGTCCGCCAGCCGATCTATCGCGAGGGCCTGGACCAATGGCGTCACTACGAGCCCTGGCTCGGACCCTTGCGCGAGGCCCTCGGCGATGCGCTCAGGCGCTACCGCGACTAGATCCCCCCCGCGAGGCGGCCTTCGCTCTGCGCCTGGTGGCCGAGGGTGAGCGCGCTGAAAAAGATCGTCAGCAGGCAGCACGCGACCATGGTCGTGAACACCCCGCCCCAGCCCCAGTGGTCGGCGATCCAGCCGACGCCGGTGCCGGCGATCGCCGAGCCGAACACGTAACCGAAGAAACCGGTAAAGCCGGCCGCGGTGCCGGCAGCCTTCTTGGGCACGAGATCGAGCGAGTGCAGGCCGATGATCATGATCGGCCCATAAATCAGGAAACCGATCGCGATGAGCGCCGCGTAGTCGATCCACAGCGGGCCCTTCATGTTGAGCCAGTACACGACGACGGCGACCAGCGTCAGGGCCATGAACAGCATGGTCGCAGGCGCCCGCTTACCCTTGAACCACTTGTCGGAAATCCAGCCGCAGGCGATCGTTCCGGGGATCGCCGCGTACTCGTACAGCGACCAGCCGACGCTCGACTGCTGGAACGAGAAGCCCTTGGCGGTCTGAAGATACGTCGGGATCCAGTTCACCACGCCATAGCGGACGAAGTAGCAGAACGCGTTGGCCGCCGCGATCGCCCACAGGTAGCGGTTGGGAAGGACGTACTTGAAGAAGATTTCCCGGAACCCGAGCGTGTGCTCGTGGGCTTCCGTATACCCCGGCGGGTAGTCGTTCTTGTACTGCTCCACGGGGGGTAAGCCACGCGATTGCGGTGTGTCCTGGAGCAGGAAACCGACGCCGATCGCCACCGCCGCGGCGATGAGTGCGTTGAAGTAGAACTTCGCCCGCCAGTCGTGGAACAGCATGACGCCGACGAGCGCGAAGTTGGCGACGAGCGCCCCGCCGATGTTGTGCGCCGTGTTCCATACCGAAACCGTCAGGCCGCGCTCCTTGGTGCTGAACCAGTGCACCATGGTCTTGCCACACGGCGGCCAGCCCATACCCTGAACCCAGCCGTTCAGCGCCTGGATCGCGGCGATGGCGAACAGCGACGCGCAGGCCGCCTCGACCAGGCCGAACGCAGCCATAATCGCGCTCGACAGAAGCAGGCCGAGGGGCAGGAAGTACTTCGGGTTGCTCTTGTCGGAGACCGAGCCCATGAGGAACTTCGACAGGCCGTACGCTATGGAGAGGCCGGTGAGCGCGCCGCCGAGCCCCGCCTTGGTGTAGTGCGGGTGCTCTCTGAGGATGTCGGGGATCGCGAGCGCGAGGTTGTTGCGGACGAGGTAGTAGCCGGCGTAGCCGACGAAGATGCCGACAAACACCCGCTTGCGCAGCCGCCGATAGGTGGGGTCCACCTCTTCGACCGGCAAAGGGGCGGCAAAGGCCGCCGGTTTCAGCAACCCGATCATCGCTGCGTGCTCTCCCAGCGCGCAGCGCTGTAGTACGGTACCGCCGCCCTGGGCAGCAGCGCTGCGCCGCGAATGTGATCGGCCGCCTTTTCCGCCAGCATGATGGTCGGCGCGTTCAGATTGCCGGTGGTGATCGAGGGCATGATCGAGGAGTCGACCACGCGCAACGCCTCGACGCCAATGACGCGCGCCTGCGGGTCAACCACCGCTTGTCGGTCGGTGGCGCTGCCCATCCTGCAGGTGCACGAGGGGTGGAAGGCGGTCTCGACCTTGTCGCGGATGAAGGCGTCGATCTGCTCGTCACTTTCAACGCCCGCTCCCGGCTGAATCTCCCGGCCGCGATAGCGATCGAAAGCCGGCTGCGCGAAGATCTCGCGCGTGAGGCGCACGCAGGCACGCATCTGCTCCCAGTCCTCGGAGCGGGACATGTAGTTGAAGCAGATGCGGGGCTTGTCGAGCGCCTCGGCGGACTTCAGGCGCACCCACCCCTGGCTGCGCGAGCGCATGGGCCCGGCGTGTGCCTGAAAGCCGTGCTCGCGCGCCAGCGATGAACCGTCGTAGTTCACCGCCAGCGGCAGGAAATGAAACTGGATGTCCGGGTAGCGCACCCCGGCGCGGCTGCGGATGAAGCCGCCGGTCTCGAAGTGATTGCTGGCGCCAAGGCCGTCCTTGGTGAGGAGCCAGCGCGCGCCGATGAGCGCGCGGCGCATGACCGATATCTGCGAATAAAGCGTGATGGGCTCGCGGCTGGCGACCTGGAAGTAGAACTCCAGATGATCCTGCAGGTTCTCGCCCACACCCGCCAGCTCGCGCACCACGCCGATGCCGTGGGTGGCGAGCTCCGCCGGTGGACCGATGCCCGAAAGCTTCAGCAGCTGCGGTGAGTTGATGGCACCGGCGCACAGAATGACTTCGCGCCGCACCCGCACCTCGTGAAGCGCACCGGCGCGCTGATAGCGAATCCCGACCGCCCGCCGCCCCTCGAACAGTACGCGCGTGGCAAGCGCGTGGGTGCGCACCGTGAGGTTGCGCCGCCGCATCGCCGGTCGCAGGTAGGCATTCGCGGCGCTGCAGCGCCGGCCGCCCCCCACGGTCATGTCCATCTTGCCGAAGCCTTCCTGCTGAAATCCGTTCATGTCGGCCGTCACCAGGTAGCCGGCCTGCCGCCCGGCCTCCAGCCACGCCGCGTGCAGGGGGTTGGTGAGGAGCCCGCGGCGCGTCGCCAGCGGACCGTCGGCACCACGGTAGTCATCGCCGCCCTCGGCGCGGCGTTCCGCGCGCTTGAAGTACGGCAACACGTCGTGGTAGCCCCAGCCGGCGGCGCCCTCGGCCTCCCAGCGCTCGAAGTCGAGCGGGTTACCGCGCACGTACACCAGCCCGTTGATCGAAGAGGAACCGCCGAGCACCTTGCCGCGCGGCGTATGCAGTCGGCGGCCATTCAGGTGCTGCTCCGGTTCGGTGTAGTAGCGCCAGTCGTAGCGCGCCATGTTCATGGGGATCGAAAGCGCGCTCGGCATCTGAATCAACGGCGAGCGGTCCGAGCCGCCGAACTCGAGCACCAGCACGCTGTCCTTGCCGTCCTCGGTAAGACGGTCCGCCAGCACGCAGCCCGCGGAGCCCGCGCCGACGATCACGTAGTCCACGGTCTCCTGCGTCACAACGGATCTCGTGGCTCGAGGCCGCCCTAGTAGGGCGCGTCGATGTCGCCCATGGCGACGTACACGCTCTTGAGCTGCGTGTAATGCTCGATGGCGGCGCGGCCGTTCTCGCGCCCGAGACCCGACATCTTGACGCCGCCGAACGGCAACTCGACGGGGGTGATGTTGTAGTGATTGATCCAGCAGGTGCCGGCCTGCAGCTGCGCGATCACGCGGTGCGCACGTGTCAGATCGTTGGTAAACACGCCGGCGGCCAGACCGAACTCGGTGGCGTTGGCGCGCGCGATCACCTCGTCCTCTTCCGCGAACTCCAGCACCGACATCACCGGGCCGAAGATCTCCTGGCGCACGATGTCCATGTCGTCATGGCAGCCGTCGAACACCGTGGGCGCGACGAAATAGCCATTCGCCAGATCGCCGCTCGTCACCCGCGCGCCGCCCGTAAGCAACCGCGCACCCTGCGCCCGACCGCGTGCGATGAAGCCCAGCACTTTCTCCATGTGCTCCGCGGAAATCAGCGCTCCCACCTGGGTAGCAGGATCCATCGGATCCCCGATACGCATCGCGGCGGCGCGCGAGCGCAGGCGCTCCACGAAGGCGGCGCGCACGCTGTGGTGCACGAACACGCGCGTGCCGTTCGAACACACCTCTCCCGCCGAGTAGAAATTTCCGAGTAGCGCGCCCGCCACGGCGTTATCCAGTTTCGCATCGCCAAACACGATGAGCGGAGACTTGCCGCCGAGCTCGAGGGTCACCTGCTTGAGAGTCGCGGCGGCATCGGCCATCACGGCCTTGCCGGTACCGACCTCGCCGGTGAGCGAGATCTTGCGGATGTCGCGATGGCGCGTGAGGAGCCGCCCGGTCTGCGCCTGTCCCTGCACGACCTGGAACACACCCTCAGGCAGTCCCGCCGCGGCAAACACCTCCTGAAGTTTCACAGCCGTGAGCGGGGTGAGTTCGGCGGGCTTGAAGATCATGGCGTTGCCGCACGCGAGCGCCGGAGCCGACTTCCAGCAGGCGATCTGCAGCGGGTAGTTCCACGCGCCGATGCCGGCGACCACCCCGAGCGGCTCGCGGCGCGTGTAGCCAAAGGCCTGTGACCCCAGATCAAGGTGCTCTCCGGCGATTCCCGCGGCCAGCCCGGCGTAATATTCCAAGCACTCCGCGCCCGACAGCACATCGACCGCGCGCGTCTCCTGGATGGGCTTGCCGGTGTTGCGGGTCTCGAGCGCCGCGAGCTCCTCATTGCGCTCGCGCAGCATGCGCGCCGCACGGTGCAGCACGCGCCCGCGCGCAGCCCCGCTCAGGGCGGCCCATTTCTTTTGCGCCGCCTGCGCTCTCAGCACTGCGGCGTCGATCTGCGCCGCGCCGTCGGCGCTCAACTCCGCGAGCACCGCGCCGTTGGCAGGGTTGATCACCTTGAAGGGGCCGCCGGCACCGGCCGTGCCGCGCGGCGCATGCTCAGTCGTCACGGGCGCCGTCTGTGCCTGCGCCAGCTCCCTCAGCCGCCCCTCGACGAACGCCGTCAGCAGCGCCCGCGCGCTCTCGCTGTCGGCTTCCTGCCATTCCGAGAGGGCAGCGCGCAACCACACCCCGTCGATCATGGCGGCGATCATCGCCGCGAGGCTGCGCGCGTCCTCGCCCGATATCATCCGGCGCAGATCGTTGCGCAGGTTCGACAACATGCGGCGCTGGTAGGCGGTTTGCACCCGTTTCAGACCTCGCACGTGCAAAACCTGGCCCCAGAACGCGAGCCACGCCGTGCCCGTGCGCTTGTCGAATTCTTCGGGCGCGAGGTTGGTGTCGATGACCGCCTGCACTCTGCCGCGGGGGGTGCGGGCCAGGGCGAGCCGCGCCTGCACGCGCGTCGCGAGCGTGCGCGCGAGTGTGCGAAAGGCGGCTTCGAGCAGTCCGTCCTTGTCGTCGAAGTAGTGCGCCACGAGTCCCGGCGAGACTCCGGCGCGCCGCGCGATCTCTGCGAGAGTCGTGCCGACATAGCCGACTTCGGCGAGACTGTCGATCGTGACCTCCACCAGTTGCACCCGCCGCGCCTCCTCCGCTTCATCCCGTGGGGAGGAGCCGCTGTGATGCACGAGGTCTTTCAGAGTGGTTGATTGTCTGTTCAACGGGGTACTCCAGAGGCTCGTCCGGGAGCGCTCGTGAGGCGCCTCTCGGTGCCTCATTCTCCCGATCGATACTTCGTGGCTACTCAGTAACTTGCCTGATCTTCAGGGGCTCGACAGGTGGTCTGTTAAACGGCTATTCAAGCCGAGGCGGAAATGATGGAGTCGCCAGCCTCACGGGTCAAGTGGAGCGCGTATGGCGCGAGTTGAATCGACCCGCGCCATGAGTGCCGCGCTCGTGTCAAAAAAACGATTCTGTTCGTCAGCCACGATCTGGATGAGGCCCTGAAGCTCGGTGACAAAGTGACGATCCTCGAGAGCGGCCGGGTCGTGCAGAGCGGCGCCGGTCGGGATATCGTCGAACGGCCGGCCGATGACTATGTCGCCGAGTTCGTGCGCCATGTGAATCCGCGTACCGCCATCAAGGGCGCCGCCGTCGCGCCAACCGCGCCGTAGGCGCCTCGGCGGGCGGTAAGCGCACCATGTCGCGCCCGTTCAAGCCGGTGGGCGCGCGGGTGCTCGTCGCCGCAAGACGCGGGGCGCATGATGCGCGCGCACTCGCGTCGCACCCTAACAGGACCCGACGATGCAACCCTTCTCCGGCCTGTCGCTGCTGATACGGGGCCTGTCCGGCCAGCGCGGCTGGACGGCGCAGTGGCGCAGTCCGGAGCCCAAGGCCGCCTATGACGCCCTCATCGTCGGCGGCGGCGGTCACGGGCTGGGAGCGGCCTACTACCTCGCGAGCGAGCATCGCCTCACCAACATCGCAGTGCTCGAAAAAGGCTGGATCGGCGGCGGCAACACCGGCCGCAACACCACCATCATCCGCTCCAACTACCTGTTCGATGAGAGCGCCGCACTCTACGACCATGCGGTGCAGCTATGGGAGCACCTGTCGCAGGTTCTCAACTACAACGTCATGTTCTCGCAGCGCGGCGTCATGATGCTGGCGCACACGGTGCACGACGTGCAGGTGTTCAAGCGCCACGTGCACGCGAACCGCGTCAACGGAGTCGACAACGAGTGGCTGACGCCCGCACAGGCCAAGGCTTTCTGTCCGCTGCTGAACATTGGCGACATCCGCTATCCGGTACTCGGCGCCGCGCTGCAGCGCCGGGGCGGCACCGCGCGCCACGACGCGGTGGCCTGGGGATACGCGCGCGCGGCGGATGCGCTCGGGGTCGACATCATCGAGAACTGCGAAGTGACCGGCATCCGCCGCGACGCCGGCGGGGCGGTGGAGGGCGTGGAGACCACGCGTGGCACGATCCGCGCCCCGCGCGTCGGCGTGGCGGCGGCCGGCCACACCAGCGTCATCATGAAAATGGCCGGCATCGAGCTGCCGCTCGAGAGCTACCCGCTGCAGGCGCTGGTGTCCGAGCCGGTGAAGCCGGTGTTCCCGTGCGTGGTCATGTCCAACACCATCCACGCCTACATCAGCCAGTCGGACAAGGGGGAACTGGTGATCGGCGCGGGCACCGACGCCTACACCTCGTATACGCAACGCGGCGGCCTGCATATCACCAGCCATGCGCTGGAAGCGATCTGCGAGCTGTTTCCCATGTTTCGCCGCCTGCGGATGCTGCGCGCTTGGGGCGGCATCGTCGACGTGACCCCCGACCGTTCGCCCATCATTGCCAAGACACCGGTGCCGGGGCTGTACGTGAACTGCGGCTGGGGCACCGGCGGGTTCAAGGCCACACCGGGTTCCGCCCATGTGTTTGCCTGGACCATCGCGCGCGATGAGCCGCACCCGATCAACGCGCCGTTCACCCTGGAGCGCTTCCGCGACGGCTACCTCATCGACGAGGCGGCCGCGGCCGCGGTGGCGCACTGATCATTATGCTGCTGATCGAGTGCCCCTATTGCGGTGAGCGTCCCGAGCCGGAGTTCGTGTACGGCGGGCAGGCACATATTGCGCGCCCACAGGCAAGCGCCGAGCTTTCGGCGCAGGACTGGGCGGACTACCTGTACCGTCGCGCCAACACCCGCGGTGTGCACGCCGAGCGCTGGCGTCACACGCACGGCTGCGGCCGGTTCTTCAACGCGCTGCGCGACACGACCACCGACCATTTCCTCGCCACCTACAAGGTGGGCGAGGTGCGGCGGTGAACGAGGGCCTGCGCACCCGCGAGGGCGGGCGTATCGAGCGCTCGCGCGTTCTGCGTTTCAGCTTCGACGGGCGCGCCTACACGGGTGTTGCCGGGGACACGCTCGCCTCGGCGCTGCTCGCCAGCGGCGTGCACCTCATGGGCCGCTCGTTCAAGTACCACCGCCCGCGTGGTGTGCTCGCCTGCGGCGCCGAAGAGCCCAACGCGCTGGTGGCCGTGCGCCGCGACGCCGCGCGCTACACGCCCAACCTGCGCGCCACCCAGGTCGAGCTCTACGAGGGACTCGAAGCGCACAGTCAGAATCGCTGGCCGAGCCTTGCCTTCGACGTAGGCGCTGTCAACGATCTGCTCGCCCCGTTCATCCCGGCCGGGTTTTACTACAAGACCTTCATGTGGCCACGGCGCGCGTGGCAGTCGCTCTACGAGCCGCGCATTCGCGCCGCCGCCGGCCTCGGACACTCTCCCACCGAGGCAGACCCCGACCGGTACGCCTCGCGCTACGCCCACTGCGACGTGCTCGTCGCGGGCGCGGGCCCCGCCGGACTCGCGGCCGCGGCGGCCGCGGCGGCGAGCGGCGCACGCGTCGTGCTGTGCGATGAGCAGAACGAGTTCGGTGGCTCGCTGCTTGCGGATGACCCGCGCCAGGCCTTAGGCATCGAGGGCCGCCCCGCCCCGCAGTGGCTGAAGGAGACCCTGGCCGCTCTGGGTTCCAACGCGCGCGTCACGCTGCTGCCGCGCACCACCGCGTTCGGTTACTTTCCGCACAATCTCCTGGGACTGAACGAGCGCCTGACCGACCACCTCCCCGACCCGCACCCGGATGTGCCGCGCGAACGCCAATGGCAGGTGCGCGCCCGCGAAGTAGTGCTCGCCACCGGCGCCATCGAGCGCCCGCTGGTGTTTCCGGGTAACGACCGGCCGGGAATCATGCTGGCCGGCGCGGCGCGCACCTGGCTCAACCGTTATGGCGTTCTGCCGGGCACGCGCGCCGTAGTGGTCACGGCATGTGACGAGGCGTACGCGGCGGCGCTCGAGCTGCAGGAGGCGGGAGTGTTCATCGCCAGCATCGCGGACGTGCGTGCCCCGGATGACGGCCCGTGGGCTGCGAAGGCGCGCGCCGCGGGCATTCCGGTGCTGGCACGGGCGATCGTGCTCGGCACCGGTGGACGACGCCGCGTGAACTCGATCCGGCTCGCCCAGCTTGAGGCCGGTGAGCCGGGCGCCCAGACACAGCCGTGCGACCTCGTCCTCATGTGCGGCGGCTTCACACCGAGCGTGCACCTGTTCTCGCAGTCGCGCGGCAAGCTCCTGTGGGATGAGGGGCTGCAGGCGTTCCTTCCGGGCACGCCGGCCGAGCGGGCACGCTGCGCCGGGGCCTGTCGCGGTGTGTTGGAGCTCGGCGCCGCGCTCGCGGATGGCGCCGCCGCCGGCGCTGCCGCCGCGCGCGAGGCCACATCTCCCGCGCGCACCGGCGTGCGCCCGTCAAGTGTCCTCACCATACCCGCCGCCGCCACCGTGCCGCCTGCAGCCGGCGGCGGCACGGGCTTCGCCGGCGCCCTGCCCCAGCCTGCCGGTGCCCGCGCGCGGGCGTTCGTCGACTGGCAGAACGATGTGACCACCAGGGACCTGGCGCTCGCGATGCGCGAGGGATTCCGCTCGATCGAGCACATCAAGCGCTACACCACCGCAGGCATGGCGACGGACCAGGGCAAAACCTCCAACCTGAATGCGCTCGGCATCGTGTCGCGCACCCTCGGCAAAGCCATTCCGGAAGTGGGACTGACGACCTTCCGCATGCCCTACACGCCCGTGACCTTCGGCAGCTTCGCAGGTCCGTCGCGCGGGGACCTGTTCGACCCGGTGCGCACCACGCCGATGCATGCGTGGGCTCGCGCGCGCGGTGCGGTGTTCGAAGATGTGGGCCTGTGGAAGCGCGCGCGCTACTTTCCGCGCGGCACCGAGAACATGCACGCGGCGGTAGGGCGCGAGTGCCTCGCGGTGCGCGACGCCTGCGGCATTTTCGACGCCTCCACGCTCGGCAAGATCGAAGTGGTCGGCAGGGACGCGGTGACGTTCATGAACCGCCTGTATGTCAATGCCTGGACGAGCCTCGCCGTCGGCCGCTGCCGCTATGGGCTGCTGCTGCGCGATGACGGCTTCGTCTACGACGATGGCGTGGTGGCGCGCGTGGGTGAGAACTGCTTTCACGTCACGACGACCACCGGCGGCGCCCCGAGGGTGCTCGCGATGATGGAGGACTACCTGCAGACCGAATGGCCGGACCTGAAGGTATGGCTCACCTCGACCACCGAACAGTGGGCGGTGATCGCGGTGCAGGGGCCGAACGCGCGTGCGCTGCTCGCCGCGCTCGTGGACATCGATATCGCAGCGGCCGCCCTGCCGCACATGAGTGTCGCGCTGGGGCACATCTGCGCAGTGCCCATGCGGCTGTTCCGCGTCAGTTTCACCGGGGAGCTCGGCTTTGAGATCAACGTCCCGGCGGACTTCGGAGCGGCGGTGTGGGAAGCCATCTGGGACGCCGGCCAGGGCCACGGCATCACGCCCTACGGCACCGAGACCATGCACGTGCTGCGCGCCGAGAAGGGTTACATCATCGTCGGCCAGGACACCGACGGCACGGTCACCCCGGATGATGCGGGCCTGGGCTGGGCGATCGGCAAGAACAAGCCGGACTTCGTCGGCAAACGCTCGCTCGAGCGGCCGGCCATGACCTCGCCGCAGCGGCGGCAGCTCGTGGGCCTGCTCACCACCGACCCGCAGACGGTGCTGGAAGAAGGGAGTCAGGTCATGGGGCAAGCGGGCGCGCGGGCGCCGGCGCGCGCGCTGGGACACATCACATCTTCCTACCACAGCTCCGTCCTCGGCCGCTCCATCGCCATGGGGCTGGTCGCGGGCGGGCGGGCCCGCCTGGGCCAGACCCTGTACGTTCCCGTTCCCGGGGGCGATGTGCCGGTCCAGGTCGCGTCCCCGGTGTTCTACGACCGGGAAGGCAGGCGCCTGCATGCGTGATCTCAGGGCTGCCCGCAGTCTGCCGCTGGTCAGCGCGAGCGCCGCACTGCGCGCGCTCGCGCCCGCGACGCGCTATGTCCTGCGCGGCGGCTCCGATGCCCGGGCGGCGGCCGAGAGCGCGCTTAGGTTTGGTATCCCGGCCACTGCCTGCCGGGCGACGGTCGAGGGGGATCGGGCGGCGCTGTGGCTGGGGCCTGATGAGTGGCTGCTGATCGCGCCGCAGCCGCCGCCTTGCGGATTCGCCGCGGGGCTGGCTGAGGCGCTCGAGGGGCTGGCGCATTCGCTCGTGGATGTGAGCCACCGTCAGAGCGCGCTCGCGGTGAGCGGCCCGCAGGCCACGACACTGCTCGCCGCCGGCTGCCCGCTGGATCTGGATGCGAGCGCCTTCCCGGTGGGCATGTGCACGCGCACCAGGCTGGCGAAGGCCGAGATCGTGCTGTGGCGCACCGACCCGCAGGTGTTCCGCGTCGAGGTGTGGCGCTCCTTCGTCGCTTATGTATCGCAGTTTCTCGGCGAAGCTGCGCGCGGGATCATTTAAGGCAAGGCACTGTCGCAAATGGGGCCGCGCTTCCATCGCCGCCCCTGGAGAATAGCTTCGTGAAGACGCATGTTCGGGTCCTGGTCATCGGCGGCGGCGTGGTCGGGGTGAGCACGCTCTATCACCTGACGAGAAAAGGCTGGACGGATGTCGCGCTGATCGAGCGCAGCGAGCTCACCGCGGGCTCCACCTGGCACGCCGCGGGTCTGCTGCCGCTGTTCAACATGAGCTACACCGTCGGGCAGCTGCACAAGTACTCGGTCGATCTGTACAAGCGCTTGCCCGCGGAGACCGGCCAGGACGTGAGCTTTCACGTCACCGGCAATCTGCGCCTCGCGACCTGCAAGGAGCGCATGGACGAGTACCAGAAATATTGCGGCACCGCCAACACCATCGGCGTGCCCTTCGAAGTCATCAGTCCCGCGCGGGTCAGGGAGCTGTGGCCGCTCATCGAGCTCGGCGGCAGCGCCGACACCCCCGCCATCATCGGCGCGCTCTACCACCCGCACGACGGCCACATCGCGCCCGCCGATCTCACCATGGCACTGCGCAAGGGTGCGCGCAGCGCCGGCGCTGAGATCTACGAGCACACCGAGGCGCTCGGCATCGAGCGCACTGCGAGCGGCGAGTGGCAGGTGCGCACCAGCCAAGGCGATATCACCGCGGAGCACCTGGTGTTGGCGACCGGTAACTACGCCCGCCAGACCGGACGGCTGCTGGGTCTGAACGTGCCGGCGATCCCGGTCGAGCACCAGTACATCGTCTACGACGAGTCGGCGGAGCTGAAGGCGTATCGCCAGGGCGGCGGGCGCGAGCTCGCCGTGCTGCGCGAGTCCGACAAGTCCTACTACCTGCGCGAGGAGCGCCTGGGCTGGATCCTGGGTCCTTACGAAAAGGGTGCGCCGGCGCGCTTTGCAGACGGCGTGCCCGACTGGTTCGGGCGCAGTCTCTTTCCGGGCGATCTCGATCGCCTCGTGCCGCACGTCGAGGCGGCCACGCGCCGGGTGCCGGCGCTCGAGAACTGTGGCATCAAGGACGTCGTCAACGGACCGATCTCCTACACGCCCGACGGCAGCCCGCTCATCGGACCGGCCTGGGGCCTGCGCAACGTATGGCTCAACGAGGGCCACAGCTTCGGCATCACCGCCGCCGGCGGCTCCGGCTGGCAGCTCGCTGAGTGGATCGTCGAGGACGAACCGGGGATCGACATGCTGGCGGTGGATCCGCGCCGCTTCGGCGCGTACACCAGCAAGCGGTACGTCGTCAAAAAGAACGAAGAAACCTACCGCAACGTGTTCATCATCCACTTCCCGGATGAGGAGCGCCCCGACGCACGGCCCGCGAAGACGAGTCCGGTGTACGCGCTGGTCGACGCCAAGGGCGCGGTGTGGGGACAGCGCTATGGCTGGGAGCGCGCCAACTGGTTCGCGCCGCCGGGGGTGGAGCGCACCGATCGCTGGAGTTTCCGGCGCAGCAACTACTTCGAGCACGTGGGCAACGAAGCACGCCTCATGCGCGAGGGCGTGGGCATCATCGATCTCACCCCGTTCACCAAGCACGAGGTGACCGGAGCGGCGGCGGAGAGCTGGCTCGATGGGCTGGTCGCCAACAAGGTCCCGGCGAAGATCGGGCGCATGGCGCTGTGTCATGCGCTCACGCGCCGCGGCGGCATTCGTTCCGAGTTCACCGTCACCAAGATCGCCGCGCAGCACTACTACGTGGTGAGCGCCGGCGCGGCGGAGCGTTACGACAGCGACTATCTCTTCAAGTCACTGCCGCGGGACGGCTCGGTCGGGCTTCGCAACATCACCAACACCCGCGGCTGCTTCGTGCTCGCGGGACCGAAGTCGCGCGAGGTGCTTGCGCAGCTGACTGACACACCGCTCGACAACGCGTCGTTCCCGTGGCTGACGGCGCAGACCGTCGAAGCGGGACTGGCGGTCGAGGTGTATGCGCTGCGCGTCAACTTCGTCGGCGCCTTGGGGTGGGAGCTGCACTTCCCCATCGAATACGCGCATCACCTGTTCGATGCGCTGTTTGAGGCCGGCAAGGCTCACGGCATCGGCATGGTGGGCATGCGCGCCATGGAATCGCTGCGCCTGGAGAAGTCCTACCGCATGTGGGGCAGCGACATGACGCCCGACTACACACCCTTCGAGGCGGGACTCGACCGATTCGTGCGCATGAACAAGGGACCGTTCATCGGCAGGGAGGCGCTCGAGAAGCAGCTGGCCCTTGGGGTGCCCAACCGCTTCGTGACGCTCGAGGTGCACGGCGTAACCGACGCCGATCCGCTGGGCAACGAGCCGCTGTTCGAGCCTGGCGGCCGCGTGATCGGACGCGCGACCTCCGGCTACTACGGACACTGTTTGAGGAAGAGTCTTGCGATCGGCTACACCAGGGCCGAGTTCGCCCAGCCAGGCACGCAGCTTGCGATCGAGATCCTGGGTGAGCGCAAGCAGGCGACGGTCCTGCGCGAGTCGCCCTACGACCCCGACAACCTTGATCTGCGGGCCTGAGAGACACACCGCTTAGCCGGCGCGTCAAAATCCCCGCATCATGAAATCGACCGCGGCCTGGATCGCCCACCACTGCTCCGCCACGCTGCCGGCGTGCACGCCGAGATCCGCCCGCGCAATCCCCGCGATTTGCGGGGTCATCAGCATGTAGCTCGCACCTTCGAAAGTGAGGATCGGCGTCAGGTAGGTCAGCGGATACTCTGTGAGCTCGACCGCCCGGGTGAGCGGGATCACAACCCGCGTGCGCAGATCCTCGAACAGGTCCGGCTGCACGTCTACCAGAAACGGAAACGCCGACCTGGTTCGCGAATTCTCGTTCCGATACACCGCGAACTGAGGCACTCTAGAAGCTCCGCGCACCCTCGACGCTGCCCGCGCCCGCGGAAAACGTCCCGTGCTTCTCGCACTGCTCGTTATAGGCCGCGATCGCCCCCGCGTGCTGCTCGCGCCACTGCCGGCGCTTCAAACGCGCCAGCTCTTCCGTCAGCGCGCGCTCGAGCGTTGCGGAAAGATTGACGCCGGCCTCACGCGCCGCCTCGAGCAGCTCGCTCCTGAGGCTGACGTTGGTAGCGCGCTTGGCGCCCGGTGTGCCGCGCGGTGAGATGGCAAATCCTCGTGAGTTGCGGCTTATCCGGGGAGCTGCGCGCAGTATAGACGCGCCGTGAGGTATGCGCACGAGTGATGCGCATTCCTGATGCGCATCCACGTGTTTGAGGCCCGCCTGCGTGCGGCCAGGCTGCCGGGTGGGCCGACCCGAGCTCCGGCGGCCGCCGCCGGTCCTGGGTGGCCCTTATCGCCTGTCGCAATCAGGCAAGAAGGGCGTAAAATCTGGCATGTGCCACTCCCCCGGAGCAAGTTCGCGTTTCTGACCCTGCCGCGGTACTCGATGATCGCGCTGTCGACCGCGGTCGAGCCGCTGCGGATGGCGAACAAGCTCACCGGCGAGTCGGTGTATGACTGGTCGATCGTGAGCCTCGACGGGCAACCGACGCCGGCCAGCAACGGCCTGCAGCTCGCCCCGACTGTGTCGCTCGAGCAGGTGGGACCCGTCGACATCCTGTTCGTCTGCGGCGGGGTCGGGGTGCAGGAGGCCGTGTCGCCGAAGATTCTGACGGCCCTGAGGCGCCTTGCAGAGCGGCGCGTGCCGCTCGGCGCGCTGTGCACCGGGGGGTATGCGCTGGCGAAGGCGGGACTGCTGGATAAGTACCGCGCCACCATCCACTGGGAGAACCTCTCGGCGTTACGCGAGGAGTTCCCACGAATCCACCTGAGCGATCAGCTGTTCACCATCGACCGCGATCGTTTCACCTGCTCGGGCGGAGTGGCGCCGCTGGATCTCATGCTGCACCTGGTGGAGTCGAAGCTCGGTGCGCGCGTTTCGCAGCTCATTTCCGAGCAGTTCATCGTGGATCGGGTGCGCAACGACCGCGACCGGCAGTACGTGCCGTTGCGCGCCCAGATCGGTGTGAGCCACGAAAGCCTGATCAAGGTGGCGCAGCTCATGGAAGAGAACATCGAGAAGCCCCTGTCACTCGATGAGATCGCCTCCGCCACCGGACTGTCGCGGCGCCAGATCGAGCGCCTGTTCAAGCGCCATCTGAACTGCGTGCCCAAGCGCTACTACCTGCAGATGCGCCTGCGCCGCGCGCGCGAGCTGTTGCTACAGACCTCGATGCCGATCATCGATATCACCACCGCCTGCGGCTTCCAGTCGCCGCCGCATTTCTCGCGCTGCTACCGTGCGCAGTTCGGCTGCCCGCCGAGCACGGAACGCCAGACCCGCCAGGGTAAGCCGGGCGCGCTGGCGCGCCCCCAGGGCGAGAGCGCTGAACCAGGCCCGGCGCCGCTCTTGCCTTAATGCACCGCGGTGCACTTGCGGTGTCGTTGGCGGACACGCGGCGGTCGCGAAGTAGCCATTGCCCCCGACACCCTCCCCTTACCATGTAAAGCGCGCACACCCGCTAGACCCCTGTCGCGCATGGAGATTTCGACAATGGCAGAGCAAGCCGACGCCGAATTCAAACTAAGCGATCTCAACGATCAGGAGCTCACCGAGCAGGTCCACGATGACCTCTACAATGGCCTCAGGGTCGAGGTCGAAGAAGCCACGCGCATCTTCCTGAAGCGGGGCTGGAACGCCGAGAAGGTGTTGAACGACGCGCTGGTCGAAGGCATGCGCATTGTTGGTATCGACTTCCGCGACGGCATCCTGTTCGTGCCCGAAGTGCTGCTCGCCGCGAACTCCATGAAGGGCGGCATGGAGATCCTGCGTCCGCTGCTGGCCGAGACCGGCGTGCCGCCCATTGGCAAGATCGTGATCGGCACCGTCAAGGGCGACATCCACGACATCGGCAAGAATCTGGTGTCGATGATGCTCGAGGGCGCGGGCTTTGAGGTCGTCGATCTCGGTATCAACAACCCGGTCGAGAAATATCTCGCGGCGCTGGAGCAGCACAAGCCGGACATCCTCGGCATGTCCGCGCTGCTCACCACCACCATGCCGTACATGAAAGTCGTGATCGACACCATGCGGGAAAAGGGTATCCGCAAGGACTACATCGTGCTGGTCGGCGGCGCCCCGCTGAATGAGGAATTCGGTAAAGCGGTCGGCGCCGACGCGTACTGCCGCGATGCCGCGATCGCGGTCGAGACGGCCAAGACTCTGCTCGCGGCGCGGCGCGCAAACCGCGCGGCCTGATGGCGCACGAGACTCTCATGCACAAGCGCCCGGGCACGTTGCTCATCGCCTGCGGGGCTCTCGCCCGCGAGATCGCAGCGCTCAGGCGCGCAAATGGCTGGACGACACTCGATGTGCGCTGCCTGCCTGCGCAGCTGCACAATCGGCCCGAACGCATTGCGCCAGCGGTGCGCGCCGAGATCCAGGCGAACCGCGCGCACTACGAGAACATGTTCGTGGTGTACGGTGACTGCGGCACCCGTGGAGAGCTCGATGCGGTGCTGAAGGAAGAAGGCGTCGAGCGGCTGCCGGGCGCGCACTGCTACGAGTTCCTGGCAACACCGCAGGTGTTTGCGCAGCTCTCCGAGGCCGAGCCCGGCACGTTCTATCTGACGGACTTTCTGTTGCGGCACTACGAGCGCCTGGTTGTGCGGCCCCTCGGGCTCGACCGCCACCCTGAGCTCGCGGGCGAGTACTTCCGCCACTACAAGAAGCTGGTGTATCTCGCGCAGACCGATCGTGCGGAAGCCATCGCGCAGGCGCGGCAGATCGCGGACTCCCTCGGTTTCTGCTTCGAGTACCGCTACACGGGTTACGGGGAGCTGGGAGAGCGCCTGCACACCCTGGCATGGCAAGCCTGAGCATCATCTCCTGGCGCGACATCCCCGCCCAGGTCGTCGTCAGACGCGGTCGCGAGACCGCCAAAGCGCAGCTGTCGGCGCGCTTCCAGGAAGCGGTGGATCGCGCCGCCATGCGCGCCGGCCGGGGCAGCTCGGATGCCTATCTCGCCGACTGGAAGCGCAGCGAGGCGCGGCCCTGCGGTGACGACATCCACGCGGAGGCGGCGGCGGAGGCCGCGCGGATCGAAGCGCGCTTCAGCGACGAGCAGCTCGAGGAGCTGATCCGGGCGAAGGGCCTTGTGGTGAGTTCTTAGATGTACGCGGTCAGACAGTGGTCGGTGCGTCACGCCCGCGGGCTGAATACCTTCTACCGGGGCTTCGAATCCGTGCTCGTGGCACTGCATCCGTTGTGGAAGCGGCTCGGCTATCAACGGCTCGAGCGGCCGGTCGCCGCCGTGGAGCGCTCGGTGAAGGGGCTGCTGTTCGACTGCCGGATGTGCGGTCAATGCATCCTGAGCTCCACGGGCATGTCGTGCCCGATGAACTGTCCGAAGAACCTGCGCAATGGCCCCTGCGGCGGCGTGCGCGCCAACGGTCACTGCGAGGTGCGCCCGGAGATGAAGTGCGTGTGGACTGAGGCGGTGGCCGGCAGTGCGCGGATCCCCGGCGGAATGGACGCCCTGCGGCAGGTGCAGGTCGCCGTGGACCGGCGCCTGCAGGGCAGGTCTTCCTGGCTGCGGGTGGTGCGCCAGCGCGTGGGAGAGATCTGAAGTGATTTTCGAAGACGAACCGGTTCCGGGCTATCCGCTGCCCATTCTCCCGGGGCACACCTCTCCGGGACGCCTCGAGCGGGTGTTGCGCGCCGGGCAGTTCGCGGTCACCACCGAGCTCGCGCCGCCCGACTCGGCGGATCCTGAGGACGTCTACCGGCGCGCCCGCATTTTCGACGGCCAGGTGGACGCTATCAACGCCACCGACGGCAGTGGCGCCAACTGCCACATGTCGAGTCTCGCTGTGTGCGCGCTCCTCACCCGGGTGGGCTACGCACCGGTGATGCAGATCTCCTGCCGCGACAAGAACCGCATCGCCATCCAGGGCGACATCCTGGGAGGCGCGGCCATGGGAGTCTGCAACCTGCTGTGCCTGACGGGCGATGGCGTGCAGGCCGGTGACCATCCGCAGGCCCTGCCGGTGTTTGATCTGGACTCGATGACGCTGCTCGAAACCGCGCGCACGCTGCGCGATGAGCATCATTTCCTGAGCGGCCGCAAGATCAGCTACGCACCGCGGGTGTTGCTCGGCGCGGCTGAGAACCCGTTCGCGAAGCCCTTCGAGTGGCGCGCGCAGCGCCTGGCGAAGAAGGTCGCCGCCGGCGCGCAGTTCATCCAGACGCAGTTCTGCTACGACCTGCTGCTGCTCAGGGCCTTCATGCGCCAGGTGGAAGAGCTGGGCCTGCTCGACAAGGTCTTCATACTCGTGGGAGTGGGACCGCTGCGCTCCGCCAAGTCGGCCGAGTGGATCCGCACTCACGTCCCCGGCGTGCACATTCCGGATGAGATCATCAAGCGCCTGGCGGGCGCGAGCGACGGTGCACTCGAGGGCCGCAGACTGTGCATCGATCTCATCCAGGAGATCCGCACCGTCAAGGGCGTGCACGGCGTGCACGTCATGGCTTACCGCCAGGAAGAGACCGTGGCGGAAATCATCGAGCGCTCCGGGGTGTTGGGCGGCCGCGTGCCGTGGTACCCCGGGCGCGACCCGCAGGCGAATACCAACAGGATGGCCTCATGACCGACACTGTCATCAGTTCCGCAACCCGTGAGGTCGTGCTCGGCCTCGAGCGTCCCTTCGTCATGATCGGCGAGCGCATCAACCCGACGGGGCGCAAGATCCTCGCCGCGGAGATGGCCGCCGGTAATTTCAGCCGTGTCGAGGCCGACGCCCTGGCGCAGGTGGCGGCCGGCGCGCACATGCTGGACGTCAACGCCGGCATCCCGCTCGCCGATGAGCCGGCGATCCTCGCCAGGGCGGTGCAGCTGGTGCAGTCGATCACGGATGTGCCGCTGTCGATCGACTCATCCATCGTCAAGGCGCTGGAAGCGGGACTGGCCGTCTACAAGGGCAAGCCGCTGGTCAACTCGGTCACCGGTGAGGAGGAGCGGCTCGAGTCGGTGCTGCCGCTGGTGAAGAAGTACGGCGCCGCGGTGGTGGCGATTTCCAACGACGAGACCGGAATCTCGGAGAATCCCGACGTTCGCTTCGAGGTCGCGAAGAAGATCGTGCATCGCGCCGCCGATTACGGCATTCCGGCGAGCGACATCGTGGTCGACCCGCTGGTCATGCCGATCGGCGCCATCAACCAGGCGGGCGTGCAGGTCATGCACCTGCTGCGCCGGCTCAAGAACGAACTGCGGGTGAATACCACCTGCGGCGCATCCAACGTGAGCTTTGGCCTGCCGGCGCGCGAAGGCATCAGTGCAACCTTTCTCACCATGGCGATCGGCGCGGGACTCACCTCCGCGATCATGAACCCGATGCACCTCGAGATCGTCAGGGCGTGCATGGCGGCGGACGTCATGATGGGTCACGATCCGGATTGCGCGCGCTGGATCCGCCGTTTCCGCGAAGCGCCGCTGCTGCAGGCCTCGGGTGCGGCCGCCGCGGCCGGGCCCGCCGAGGGCACGGCACGCGGGCGACGCGAAGGCGGGCACCGGAGGCGCGTCCAGAGTCCTTCATGAGCGACAAGGACCCGTTAGTCGTCTTTACGCCGTCCGGCAAGCGCGGCCGCTTCCCGCTCGGCACACCACTCCTGCAGGCCGCCCGGAGCCTGGGCGTCGACGTCGACTCGGTGTGCGGCGGGCGCGCGCTGTGCGGGCGCTGCCAGGTGCTGGTGATGGAGGGTGAGTTTCCCAAGCACGGCGTGAGCTCGCGGGCCGCCAATCTCTCCCCCCTGAGCGCGGCCGAGCAGAGCTTCTCCCGGCGGCGCCCGCTGCCGGCGGGTCACCGGCTGTCCTGCTCCGCCCAGATCCAGGGCAACCTGGTCGTCGACGTGCCTGCCAGCAGCCAGGTGCACCGCCAGGTGGTGCGCAAGGCGGTGGAGGCGCACCCGATCACACTCGATCCCGTCGTGCATCTTCATTACGTCGAGGTGCGCGAGCCCGACATGCATGACCCGTCGGGTGATCTGCAGCGACTGCTCGAGGCGCTGCACCGCGAGTGGGAATTCGGCCCGCTGCGCTGCGACCTTGCGGTGCTGCAGACTCTGCAGGCAGCGCTGCGCAAGGGCCAATGGAAAGTCACCGTCGCGGTGCATTCGGGTTCGCAACTGATCGGCGTCTGGCCGGGATTTCACGATTCTGTCTACGGGCTGGCGGTGGACGTGGGCTCGACCACCATCGCCGCCCATCTGTGTAATCTCGAGACTGGCGAGGTGGTCGCTTCCAGCGGCGCGATGAATCCCCAGATCCGCTTTGGCGAGGACCTCATGAGCCGGGTGTCCTACTCGATGATGCACCCCGGCGGGGCGCAGCAGATGACCGAGGCCGTACGCGCTGCGCTCAACATGCTCGCCGCCGAGGTAGCACGCGAGGCGAAGGTGTCGGTGTCAGACATTCTCGAGCTGACCATGGTCGGCAACCCGATCATGCATCACCTGCTGCTCGGCATCGATCCGGTGGAACTGGGCGGTGCGCCCTTTGCGCTCGCGACCGATTCCCCGCTCGACCTGCGCGCCGCCGAGCTTGGGCTCACATTGCATCCGGGTGCGCGGGTTTACACGCTGCCGTGCATCGCGGGTCACGTGGGCGCGGATGCCGCCGCCATGATCCTCGCAGAGCGTCCTGACCTTTCCGAGAAGCTCACGCTGCTGGTGGACGTGGGCACCAATGCCGAAATCGTCCTCGGCAATCGCGATCGGCTGCTCGCCTGCTCGAGCCCGACCGGACCCGCCTTCGAGGGTGCGCAGATCAGCTGTGGTCAGCGCGCGGCTCCGGGGGCCATCGAGCGCATCCGCATCGACCCCGGGACGCTCGAGGCGAAGTTCAAAGTCATAGGCTCCGACCTGTGGTCGGATGAGCCCGGGTTCAACGAGGCCGTGGCCCGCACCGGGGTGACCGGCATCTGTGGTTCGGGAATCATCGAGGTCATCGCGGAAATGTACCTCGCCGGCATCATCAGCCAGGACGGGGTCGTGGATGGTGAACTCGCAGCACGCAGCGACCGCATCGTGCAGACGGGACGCACCTTTGCCTACACGATGCATCGGGCCGCAGTGCCGCTGCAGATCACCCAGAACGACGTGCGCGCGATTCAGCTCGCTAAGGCGGCGCTGCACGCAGGCGTCAGGCTGCTGATGGATCATATGCGCGTGGATCACGTCGACCGGATCCGCCTCGCCGGTGCGTTCGGCAATCATATCGACGTCAAATACGCGACGATCCTCGGGATGATTCCCGACTGCGAGCTCTCGCAGGTGTCATCTGCCGGCAACGCCGCGGGCACCGGCGCACGCATCGCGCTGCTCGATAAGGCCTCGCGCAAGACCGTCGAGGAGTTGGTGCAGCGCGTGGAAAAGATCGAGACCGCAATCGAGCCGAAATTCCAGGCTCATTTCGTGGCAGCGATGGGTATTCCGCACTCGAGCGAACCATATCAGCATCTGCGGCGGGTGGTGCAGCTGCCGGCCCCGAAGGTCGCCGCGCCACGTGAGCGCGCGCGCCGCCCGCGTGCGGGCGCGTGACGCACGACCAGGCCTATCGCTTTCGGGGCCAGACCGTTCGCTACTCGGTCAGGGGCTCCGGTCCCGCGCTCGTATTCATACACGGCACACCGTTTTCCTCGCGTGTGTGGCACCGCGTCGCTCCGCACTTCGTCGACACACATACCGTTTACTGTTTCGACCTGCTGGGCTACGGGGAATCTGAGAAGGCCGAAAACCAGGACGTTTCGCTCGGGACACAGAACGTCGTACTCAGCGAATTGCTCCAACATTGGGGACTCAAGAAGCCCGATGTCGTCGCACACGATTTTGGCGGCGCCACAGCGCTGCGTACGCATCTGCTGAACGGCCGGGACTACCGCAGCCTCACGCTGATTGACCCGGTGGCGCTGTCGCCGTGGGGTTCGCCCTTCATCGAGCATGTGCGCCGGCACGAGGCTGCATTTCGGGGCCTCCCCCCATACATTCATGAGGCGATCGTGCCGGTCTACATCCGGGGCGCCATCCGGCGCGTCATCCCGGACGAGGAATTGGCGCCGTACGTGGCTCCATGGCTGGGCGAGGTGGGGCAGTCAGCGTTTTATCGCCAGATCGCACAGATGGACCAGAAATACACAGATGAAGTCGCACCTCGTTACAACCAGTTGCGCTGTCCCACGTTGATCTTATGGGGAGAGCAGGATCGCTGGATCCCGATTGAGCGAGGCCGGCAGCTACAGCGGACAATCCCCGCAGCGCTATTTCGCGCGATACCGGACGCCGGACATCTGGTTCAGGAGGATGCCCCCGAGGCAGTCGTGGCGGCCCTGCTCGGCTTTCTCAGCCACGCAGGCTAGACGTTGGAGTCCGGGAACGACGCCTTGCGCCGCTTGATGTAGGCGAGCAGCGCTTCGTCCACCGCCGGATCGAGCGCCGGCGCTTCATACTGCTCGAGCTGGCGCTTCCACAAGGCGTTGGCGCGCTGCGCCATGTCCTTGGAACCTTCCGCTTGCCACTGCTCGACGCTGTTGTTGTCAGCCAGCGGCGAGCGGTAGAACGCCGTCTGGAAGTTCGCCTGCGTGTGCGCGCAGCCGAGGAAGTGCTTGCCGGGACCGACTTCACGGATGGCATCGAGCGCCTGGCCGTTGTCGGACAGGTCGACGCCGGCGAGCAGCGTATGCATCATGCCCGCCTGGTCGGTGTCCATGACGAACTTCTCGTAGCCCATCGAGAGCCCGCCCTCGAGCCACCCGGCGGTGTGCAGTACGAAGTTGACGCCGCCCAGGCAGGTCGGGATCAGGGTGTTGGCCGACTCATAGGCCGCCTGCGCGTCCGGGATCTTCGAGGCGCACAGCGCCCCGCCGGAGCGGAACGGGACTTCCAGCCGCCGCGCCAGCGCCGCCATGGTGTACAGGACCAGCGCCGGTTCGGGCGTACCGAAGGTGGGCGCGCCGGACTGCATCGAGAGTGAGGACGCGAAACTGCCGAGCACCACCGGCGCGCCCGGATTCACCAGCTGTGCCAGCGCCATGCCGGCGAGCGCCTCGGCGAGCGTCTGGGCCACGGTTCCCGCCACCGTCACGGGCGACATGGCGCCGGCGAGAATGAACGGCGTGACGATGGTCGCCTGGTTCGCCCGCGCGTAGGTCTTCAACGCCCCCAGCATGGTCGCATCCCAGGTGAGCGGCGAGTTGGCGTTGATGAGACTGATGATGCAGGTGCGCGGCTTGCCGGTCACGGGATCGGTGTAGGCGTCTCCGAACAGGATCTTGGTCATCTCGACGGTGTCGCGCGCCCGGTCCGGATGGGTGACCGAGCCCATGTACGGCTTGTCGCTGTACTTCATGTGGCTGTACACCATGTCGAAGTGCCGCTTGTTCACTGGCAGGTCGACCGGCTCGCAGATGGTGCCGCCGGAGTGATGCAGTGAGGTCGCCATGTAGGCGAGCTTCACGAAATTGCGGAAGTCCTCGATCCGGGCGTAGCGCCGGCCCTCGTCGAGATTGCGCACGAACGGCGATCCGTAGGCGGGCGCGAACACCGTGCGATCGCCGCCGATCACCACACTGCGCGCGGGATTGCGCGCGTACTGGGTGAATTCCTGGGGCGCCGAGCGCCGCACGATGCTGCGGCACATGCCGCGCGGAAAGCGCACCCGCTCGCCCTGGACGTCTGCGCCCGCGTCCTTCCAGATCTTGAGCGACTCCGGATCGTCGCGGAAGTCGATGCCGATCTCTTCAAGGATCGTGTCGGCGTTGTGCTCGAGCAGTTCGAGCCCCTCGCTCCCCAGCACTTCGTAATACGGGATCTTGCGGGTGATGTACGGTACGAAGGCTTGGCTGCGCGCGGTACGCGCCGCGATCTTGGCATCACGGCCGCTGGGACGGCGGGATCGCCCGGAAACTGGCTGCTGCGGCTCGTCCATAGGGATGTCCTGCGGGCTGAAGCCCCATTATGGTCACGCCCCAGCGCGGGAACTGATCGATTTGCGGCATGAACTTCTCCGCCAGCGCCAACCGGGCGCTCCCCTCAGCGCTTTCCGACCACCGGCAGATCGATGAAACTCGACGCGCCCCCGCTATGGAAGACCCGCTGCGTGGCCTTGCGGTAGTCGCCGGGCCTGGCGAAGAAAATGTTCGCTACGTAGGTCTGTGGGTTGCGGTCGTAGAGCGGGAACCAGCTCGACTGGATCTGCACCATGAGTCGGTGGCCCGGCAGAAACACATGGTTCACGTGCGGCAGTGCGAACCGGTAACGCTCCACCTTGCCCGGCGCAATGGGGCTGGGACGGACCAGACTCTCGCGGTAGCGTCCGCGGAAGATGTCCATGCCGACGGGAAGCTGGTAGCCGCCCAGCGGCGGATCGGACGGCATCTCCTCGGGGTACACGTCGATGAGCTTCACGACCCAGTCGCTGTCCGAGCCGCTGGTCGAGGCAAACAGATTGACCACCGGCGCGCCGCCAATGTGCAACGGAGCCGTCAGCACCTCGGACAGGTAAGTCAGGACATCGGTGCGATCGGCTACCGAGCGCTGATCCGTCACCAGCCAGCGCTGCCAGGCGGGCGTGTCCCGAAAGTGTACCGGCCGCGGGATGTACGGGACCGGCTTTGCGGGATCGGACACGTACTCATCGAACGGCGCGGCGTTCCGGGCCGGTGCGCCAAATCCGAGGCCAAAACCCGGCTCGAGATACAGGTGCTGCGGCGTCGAGTCACAACCTGACTCACACGACAGCGGCCAGCGAGCCAGGCGCCGCCACACGTTGGTTCCGGTCTCGAACACGAACGCCGCGGGCGTGTCGGCCTTCGGTGCACCGTCCTTCAGATGCTCATCGAGAAACGGCTGCATCACCTCGCGCCGGAATTGCAGCGCCGTGTTGCCCTCGAATTTCAGCGGACCCAGGGCGGTGCCGTCGTAGTTGACGCCGCTGTGCCGCCAGGGCCCCAGCACCAGGAAGTTGAGATCGTGTCCTGAATCCTTCGGCTGCGTCGCTTCATAGGTGTGGATCCCGCCGTACATGTCCTCCTGGTCCCAGATGCTGGTGACGTACATGGTGGGCGTCCTGAGCGGCTGGGCGGCCAGAATCTGATCGAGCGCCTGAGCACTCCAGAACTGATCGTAAGCCGGGTGCTCCGCGAGCTTGTTGAAGAACGGGAGCGTGTCGATGCCGAAGCGGTGCGCGAAGTCACCGGCCGAGCCGCTGGAGAGAAACAGCTGGAAGTCATCGAACCCGCCGCGCGCGATCTCCTTGCCTTCCCCGCGGGCCGTGGTCTGGCCATAGATGTAGTCGAAGTTGGTCTGGCGGAAGGCGCCGTTGTGAAACCAGTCATCACCCTTCCAGCCATCCACCATCGGGCTCATGGGCACCGCGGCCTTGAGCGCCGGATGCGGGTTCACCAGCGCCATCAGCACCGTGAAGCCCTCGTAGGAGGAGCCGATCATGCCGACCCTGCCGTTCGATTCCGGCACGTTCTTCACCAGCCAGTCGATGGTGTCGTATGCGTCAGTGGAGTGATCCACGGCAGTGTCGTTGAGCGGACCGCGCAGCGGCCGCGTCATGACGTAGTCCCCTTCCGAGCCGTACTTGCCACGCACGTCCTGGAAGGCGCGGATATACCCTTCGGGAACAAACGCTTCATCCCCCATCGGCAGCGTGGCCAGCATGTGCGGACTCACGAAGCGCTCGGCGCGCTTGGAGGCGTTATAGGGCGTGCGGGTCAGAATGATCGGTGCACCCTTCGCGCCCTTCGGAATGACGATGACGGTATGCAGCTTCACCCCGTCGCGCATGGGGATCATGACTTCGCGCTTGAGGTAGTCCCAGTCCCCCGTGGGCACGGTGAACGCGGCGGGAATGTCGGGTTGCATGGGCGGCGTTTGCGCCGCGCCGCTCCCCGCGGCCAGCCATGCAGGCAGCGCCATGCCCATGGCCCACCAACGTACGGTATGCATTTCGCAAGCCTGCCACGCGCCCGGCTGTCGCGCTAGGATGGCCCATGGCCGAAGCCGACATCGCCGCCGCGCTGCGGACGTTCCTGCCTGAGGACTGCGTGCTGTCCCGGGAAGAGGAGCGCCGCCCCTACGAGTGCGACGCACTGACGGTGTTCCGGCAACTCCCCGCCCTCGTCGTGTTGCCGCGCACCGAGCAGCAGCTGCACCAGGTGCTCCTGACCTGCAGCCGGCTCGGAGTTCCGGTGGTCGCGCGCGGTGCGGGCACCGGCCTGTCCGGGGGCTCGACGCCGCACGCACAGGGCGTGCTGCTGTCGTGCGCGCGGCTGAACCGCATCCTGGAAATCGATCCGCACGCCCGCATCGCTCGGCTTGAGCCTGGCGTGCCCAACCTGCGGGTGTCGGAAGCGGCCGCCGCGCATGGCCTGTATTACGCGCCCGACCCCTCCTCCCAGGTCGCCTGCTCCATCGGCGGCAACGTGGCGGAGAACTCCGGCGGTGTTCACTGCCTCAAGTACGGCCTGACGGTGCACAACGTGCTCGGCGTGCGCGGCTACACCATGGAAGGAGACCTGCTCGAGTTGGGGGGGCGTGCGCAGGACGGTCCGGGCCTGGACCTGCTGGCGCTCACCATCGGGTCCGAGGGCCTGCTGATGATCGTCACCGAAGTGACCGTGAAACTCATCCCCCGGCCGCCCTGCGCCCAGCTGGTCATGGCTTCGTTCGCCGACGTCCATAGCGCCGCCACCGCGGTCGCCGCGGTGATTGCCGCCGGCATCATTCCGGCGGCGCTTGAAATGATGGACCGCCAGGCAACCGCCGCGGTCGAGCCCTTCGCGCGCGCCGGGTATGACCTCACCGCGGCCGCGATTCTCCTGGTCGAGTCGGATGGCACGCCCGAGGAAGTCGCCGACCAGGTCCGGGAAATCGAGCAGGTGCTGCGCACTGCCGGCGCCAGCACGCTGCGGGTGTCGGGCTCGGAAGCGGAGCGCCTGCGCTGGTGGTCCGGTCGCAAGAACGCCTTCCCCGCCGCCGGGCGCCTGTCGCCCGACTACTACTGCATGGACGGCACGATCCCGCGCAGGCATGTGGGCGAGGTACTGCAGGCGATCGAGCGGATGGAGGCCCGCTACGCACTGCGCTGTATGAACGTGTTTCACGCCGGCGATGGCAACCTGCACCCGGTGATCCTGTTCGACGCCAATGACCCCGACTCATGGGAGCGCGCCGAGCGCTTCGGCGCGCAGATCCTCGAGCTGTGCGTGCAGCTCGGCGGGACCATTACCGGCGAGCACGGGGTCGGTGTCGAGAAACTCAACTCCATGTGCGTGCAATTCTCTCCCGCGGAGCGCGCGGCCTTTGCCGCCGTGAAGGAGGCGTTCGACCCGGCAGGCCTGCTGAATCCGGGCAAGGTGATTCCAACGCTCGCACGCTGCGCCGAATACGGGCGGATGCGCGTGCACCACGGCGCGCTGCCGCACGCGGATCTGCCGCGTTTCTAGAGAGACCCGAGTGTCCGCGACCGCCGACGCCGCCCTGGCTGAGTTGCGTGAGCGGGTGAGCGCCGCGCACCGCACGCGCCAGGGGCTGCGCTTGAGGGGTTCGGGCACCAAGGACTTCTACGGCGAGGGTCTCGCGGGAGAGGTGCTCGAGCTGCGCGCTCACCGGGGCATCGTCGACTACGAGCCCTCGGAGCTGGTCATCACGGCTCGCTGCGGCACGTCCCTGTCCGAGATCGAGGCGGCGCTCGCCGCACACGGGCAGTTTCTCGCCTTCGAGCCGCCGGCGTTTGGCGCTGACCCCAGCATCGGCGGCGTGATCGCCGCCGGCCTGTCCGGACCGCGCCGTGTGTACGCGGGCGCGGCGCGCGATTTCGTGTTGGGAACGAGACTCCTGACCGGGGATGGCGAGATGCTGCGCTTTGGCGGGCAGGTGATGAAGAACGTCGCCGGCTTCGACGTCTCGCGGCTGCTGTGCGGCTCGCTCGGCATCTTGGGTGTCATCACCGAGGTCTCACTCAAGGTGCTGCCACGGCCCCGCGCCGAGCAGACCCTGCGGCTCGAGTTGCCGGCCGCGGCCGCGGTGGAATCCTTCAATCGCTGGTCGACCCTCGGCATGCCGATCTCGGGCGGCGCCTGGTGGCAGGGCAGCGCCTGGCTGCGGCTCTCCGGGGCGCCGCCGGCGGTACGCTCCGCGCGCGAGCGCATCGGCGGCGAAGCCATCGACGCGGCCAGCGCACAAGCCTGGTGGGACGCGTTGCGGCACTGCCAGCTACCCCTCTTCGACAGCCGCGTGATCTGGCGACTGTCGCTTCCCGGCGCAGCCCCGCCCCTCAGTCTGCCCGGTGAGCCCCTGATCGACTGGGGCGGCGCGCTTCGCTGGTATGCGGACCCTGCGGATGATGCCGATGTGCGCACCCTGGCCGGCGCGGCAGGCGGCACGGCGCTGTGCTGGCGGGGTCCCGCACCGGCCGGACGCTTTCACCCGTTGCCACCAGCGCTCGCCCGGCTCCACCGCCGGTTGAAGGAGCGTTTCGACCCGCACGGCATTTTCAACCCGGGGCGACTGCTAGCCGGGGTTTGACGGCCCCGCGGGGTCAGCCCTGCAGTTCCCGCTCGTGGGCCGCGGCCATGTCCGCGAGGCTCTCGAAGCGAAAGTCATAGGCCGGGGTGCCGGCCGGGGGCAGCGTCGCGCCCCACCCCTGTCGCTCATGCCGGCGGTCGATCCACGCGGAGGCGAGCCCGAGTGCCCTGGCCGGTACGTGGTCGTGGTAGAGGCTCTGCGCGGTGTGCAGGATCTGCTGCCGGCCAAACCCGAGCTTCGCCAGCGTGTCGATCAGATAGCGGAAATTGCGCGGGTCGGGTTTGTACGAGCCGATATCCTGCGCGGTGCAGATCGCATCGAAGCCGACCCCGAGCTTCACGTTGCTGCCGGCGAAGCTCTCGCGATCGACGTTCGACAGGATGACCAGCTTGTAATGGCGCTTGAGGTATTGCAGTGCCGCGGGCGTGTCAGCGAACGCCGGCCACTGCGGCACCGATGCGCCGAACGCCACGTGATCTGCGGGCGGCGGCGAGACACCCCATTGCCGCGCGAGCCGCCGGTGCACCTCGGCCAGCAGCTCGCGGTACAGCATGGCGGGGGTCGCCGCCTGCTGCGCCGCCTCGTGCTGCGCGAACTGCGCCAGCGCCTCCTCGCGCCCGACTGGGGTGTTCACCGCACGCAGCAGCGGCTGCAGGGCCGCGTACAGGCCGGTCTCCCAGTCGATCAGGGTTCCATAGCAATCGAACGTGAGCACTCTGAAGTCGGACAGTTTCATGGCGACACACTCACAGGCTGATCGTCCCCCGACCGAGCTCGATGACGTCGCCGCTCACGAAGATCTGGCGCTCCGCGTCCACGCGCAGCCGCAGCGCCGACGGCCGTCCGGCGTACTCGCCTTGAGAGATTTCAAACTCGCAGGGCAGCGTGCGGCCCATCGCGAGACACCAGCCGCCCAGGTTCGCCGTCGCCGACCCGGTCGCCGGATCTTCCCGCGCGGAGCCCCCATGCGGGAAGAAAAAGCGCGCCAGGAGCCCGGCGCCGGACGGCGCAAATACATACGCCATGCTGTGACCGTCGGCGCTTGCGAGCTGCGCGAGCAGATCGGCGCGCACCCGCACACGCTGCACCGCGGCTTCGCTATTGAGTGGCACGAGGAGCTGCTCCGTGCCGGCGTTCACCCACAGCGGCCGCTCGCCGATGTCGCGCTCGTCCAGTCCCAGGATTGCCGCCAGCGTCAGGCGCGGCTCCTCCACCTCGCGCCAGCTCGGCGGCTTGGACTGCAGCGTCCAGCGGTCACCGGCGGCACGCACCGTGATGATCCCCGCGGGCATTTCCAGGGTAATCCGGTCTCCCCCCAGGCCGAGCGCGCGGCACACCTGCGCGGTGCCGAGCGTCGGATGCCCGGCGAAGCGCATTTCGTAGCTGGGCGTGAAAATCCTCACGCGGGCGCTGGCGCGCTCGGAGGGCAGGATGAAGGTGGTCTCCGACAGATTGAACTGCAGCGCCAGCGCCTGCATGCTTGCCGCATCGAGCGTCTGCGCCCGCTCGAAGACGCACAGGGGATTGCCGCTCAGGGGGGCGCGTCCCTGCGTGAACACGTTCACGATACGATAGGCGTAGGCACTCATTGCGGGCGAATTCTATCCTTACACCGGCGCGATCACAGCCATGACGACCGAGTTGCTGTTCCGGGACGACGCCTATCTCAAGACAGCCACCGCGCGGGTACTCACCGCCGGTGAGCGCGGCATCGAGCTCGACCGGACCGTGTTCTATCCGCAGGGCGGCGGCCAGGCGGGTGATAGCGGCACGCTGCTGCGGGCCAACGGCGAACCCGTGGCGATCACCGATACCCGTAAGGGAGACGCACCCGATCGCGTCCTGCACATTGTTGCGCCGGGCAGCTCCCTGCCCCAGCCTGGCGAAGCGGTCGTGCTGCAGATCGACTGGCAGCGGCGTTACCAACTGATGCGTCTACACACGGCGCTGCACCTGATGTCGTGCGTGATCGTGGCGCCGGTCACGGGCGGCAACATCGTTGCCGACAAGGCGCGCCTGGACTTCGACATCGAGTTCGCTCTGCTCAACGCCGCGCGGATCGAGAGTGAGACCAACGCGCTGATCGCCTCGGGTGTCGCCACCGAGAGCGTCTGGATCACCGACGCTGAGCTCGACGCCCAGCCGGAGCTCGTCAAGACCATGAGCGTGCAGCCGCCGCGTGGCGCCGGCCGGGTGCGGTTGCTCAAGATTCCGGGAATCGACCTGCAGCCGTGCGGTGGCACGCATGTTGCCAACATCGTCGAGATCGGCGCGATCCGCGTGTTGCGGATCCGCAGCGAGGGCAAGCACAACAAGCGCGTGGAGATCGCGCTCACTGGTAGCGGCTGACCTCAAGGCCGTTGCCGACCGCGAGCAGCACCGAGCTCATATCGGCGGCCGTGCGCACCCGCTGCCGATAGGCGCGCGCATGGATCCGTGCGCTCTCGGGCTGCAGCATGTTGTCGGCGACGATGATCGCACCCTGCGCCAGCTTCGGATGCAGCAGCTCGAACACTGGCACGTACAGGTTCTTCCACAGGTCGAGCAGCACGAAATCGAATGGTCCCGCCAGCTGCCCGAGCGATACGAGCGCATCGCCGACGCGAAACTCGACGTACTGCGCGAGCCCGGCGCGCGCCAGTTGCGCGAGCGCATACTCAGTCTTGGCGGCCTGCAGCTCGAGCGAGACGACCTTGCCGCCGACCGCACGCGCCGCCTCCGCGAGCCAGGTCGTCGAGTAGCCGTAGGAGCTGCCCACTTCCAGGATCCGGCGGGCCTCACCTTCCTTGACCAGCAGATTCATCAGCGTGCCGGCTGCCCGGCCTACGGGCAGCAGCATCTCATCACGCCGCCGCATACTTTCCTCGGCAGACAGCGTGCTCCAGAGCTTCTCCTCACGCTGGGCCCGTGCCTCGTACTCCTCGAGTACCGCCCACACCGCCTGGTCCATCGATCCCGGATCCGTCATGTTCGCTCCTAAATCGTCACGCCGCGCCCGAGAAATACTCCTGCAACGAGGCGACCCCCAGCCGCTTCGCCTCGAACAGGCTCTCGAGATGTTCGCGCGAGTTGACCAGCCCGCGCGCGCGCAGGATGCCCTGCTCGTCGAGCAGCGCGGCGAACGGCAGGCGGCCGACCTGGTACGCCAGCCCCAGGGCCGCCGACACCACGTACGGAATGCCGTCGAGCCCGTGGCTGCGCACGAACTGACGCTGCTCGAGGGCATCGCCATCGCTCGCCAGGATCACGTCCATCCAGCCGCGCTCATCCTTGCGGCTGGACTTGACCGCCGGCAGCAGCGACTTGCACACCGGGCAGGTCGGAGACACGAACAGCAGCAGCGTACTGCGCCCGTCCGCGCGTGCGGCACCCACCTGGTGAGCATGCCCCTCGAGGTCGGCGACTTCCAGGACCGGCGCCGGCTCACCGACCGCAGGGCCGCGATTGAGCATGAGCGCACCGGCCGGCGCAATGCGCTCGTGCAGCACGCCCAGTTGCCGCACCAGCGCCAGTACTACGGCCGACAACACCAGCAGCAGAATCCACAGCACCACATTGGAAACCGCCAGCGCCGTCATCCCGAGCCTCGCAACAGGGCGGTACGCGGCGTGACCTGGGCGAGCAGGCGGTCGAGACTCATATATAAGAGTGCGGCGACTGCGGTCCCCGCCCCGATGGTGAGCGCGTCAGCCGCCGCCATCGGCCGCGCAATCCAGGGCAGCAGCAGCGCCCCGAGCAACCCCGCCAGCAGGAGATTGCGCCACACCATCCAGGCGGCAATCGCGCGTCGCTCGTGCGGGCCGCCGCAGCCGCAGGCCAGATCGCGACGGCCGCGCTGCAGATTGATTGCGATCGCAGCCGCGTAAGCCACCAGCAGCGCCGCGCCCGCCGCGCTCGCGCCGTCACGCGAGCGGCGCGCGAGCAGCCCGACGCCCACCGTCAACTCGAGCGCCGGCACCAGCCATGACAAGCGCGCGATACCGCCCGGCAGTAAGCGGTAGGCACGAAACACCTCGGCGAAGCTCTGCAGACTGCGCAGCTTGTTAAGCGCGGCGCTCGCGAACAACAGTGCAAACGCTCCAGCGAGCATTGCCCCAACGGCTGGATCGATCATGCTGCGCACATCATAAACCAGTCACGCGTGTAGTATCGCCGCACACCGCGCGTGCGAACGGGTTTGCCTCATGAACGCCCTGCATCTGTCGAACGCTGAGTTCCGCTCCCTGGCCGCACGCGTCACGGACATCGCCGTCGACCTGCTCGCCGGGCTCGACGACCTGCGAGCCTTCCCAGCGGTGCGCGGTGAACAGGTGGCGCGCGCATTCGAGGCGCCGCTGCCGGAGGAGGGCCTGCGGGCTCGCGCGCTCGATGCGCTGGCTGAGGTGCTCGCCCTGTCGCGCGCGCCAACAGCGCGCTTCTTCGGGTACGTGCTCGGCTCGGGTGAGCCGGTGGCCGCGCTCGCGGACCTGCTGGCGAGCATCCTGAATCAGAACGTCACGGCCTGGCGCTCGGCGCCGGCGGCCGTGACCATCGAGCGGCAGATCGTGCGCGGCCTCGCGGGCGCGCTCGGCTGCGAGGGTTTCAGCGGCAGCCTGTGCGGCGGCGGCTCCATGGCCAATCTGATGGGGCTCGCCATGGCGCGCGAGGCGCAGCTGCCCGCCAACGAAAGCGGCGCGCGGCCCGGCGTGGTGTACGCCTCGAGCGAAGTGCACATGTCGATCCCCAAGGCGATGGCGCTGCTCGGACTGGGGCGCGAGAACCTGCGGCTGATCGACACGGATGAAGGCTATCGCCTCGACCCGCAAGCGCTGCGCACGGCCATCGCCACGGACCGCGGCGCGGGACGCAAGCCTCTGGCGGTAGTCGCCACCAGCGGTACCGTCAACACGGGCGCGATCGATCCGCTGTCCGACATCGCCGCGGTGTGTCGCGAACAGCAGCTGTGGCTGCATGTCGATGGCGCGTACGGCGCGCTCGCCGCGCTCGCTATTCCCGAACAATTCACGGGCTTGAGCGCTGCGGACTCCCTGTCGCTCGATCCTCACAAGTGGCTCTACCAGCCGCTCGACTGCGGCATGCTGCTGTTCAGGAGCGCGCAGGCTGCGCGCACCGCGTTTTCCTTCACCGGCGACTATGCGAAGTCGCTCGCACCGGACCCGCTGGAGGCCTTCGCGTTCTTCGACGAGTCGCTGGAACTGTCACGCCGCTTCCGGGCGCTGAAGTTATGGTTGTCGCTGCGCTATCACGGGCTTGCGGCGTTTCGCAGCGCGATCCGCAGCGACCTGCGACATGCGCAGAATCTCGCCGGGCTCATCCGCGGCACGCACACGCTCGAACTGCTCGCGCCGGTCGAGCTCAGCGCCGTGTGCTTCCGCTACCGGCAGGGCGAGCCGGGTGCCGCAGATGATCAGTTGAACGCAGCGATCCTCAGGCGCGTCATCGAGCGCGGACGGGTGTACCTGTCCAACGCGACGCTCAGGGGACGATTCGCGCTGCGTGCGTGCTTCGTCAATCACCGCACCACAGACCACGATGTCAGTGAGATCGTGCCCGAGGTGCTGCACGCGGCGCGCGAAGTGCTCGGCGGCGGCAGCTAACGCAGATCCTCCTCCCAGAACTCCTGCGACCGTCGCGTCGCATCCGTCCCGCGCGCCTGCTCGAGTTTGCGCAATTCGACGCGGCGGATCTTCCCCGAGATGGTCTTGGGCAGCAGCGCGAATTCGAGCCGCCGGATGCGCTTGTAGGGCGAGACGCGCTCGCGCACGTGCCGCAGGATTGCGCGGGCGGTGTCGGCGTCCGGGCTGCAGTGCGCTGCCAGCATCACGAACGCTTTCGGCACCGACAGGCGGAGTGCGTCGGGGCTCGGCACGACCGCGGCTTCGGTCACCGCGGGATGCTCGATCAGCACACTCTCGAGCTCGAAGGGGCTGATGCGGTAGTCGGAGGACTTGAAGACATCGTCCATGCGACCGACGTAGGTCAGGTAGCCTTCCGCATCGCGCGATGCCACATCCCCGGTGTGGTAGTAGCCGTCGCCCATGGCGCTGGCATTGCGCGCGGGATCATCCAGATACCCCTGCATGAGCCCGAGTGGCCGCTGCGCCAGGTCGATGCAGATCTCGCCCTCCTCGCTCACGCGCCCGTCCGCGCCGAGCAGCACGATCGGATACCCGGGCAGCGGGCGCCCCATCGAGCCGGGTTTGACCGGCTGCCCCGGCGGGTTGCCGATTTGCGCGGTGGTCTCGGTCTGACCGAAGCCGTCACGGATGGTAAGGCCCCAGGCATCGCGCACCTGTCCGATGACCTCGGGGTTGAGCGGTTCGCCGGCGCTCGCGAGTTCGCGCAGCGACACGCGCCAGGCGCGCAAGTCGTGCTGGATAAGCATCCGCCACACCGTCGGTGGTGCGCAGAAGCTCGTGACGCGACAACGCACCAGCTGCTCAAGCAGTGCCCGGGCGTCGAAACGCTCGTACTGATACGCCAGAATGGTCGCCTGCGCATTCCAGGGTGCAAAGAAGCTCGACCAGGCGTGCTTCGCCCAGCCCGGTGAGCTCAGATTCAGATGCACGTCCCCGGGCTTCAGTCCCAGCCAGTACATGGTCGACAGGTGCCCGACCGGATAGCTCACGTGCGTGTGCGCGACGAGCTTCGGCTGTGCGGTGGTGCCGGAGGTGAAGTAAAGGAGCAGCAGATCCTCGGCACGCGTCGGCGCTTGCGCCGCGAACTGCGCGACCGCGGCGTGCGAGCGATCGTACCCCACCCAGCCCTCGACGCTCCCTCCCACCGCGATCCGCAGCGGCGCACCCGGCAATCCGGCGAAGCGCCCCGCCAGGCCCGCATCGGTCACGATCGCCTTCACCTGGCCGCGCTCGAGACGATCGCGCAGGTCGTCGCGCTCCAGCAGCGTCGTGGCCGGGATCATGACCGCGCCGAGCCTGATGGCCGCGAGCATCGTTTCCCACAGCGGCACGCTGTTCGGCAGCATGATGAGCAGGCGATCCCGCGCGCGCAGGCCCTCGGAGGCGAAGAAGTTCGCGACCTGCGCAGAGCGTCGCGCCAGCTCGGAGAATGCCAGCGATTGATCGCCGCCCGCGTCATCGACGACGCGCAAGGCGGGGGTATCGTTGTTGGCGGCGACCACATCGAAGTAGTCGCGCACCCAGTTGAATTCCTCAAAAGCCGGCCAGCGAAACTCCCGCTGCGCGCCCATCCAGTCCTCCCGGCAGCGCAGCAGCTGATCGCGCACCTCGATAAACCGGCCTGTCGTGCTCATGAAGGCCCCTCACCCCAAGGCGCGCGAGCTTAACATCGCAACTGCGCGCTTAGCGCGAGGCGGCACACCCGCTTCGCCTGGCGCCGGACAGGCGCGGATATTCTTGTGATTTAATAATGGCTTGCGCACGTAAATGCACGTAGGATCCGCGCCATGAATGCGGCCCGTCTCGAAGCCTTCACCGATGGCGTGGTGGCCATCATCATCACCATCATGGTGCTGGAAATCAGGGTCCCGCACGGCAGCGATCTCGCGGCGCTGCAGGCGGATCTGCCGGTGCTTTCCGCTTACGTCTTGAGCTACGTGAACGTCGGAATTTTCTGGAACAACCACCACCACATGCTGCACGTCAGCGAGCGCGTCAACGGCAAGGTGCTGTGGGCGAATCTCGCGCTGCTGTTCTGGCTGTCGCTGGTGCCGTTCGTGATCCGCTGGATAGACGATACGGGATTCACCGCCCTGCCGACGGCTGCCTATGGCATCGTGTTGACGGGGGCCGCGGTGAGCTATCACATACTGCAACAGCAGCTCATCGCCTATAACGGCCGCGACTCGCGCCTGGCCCTGGCGCTCGGAGATGACTTCAAGGGCAAGCTGTCCGTCGTCCTGTACCTCGCCGCCATCGTGCTGGCGTTCGTGCGACCCTGGATGGCCATCACGCTTTATGTGGCGGTGGCGTTGCTGTGGCTCGTGCCGGATACGCGCATCGAGTCGCTGGTAAAGAAGTAACCATGCTTGAACGCATCGAAACACGTGCCGCCGAAATCGGCGGCGGGCTCGTCATCAGGCGGGCTCTGCCCAGCCGGCAGCGCCGCATGGTCGGAGCCTGGTGCTTCCTCGATCACGCCGGGCCGATGGAATTCGGACGCGGTGGCGGCATGGGCGTCGGACCGCATCCGCACATCGGGCTGCAGACCTTCACCTGGATGATCGAGGGCACCGTGATGCACCGTGACAGCCTCGGCAACGAGCAGCTGATCACGCCCGGCCAGGTCAACCTCATGACGGCGGGCCGCGGCATTGCCCATGCCGAAGACTCTGACTCCGCCGGCGGCGGCCGCCTGCATGCCGTGCAGTTGTGGATCGCGCTGCCCGATGGACAGCGCCACCGCGCGCCGGCCTTTCGAAACTATCCGCACCTGCCGCTGGTCGAGCTCGGCGGCTTCAGCGTGCGGGTGCTGGCCGGCAGCGCCTTCGGCCAGACCTCGCCCGCCGAGGTGTATTCACCGCTCGTGGGCCTGGATCTGGCTGCCGCCGGCCCTGCCCGCATCAGCGTGCCCCTAAACGCCTCGTTTGAGCACGCCGCCCTGGTGCTGAGCGGAGCGGCGAGCATCGAAGATCAAGAGCTGACACCGGACGCCCTGCTCTACCTCGGCAGCGCCCGCGAGCGCCTCGCCATCCGCTGCGAGGCGGCCGCGCGCATCATGCTCGTCGGCGGCGTGCCGTTCGGCGAAGACATCCTCTTGTGGTGGAACTTCGTGGCCCGGGACGCGCAGGAGATGGAGCAGGCGGCGCGGGACTGGAATACCGGACAGCGATTCGGCACGGTCCACGGCAGTCCTTCCCCGCCTCTATCCACCCCGGAGGTCAGCGGACTGCGCCTGCGTCCGGCCCGCCGGTAATGCGCCGCGTCTACCTGAAGACGACCGTTCGGCCGCCGTTCAGGAATACGCGATGCTCGGTGGCGTAGCGCACCGCCGCCGACAGCGCGCGCCGTTCGGAGTCGCGGCCGGCCGCGACCAGCATGTCGGGCGTGTAGCCGTGATCGACGCGCTCGACAATCTGCTCGATGATCGGACCCTCGTCGAGATCGTGAGTCACGTAATGGGCGGTGGCACCGATCACCTTGACGCCGCGGTCGTAGGCCTGGTGGTAGGGTTTCGCACCCTTGAATCCCGGCAGGAACGAGTGGTGAATGTTGATGGCGCGGCCCCGCAGTCGGCTGCACAGATCGTCCGACAGGATCTGCATGTAGCGCGCGAGCACCACCAGCTCGGTGCGCGTCGAATCGATGAGCTCCAGCAGACGCCGCTCCTGTTCGGGTTTGCTGCCCGCGGTGACCGGCAGGTGAAAGAACGGCAGGTTGTGGCGGGTCGCAGTCGGCTGCAGCGTCACGTGGTTCGACACCACCGCCGTGATGTCCATTTTGAGTTCAGCGGTGCGATGCCGGTAGAGCAGATCCTCCAGGCAGTGATCGAGGTTCGACACCATGATGAGTACCCGGGTGCGGTCGCGGGTATCGTGGATGCGCCATTCCATCTCCTCGGCGGTGGCGATCGCCTGGAATTCCTGCCGCAGCCGCCCCAGATCGACCCTTTCGCCCGCTACACCGCAAAACGTGATGCGCACGAAGAAGCGCTGCGAGATCGTATCGTCGAACTGGTGCATCTCGATGAGGTAGAAGCGCCGGGCAGCCAGGAAACCCGTAATCGCCGCGGTAGTGCCCATGCGGCTCGGGCAACTCGCGCTCAGCACGTACGGTTGATCAGTCGCAAACCTCACGCATGCGCTCCTCGCACCCTCTCGGGGTGTGCCAAGCGTGACAGCGCCTGATGCCGGGCTCTGATCCAAATGGGACTGCCTCTGGCGCGTACGCGTCATGGCCTCGCATCCGAACACCAGATCTCGATGAGGTAGAACGATGCGCAAGCGGCCGGGGCGATGAGGTCGCAACGCCTCGGCGCGTCATGACGTTCAGGTCGGTCACCCGCCCGCCGACCGGGTCGGCGAACGCCGGCACATCTCCGGGGAACTGTACTGGCGGCGCGTCGGGCGAGACCTGCAGCGCAGCACCTTCACCTATCGACAGCGACAGGCAGCCCTCAAGCACGGCCATGCGCCGCTCGATGCCCGGAAAGCGCGAGAAGGGACCCGCGCTGTGGATCTCCGCGATGCTTACGCGCCAGTCGAAATGACCCAGATCACTCCCGGGTGGGTGTGCGACCACTTCGCGCGTCATGCCTGCACCGTTCTTCCAGGGAAGCGCTGCTCGCTCCGCGGCCCGCAGGATCCGGCCGTGGCGCAGGCCGCGCCTCATGCGCGCGCCCTCACGAGCCGGGAAATGCCACCGAAAAAGTTCCGTCGCGGCTCTGCGGCGTTCCCGGCTCGATCTCGTAGTAGTCGCCCTTGTCGGCGACGAAGATATGGCAGGCGACCGTAAGGCCGCGCGAGTCGTCGAGGCTCCCCGCCGCGATGCTGATGTAGTCGCGTCCTACTGCCTCCCAGAACAACGTGGAGCCGCAACGGCCGCAAAACCCACGGCGCGCCTCGTTCGAGGCCGCATACCACTTCAGTTCGCCCTCCGACAGCAGGCGAAACTCGGCGCGCCACGCGGCCGTGGCGGCCATGACATGCCCGGTCATGCGGCGGCACTGCGTGCAATGACACATGACGACCGGTCGCAGGGCCCCGTGGACGCTGTAGCGGACGGCGCCGCACAGACAGCCTCCGGTGCGTACGCCCACGCCTATCCCGCCCCGAGTTTCTGCGTCAGATACACGAAGCTGAGCGCCCACATCTCCGCCGCCTGCTTGTGGTTGGCCGCGGCCGCGTGGCCGCCATCGGTGTTCTCGTAGAACAGCACCTCATGACCCTGGGCTTCCATGCGCGCGGCCATCTTGCGCGCGTGCACCGGCGTGACGCGATCGTCGCTGGTGGCCGTGACGAAGAACACCGGCGGATAGCTCTTGCCCGCCCTCACATTCTGATAAGGCGAGTATTTCATGATCCAGTCGCGGTCGGCGGCGCGGGCGGGATCGCCGTATTCCGCAGCCCACGAGGCGCCCGCGCCGATGTGGGTGTAGCGGATCATGTCGATCAGCGGCACCTGGCAGACTACGGCACCGAACAGATCCGGCCGCTGCACCATGTTGGCGCTCACCAGCAGGCCGCCGTTTGATCCACCCATGATGCCGAGCTGCCTGGGCGTGGTGATGCCGCGCTTCACGATGTCCCGCGCCACCGCCTGGAAGTCGTCATAAGCCTTCTGCCGGTTCTGCAGCAGCGCCGCCTGGTGCCACGCCGGTCCATATTCACCGCCGCCGCGAATATTGGCGACCACGAAAACGCGGCCCCTGCTCAGCCACAGCATGCCGAAGTTCGGCGAGTAGCTGGGTGTCTCGGAGACTTCGAAACCGCCATAGCCGTAAAGAACGGTGGGCGCCGGGCCGGTGAGGGTTTTCCTGCGCGTCACGAAGTACGGTATCTGCGTGCCGTCCTGCGAGGTCGCGAAGAACTGCTCGGTCATCAGATTCGAGGCATCGAAGCGTGCGGGCAGCGACTTGATCGCCACCGGCGTGTCATCACCCGGGTCGGCATACAGCGTCGTCGGTGTGGTGTAGCTCTCGAAGCGGAACTGCGCTTCCGGGCCCCAGGCGTTCGCCGCCACGATGTGCGTCGAGCCGCCGGTGGGAAGGGCCAGCGTCGTGTGACTCCACACTCCGTCCGCACCTGAACGAAACACCTGAATGCTGCCGGTGACGTCGTGATAGATCGAGGCATAGACGGCATCACGCCCGGCGGCGACCTCGTCGATCGCGCTCCTGGCATCCGGCCTGTAGAGGACCGCGACGGGATTGCCCGCGGCAGTGAGTCCGCTTTCGGGAACGCGATACGCGATCAGCGAGCCCTTGGGGATCGGCGCGGCACCGGGCGGCGTCCAGTCCTCGCGCAGGGTGAAAATGAGATTTCGGCCCTGCGCGCCCTTCAGATCGGCGCCGAGCGGCAGCGGCAATCGCCGCGTGGTGCCGTCGGCCGCGACCGAGTGATACTCGGCGGAAAAGAAACTGACGTCGCGCTGCACCAGCTCGATGGTAGCGGCGGAATCATGGAACACGACGCCCTGTACACCGACGTCGCCGTGTTTGCCCTGGTAGATCATCCGGGCATCGGTGAGCGGCTCGCCGCGCTTCCACAGCTTCACGATGCGCGGATAGCCGGAAGCCGTCATGGAGCCGGGACCGAAATCGGTTCCGCACAGCACCGTGTCCTCGGCCAGGTAGCTGATGGAGGATTTTGCCTCCAGCAGCTGAAAGCCATCCTTCACGAACGCCTTCGCGACCGGATCGAACTCGCGCACCACCACCGCATCACCGCCGCCGCGCGAAAGATGCAGCAGGCAATGCTTCAGCGAGGGCGTGCATTCCGCGCCCTTCCACACCCAGTTCTCGCGTTCGTCCGCCGCGAGCTGGTCCAGATCGAGCAGGATGTCCCAGTCGGGCGCCGCTTTCGCGTAGTCCGCGATGCTCGTTCGGCGCCACACTCCCTTGGGATGCTGCGCGTCCTGCCAGAAGTTGAGAACGTACTGATGGTCGAGGTCGCCGTAGGGAATGCGGTCAGTCGCATCCATCACCCCGAGAATGGCGTCGTAGTCCTTCTGATAGCGTGGATCAGCCTGGAGAATCGCGGTGGACCTGGCGTTCTGCGCTTTCACCCATTCGAGGGGCTTGGCGCCGTGGATATCTTCGAGCCACAGATACGGATCGGTGGCCCCGACGTGTTCCTGATGCCTGCTGTTCACGCTGTCCGCTCCCACGGCGCTGTCCGCTGCCATCGCCGTCGCGCCGCTGGCGACCGCCCCAACCAAAGCCATGGCCACCACCGATCGGCGCCTGTTCACGTACCCGCTCACTGACCCGCTCCTGACTTCCCAACACCTGGGTTCACGGCCTGCTGCCAGGACTCGGTGGGCACATCGCTCGGCACCGGCAACGATCGGATGTACGTGACCAGGGTCCAGACTCCCTCAGCCCCCAGTGTGCCGCCGAATGCCGGCATGCCCTTTGGACGACCGTAGTAGATTGAGCTGAACACCTCGGCATCCGCGCCGCCATAGCGCCAGCGTCCGTCTGCCAGATTGGGTCCGACCCATCCGCCGCCATCACCCCCGTGGCAACCGTCGCAATTCATCGCGGTAAACATCACCGCACCGCTCTTGGCCACGGCCCGGTCCCCCTGATAAGGATTGCGCAGAGCAGCGCCGGCCGGGGTAATGCCACCGGCTGCAAGATGCGCTTCGTAACGGATCGCAGGCGGCGGCGCGCCGGCCTGCTGCGAGGGCGCCGCAGCGTGCCGGCCGCAGGACGCCACGGCGAGGCACGACAGCAACGACGGCGCAAGTATGCCTCGCATGTGCCGCGTCACAGACCAAAGATCCAGATCATGCCCCCCTGGCTCGTATGGCGCGCGATATCCTTGAGAAAATCCGCCGGCGGGCGCACATCGGCGGGG